>Ga0209833_1001374_pt1 | contig 16233 bp, 14 predicted proteins | sample COGITO_mtgs_1105_3_FD_184797 | JGI IMG/M metagenome (GOLD analysis project Ga0209833, IMG submission 184797) | Pelagic marine microbial communities from North Sea - COGITO_mtgs_110506 (SPAdes) (version 2) | ecosystem: Environmental > Aquatic > Marine > Epipelagic ... | reverse complement strand
TTGCTGGAAAAATGATGTTGGTTAGAGCGCTAACACTTGGTTGGGACTTAGATGTAATAGAATCTACCTCTAATCCATTAAAAGAAATCACAAAAGAATATGACTTTTCTGCAATGGTGCCGTTACAACTCAGAAATTCAATTTCAAAAATTGACCAAATAAAAACGTTGATTGTTGGAGGAGGAGTGGTTTCTAGAGATTTAGAAAAAGCCATTCAAACTGTAGACACAAAATGCTATGCTACCTATGGGATGACAGAAACTAGTACTCATGTTGCTGTTAAGAAGTTAAATAAATTTACACAATTAGAACTTGAGACAGCGTCTGCATACAAAACATTACAAGATGTCACTGTTTCAAAAGATAAAAGAAGTTGTCTAGTCATACATGCTCCAAAAATTTCTGATGTAAAGATTAATACTAATGATGTAGTACAGGTTGTTTCTAAAACTGAATTTAATTGGAAAGGTCGTTTAGATCATGTTATCAATTCAGGAGGGGTGAAATTACATCCAGAGGAAATTGAACAAAAATTATCGCACACAATACATTCACGATTTTTTACAGCTGGAATTCCGGATGAAATATTAGGTGAAAAATGCATATTAGTTATTGAAGGTGAAAATCATCAAATAACAAAAAAACACTTTTCAAAGTTGTCTAGATTTGAAATCCCTAAAGCAATTTTTTTTATTCCAAAATTTATAGAGACAGGATCTGGTAAAATACAACGTTTTAAAACTCTGGAATTGTTGTGATTATTTTGCTCTTACACTTCTAATGAGTGGTATACATTTTGCACATCATCATCTTCTTCTAGTTTTTCCAATAATTTTTCTACATCAGCTTGTTGGTCTTCCGTTAACTTTGTTGTGGAGGTTGGAATCCTTTCAAATCCAGAAGATATAATTTCTACATTTTCTTTTTCAAAGAAAGATTGAATGGCACCAAATTGTTCAAATGGAGCATAGATAATGATGCCTTCTTCATCATCAAACACCTCTTCCATATCAATAGAAATATCTTCTTTTTTTACAGTAAAGTTACACGTATGATCAAACATAAAAACCACTGAGCCTGAGGTTCCAAAGTTCCCTTCACACTTATTAAAAATTGCTCTAACATTAGCAACAGTTCTATTATTATTGTCTGTAGCGGTTTCAATTAAAACGGCTATTCCGTGGGGAGCATAGCCTTCAAATAAAACTTCTTTAAAGTTGGCGGTATCCTTATCGGTAGCTTTTTTAATAGCACGCTCTACATTGTCTTTTGGCATATTTGCAGCCTTAGCATTCTGCATAACAGCCCTTAATCTAGAATTTGTGTCTGGGTTAGGACCACCCTCTTTTACAGCCATTACTATATCCTTCCCAATTCTTGTAAATGTTTTGGCCATTGCAGACCAACGCTTCATTTTTCTTGCTTTTCTAAATTCGAACGCTCTTCCCATGATTAACTTTTTATTAAAGACTATATTTTTTCTAATTAAACTTGAACAACACCTAAATTAAATTTCCTTTCTATAGGTGCGTGATTCGCTGCTTCAATACCCATTGAAACCCAAGTTCGAGTTTCTAATGGATTTATGACGGCATCAGTCCAAATTCTAGCGGCAGCATAATAAGCAGATATTTGATTGTCATAGCGAGATTTTATTTTTTTAAATAATTCCTCTTCTTTCTGAGTTGTAATTTTTTCGCCTTTCTTTTTTAAAGAGGCTTTCTCAATTTGTAATAATACTTTGGCAGCAGAATTCCCACTCATCACAGCTAACTCTGCACTTGGCCATGCTACAATTAATCTTGGGTCGTAGGCCTTACCGCACATTGCATAATTTCCTGCTCCGTAAGAATTTCCAATAATGATGGTAAATTTTGGTACTACAGAATTACTAACCGCATTCACCATCTTAGCACCATCTTTAATAATTCCACCATGTTCAGATTTAGAACCTACCATAAAACCAGTAACGTCTTGGAGAAATAATAAAGGAATTTTTTTCTGATTACAATTGGCAATAAATCGGGTGGCTTTGTCTGCAGAATCAGAGTAAATAACCCCCCCAAATTGCATCTCTCCCTTTTTTGTTTTTACTACTTTTCTTTGATTGGCAACAATGCCAACTGCCCATCCATCTATTCTAGCGTAAGCGGTTATAATTGTTTTCCCAAATCCTTCTTTATATTCGTCAAATTCAGAATTATCTACAATACGCTTAATAATTTCTTTCATGTCGTATTGCTCTGTTCTATGTTTTGGAAGGATTCCAAGGATTTCCTCTTCTTTTTCTGTTGGTTTAACCGGTTCTATTCTGTTAAATCCAGCGGTATCATGATCACCAATTTTACCAAGAATATTTTTAATGGTGTCTAGAGCATCCTTGTCATCTTTTGCTTTATAATCAGTTACTCCAGAGATTTCACAATGCGTTGTTGCACCACCTAGTGTTTCATTATCAATACTTTCTCCAATAGCAGCTTTTACTAGATAACTTCCTGCTAAAAAAATACTACCAGTTTTATCTACAATCAAAGCTTCATCACTCATGATAGGTAAATAAGCACCACCTGCAACACAACTTCCCATGACAGCAGAAATTTGAGTAATTCCTAAACTACTCATAATGGCATTATTTCTAAAAATTCGTCCAAAGTGTTCCTTATCTGGAAATATTTCGTCTTGTAACGGCAAGTATACTCCAGCACTATCTACTAAATAGATAATTGGGAGTTTATTTTCTATAGCTATTTCTTGGGCACGAAGATTTTTTTTGGCAGTTATAGGAAACCATGCACCTGCCTTTACAGTTGCGTCGTTGGCTACAATAACACATTGTTTTTTTTGTACAGATCCTATTTTTACAATAACACCTGCAGAAGGACATCCTCCATGATCTTTATACATGTTATCACCAGCAAAAGCACCAATTTCAATGCTTTTAGTATTTGAATCCAACAAATAATCAATACGTTCTCTGGCGGTCATTTTTCCCTTTTCGTGATGTTTATTAATTCTTTCTTGACCACCACCTAGCTTCACTTTTACCAATCTTTTTTTAAGTTCACTTATTAAAAGCTTATTATGATCTTCATTTTTGTTGAAGTTGATATCCATGAATATAGTATTTGTAGCGAATTTACAAAAGTTTGTCTTTTTTTTATAATGATGTATAGTAAAGTTTAATTAATTACAAAAGAATTATATTCCTTGGGAAATAAAATATTTTTTTATAATTTTATATTGCAAAATATATTTTACCCCTTTGCTTTATTGATTTAAAAATAAAATCATGGGAGATATATCCAAAGACATCAATTCTAGATTTGAGAATAATAAAATTAAGGCTTTAATTAATATTAAATACACTGCCAATTGGATCAATAGTCATGAAAATGAATTCTTTAGACCTTATGGAATATCTCCTCAACAATACAATATATTAAGAATACTTCGCGGAGCTGAAGAACCCATTAAAGTTCAGGTTATTAAGGAAAGAATGATAGATAGAGCTCCAAATGCTACTCGTTTAATGGATAAATTGTGTGAAAAGAAACTGATTGAAAGAATTCGTTGTAATAATGATAGAAGAGTAGTTTTTATTAGTATCAATGAAGCAGGTCTATCTTTATTAAATACTATAGATAAGAATTCAAAAATGGAGTTTTTAAATAATCTTACAGAAAAAGAAGCAATGAATTTAACTAAATTATTGGATAAGTTGAGATAATTTAATAGAACCTTTTCTACAGTAGTTTAATTTCTTTTAAAATTTTTGGTGTCATAAAAAGTGATTATATTGCAAAAGTATTATGCACGCATAGTATTTAATTAAATTTTATGAAATATCCACACATTTTTGAGCCCTTAGATTTAGGTTTTACAACCCTAAAAAATAGAATTTTAATGGGCTCAATGCACACAGGTTTAGAGGAAGAAAAAAATGGTCTTGAAAGAATATCGGCTTATTATGCTGAAAGAGCTAAAGGAGGCGTGGGTCTAATCATAACTGGAGGGATTTCTCCAAATATTCAGGGATGGACAGGCCCTTTTTCAGCAAGGATGTCTTCAAAAAAACATGCGGTTCATCATCAAAAAATCACTAAAGCTGTTCATGATGAAGGTGGTAAAATATGCATGCAGATATTACATGCTGGTCGATATGGTTACCATCCTTTTAATGTCGCCCCCTCTAAAATTAAATCTCCAATCACACCTTTTAAACCTTTCAAGTTAACTAAATCTGGAATAAATAGAACAATACGAGACTTTGTGAATTGTGCTAAATATTCAAAAATGGCAGGATATGACGGTGTTGAGATTATGGGTTCAGAGGGATATCTAATCAATCAATTTATTGCAGCGCATACTAATAAAAGAAAAGATAAATGGGGAGGCTCATATGCCAATAGAATGAGATTACCAGTTACATTGGTAAAATCTGTTAGAGAAGCGGTTGGTGAAGATTTTATCATTATTTATAGGTTGTCAATGCTAGACCTTATTGAAAAAGGAAGTACTTGGGAAGAAGTAGTTCAGCTTGCAAAAGAAATTGAAAAAGCAGGAGCTACCATCATTAATACCGGAATAGGCTGGCATGAGGCTAGAATTCCTACGATTGCTACTTCTGTTCCTAGAGCAGCATTTACATGGGTTACTAAAAAAATGAAAGAGGAGGTGTCTATTCCGTTAGTTACTTCTAATAGAATAAATATGCCTGAGACAGCTGAAGAAGTTTTAGCCAGAGGAGATGCAGATATGATTTCAATGGCAAGGCCATTTTTAGCAGATCCAGATTGGGTAAATAAGGCTGCTCTGGAAAAAGAAGATGAAATTAATACCTGTATTGCTTGTAATCAAGCCTGTCTAGATCATGTTTTTAAACAAAAAGTAGCGAGTTGTTTAGTAAACCCAAGAGCTTGTCATGAAACTGAATTTAGTTACGATATGGCATCAGTTGCAAAAAAAATAGCAGTAGTTGGCGCTGGCCCTGCTGGGCTTTCAGTAGCTACAATTGCCGCTCAAAGAGGACACCATGTAACTCTATATGATTCAGAATCAGAAGTTGGTGGACAATTTAACATGGCAAAACAAATCCCTGGAAAAGAAGAATTTTACGAAACCATTCGATACTATAAAAAACAATTGAAATTACATAATGTTAAGCTAATACTTAATAAAAGAGTAGCAAAAAGTGATTTAGAACATTCAGATTTTGAAGAAATAATTATTGCTACAGGAATCTCGCCTAGAACTCCAAATATAGAAGGTATAGATCACAGTAAAGTTGTCAGTTACCTAGATGTTTTAAAACATAAAAAACAAGTTGGTAAAAGAGTTGCCGTAATTGGAGCAGGAGGTATTGGGTTTGATGTATCTGAATTTCTTCTTCATCAAGGACACTCAAGTGCACTAGATATAGACTCTTGGCTGGCAGAATGGGGAATTGATAAAGATATTGAGGCTAGAGGAGGCATAGCTGGAGTTCAGCCTTCATTTCCGTCTGCAAAACGAGAAATATTTATGTTTAAAAGAAGTAAAGGGAAATTTGGAGGTAATTTAGGAAAAACAACGGGTTGGATTCATCGAGCAAATTTAAAAAAGCAAAATGTACAATTTATTAATGAAGTACAGTATACCAAAATAGATGACCAAGGACTTCATTATACAAAAGGAGAACAATCAAAAATTTTAGAGGTAGACAATGTTATTATTTGTGCTGGACAAACGCCTCTCAAAGAATTACATACCGCTTTAGAATCATCTGGTAAAAATATTCATATCATAGGTGGGGCAGATATAGCTGATGAGTTAGATGCTAAAAGAGCTATAGATCAAGGATGCAGATTAGCTGCTTCCCTATAGATCTTATTTTTTTTTAAATGATTTATTATCTAAAATCTCGAACAGAATAAATTACTATTTCTTGAATAGTATAACTTCAAAAAAATGTCGACATTTGTTTTTATAACCAAATACTAAAGTTTTGTAATTTTAGTAACTTAAATTAATACCAATGGATAAAAATGGAGTTTTAGCCTGGGCCACAATTATTATGATTGTTGTAGGTCTAGCATTGATAGGCCTAGGAGCATTTAGATATGATGATGTAGCAGGATGGGGTTTTGCATCAGTAGGAATTGGTTTTTTTGCCATTGCATGGGTCTTCAATGCCCTAAAAGGAAGAGTCTAGTTTTATTAATTTTTAAAAATTACTATTAAATGTCTGATGATAAAAAAGTTATTTTCTCCATGTCTGGAGTTAATAAAACCTACCAAAGTACCAACAAACAAGTTTTAAAGAATATTTATTTAAGCTTCTTCTACGGGGCTAAAATTGGAATACTCGGATTAAACGGTTCAGGAAAGTCTACGCTTCTAAAAATTATAGCAGGAGTTGAAAAAAACTTTCAAGGTGATGTTACTTTTTCCCCAGGATATAAAGTAGGATACTTGGAGCAAGAACCAAAATTAGATCCAGAAAAAACAGTAATGGAGGTAGTTAAAGAGGGGGTTGCAGAGACTGTCGCTATATTGGACGAATATAATAAAATTAACGATTTATTTGGACTAGAAGAAGTCTATTCTGATGCAGATAGGATGGATAAACTAATGGCGCAACAAGCAGATTTACAGGATAAAATTGACGCCTGTAATGCTTGGGAATTAGACACCAAGTTAAATATTGCGATGGATGCCCTAAGAACACCTGATTCTGATAAAAAAATAGCTGTGTTATCTGGTGGTGAAAAAAGAAGAGTTGCGCTGTGTAGATTATTGTTACAAGAACCTGAAATCTTATTATTGGATGAACCAACAAATCATCTGGATGCAGAATCTGTTCATTGGTTAGAGCATCATTTAGCACAATATAAAGGAACTGTTATCGCAGTTACTCATGATAGATATTTTCTAGATAATGTAGCGGGTTGGATTTTAGAATTAGATAGAGGAGAAGGAATTCCATGGAAAGGAAATTATTCATCATGGTTAGATCAAAAATCTAAAAGACTTGCACAAGAAAGCAATACAGCGTCTAAACGTCAAAAAACTTTAGAACGAGAGTTAGAGTGGGTAAGGCAGGGAGCAAAAGGAAGGCAGACCAAGCAGAAAGCTCGTCTAAAAAGCTATGAGCGTTTGATGAGTCAGGATCAAAAACAACAGGAAGAAAAACTAGAGATATTTATTCCAAATGGTCCTCGTCTTGGAAATAATGTAATTGAAGCATCTAATGTGTCGAAAGCTTATGGAGATAAATTATTATATGAAAATTTAGAATTTAATCTACCTCAAGCTGGAATTGTTGGAATTATTGGACCTAACGGTGCTGGTAAAACCACTATTTTTAAAATGATTATGGGTGAAGAAAATGCAGATAAGGGGAGCTTTAATGTTGGTGAAACTGCAAAGATTGCCTACGTAGACCAAGCGCATTCAAATATTGATGCAGGAAAATCTATTTGGGAGAATTTTTCTGATGGACAAGACTTAGTGATGATGGGTGGAAAACAAGTTAATTCTAGAGCTTATCTAAGTCGTTTCAATTTCTCTGGAAGTGAACAGAATAAAAAAGTTAGTACACTTTCTGGAGGAGAAAGAAACAGATTGCATCTTGCGATGACGCTAAAAGAAGAGGGTAATGTTTTATTATTAGATGAACCCACAAATGATCTTGATGTAAATACACTTAGAGCTTTGGAAGAAGGTTTAGAAAACTTTGCTGGTTGTGCAGTTGTAATTAGTCATGATAGATGGTTTTTAGATAGAGTTTGTACTCATATCTTAGCTTTTGAAGGTGATAGTCAAGTCTATTTCTTTGAAGGTTCATTCTCAGAATATGAGGAAAATAAAAAGAAACGTTTGGGAGGGGATTTAATGCCAAAAAGAATTAAATACAAAAAGTTAATTCGATAACAACACACTGACTGTTTATTTCTTTTTTACTCATGCTTTTAAGCAATTCTTTTAATTTTTATTCAGAAAAAAGAGCGTCTATTAATGTCTTAAAGGTTTTGAATGCAAAAAAAAGTGTAAAAAAAGTAAGAATTGCTGATAGAACAATTCCTAGAATACAAACGTAAAAAAGATAACCTTCTTTATATATTTTTATGGCTTTAAAGGAAATTGTTAATAATAAAGGAGATGCAATTAGTAATCCTAATAAAATTAATAATTTTCTAAACCCTTTAGCTGCTAAATCTTGATTTATAGGCATTATTTATAGTTTTCAATTGCTTTTCTAACACTACCATGTTTTTCCAACAATTTAGCAGCTTCAGATGAACTGATAGATAATTCTTCACATATCATATTGATCCCTCTAGTAACTAATTTATGATTTGATAATTGCATGTCTACCATTTTATTATCTTTTACTTTTCCTAAGGTAATCATTGTTGCTGTAGAAATGATGTTCAAAACCATTTTTTGTGCTGTTCCTGCTTTCATTCTAGAACTCCCTGTTACAAATTCTGGGCCTACTACAATTTCTATTGGAAATACAGCAGTTTGGCTTAAAGGAGCGTTTGTATTACAAGTAATGCATCCTGTAGTAATATTATTCTTATTACACATTTCTATGGCAGAAATTACATAAGGAGTAGTTCCAGAAGCTGCTATTCCCACTACAATGTCATTAGACGAAATATTATGCTCTAACAAATCTTTCCAACCCTGTGTTGTAGAATCTTCAGCAAATTCTACTGCTTTTCTAATGGCTACATCGCCTCCTGCAATCAATCCTTTTACCAACTCATGTGACACTCCAAAAGTAGGCGGGCATTCTGAAGCATCTAAAATCCCTAATCGTCCGCTTGTACCAGCTCCAATATAAAATAATCGTCCTCCTTTATTTAATTTTTCAATTATATTTTCTGTTAAAGATTTAATTTGAGGGATAGCTTTTTCAACTGCAAAAGCTACTGTTTTATCTTCTTTATTAATATTTGTTAATAATTCAGATAAAGACATTCTTTCTAAATGATTATAATTAGAATCTTGTTCAGTAGTTTTTTTATCACTCATAACAATTTCATAAAAATTGATTTTACTATAATTCTTTAGTAAAAGTAGGTGGAAATTAATAAATCTAAAAAAAAAGAGTGCAATAATGCACCCTTTAGTTTTTGGTTGTATTTTAATTAGATGCTTTTTATAATATTATTTAGTGTAATACTTGGTTGCATTGCTTTCTTAGCTACCTCATTGTTTGGAAGATAATATCCACCAACATTTGTAGTCTTCCCTTGAATAGCGTTAAGTTCATTTATGATTTTCTGTTCATTGTTACTCAAAGCAAGTGAAATAGGAGAAAATTGTTTTTTAAGTTCTAAATCTTTACTTTGAGTTGCTAATGCTTTTGCCCAATATAAAGCCAAATAAAAATGACTTCCCCTATTGTCTAGTTCGCCTACTTTTCTCGATGGAGATCTTTTATGATCTAAAAATTCTTCAGTTGCATCGTCAAGAGTTTTTGCTAAAACTTTAGCTTTAGCATTGTCATTTGTATTCCCAAAATGATCAAGTGATACCGCTAGTGCTAAAAATTCTCCAAGAGAATCCCAACGTAAGTGATTTTCTTTAGAAAATTGTTGCACGTGTTTTGGAGCTGAACCTCCGGCTCCAGTTTCGAACAATCCTCCTCCATTCATTAAAGGAACAATAGAAAGCATTTTAGCAGATGTTCCCAGTTCTAAAATAGGGAAGAGGTCAGTTAAATAATCACGAAGAACATTTCCAGTAACAGAAATTGTATCTTTTCCTTCTTTGATTCTTTCTAAACTGAATATTGTTGCATCTTCTGGAGATAAGATTCTAATATCCAATCCTTCTGTATTGTGATCTTGTAAATAGGTATTTACTTTTTTAATCAATTCAGAATCGTGAGATCTTTTTTCTCCTAACCAAAAAACAGCTGGTGTTTCTGTAGCTCTCGCACGATTAACTGCAAGTTTTACCCAATCTTGAATTGGAGCATCTTTTACCTGACACATTCTCCAGATATCTCCAGTTTCCACATTATGCTCTAATAATACAGTATTCTTAGAATCAACTACTTGAATGATTCCATCTGCATGAACTTCGAAAGTTTTATCATGAGAGCCATACTCTTCTGCCTTTTTAGCCATTAAGCCAACATTAGGAACTGTTCCCATTGTTCTCGGATCAAAAGCACCATGTTTTTTACAAAAATCAATAGTAGTTCTGTAAATACCTGCATACGAACTGTCAGGTATCACAGCTTTTGTGTCTTGTAATTTTCCTTCTTTGTTCCACATTTGTCCAGATGTACGAATCATTGCTGGCATAGAAGCATCTATGATCACATCTGAAGGTACGTGAAGATTAGTGATTCCTCTTTCGGAATCTACCATTGCTAGGTCTGGGTTATTTTTAAAAGCTGTTTCTATGTCAGCAAGTATTTCTTCTTTCTTGTAGGGGGGTAACTGGTTAATATTGCTCAATAAGTTTCCAAATCCATTATTCACATCTACACCTGCAGAATTTAGAGCTTTACCATGTTTGTCAAATAAATCTTTAAAGAAAGCACGAACGGCATAACCAAAGATGATTGGATCCGAAACCTTCATCATTGTGGCTTTCATATGTAATGAAAATAGAAGTTCCTTTTGTTTTGCGTCTGCGATTTGTTTTTCTAAAAAGCTTAAAAGAGAATTTTTACTCATAAATGTAGCATCTATGATTTCTTTATCTTCTAATGCAATATTGTCTTTAAGTATGGAGACTTGTCCATTAGCATCAGTATGAACAATTTGAACATGTGTTGCACCTTCAATTGTTGTTGATTTTTCATTGTGAGCAAAATCTCCCTCAGTCATTGTTGCAACATGAGATTGAGATTCTGAAGACCAAGCTCCCATTGAATGTGGATTCTTTTTAGCATAGTTTTTAACTGCCTTTGGTGCTCTTCTGTCTGAGTTTCCTTCTCTTAATACTGGATTAACAGCTGAACCTTTTACTTTATTATAACGTTCCAAAATAACTTTTTGATCTGTGGTTTCAACTGTCTCCGGATAATCAGGAAGTTTATACCCCAAAGATTGTAATTCTTTGATTGCAGCAATTAATTGAGGAACTGAAGCACTGATATTAGGTAATTTAATAATGTTTGCTTCTGGTTTCTTTGCTAATTCACCTAATTGTGTTAGAGCATCTTCAATTCGTTGATTTTCAGGTAAAACATCAGAGAAATTAGCTAATATTCTTGCAGCTAAAGAAATGTCTTTAGTTTCAAAGTTTATATGAGAACTGCTTGTAAATGCTCTTACAATTGGTAAAAAAGAACGAGTGGCTAAAGCCGGAGCTTCATCAGTAATTGTATACACTATTGTAGCTTTCTGAGTCATAATGATTATTTTTCTGTTACGAAATCTCTGAGAGTTTCATTTTAAAGTTACTTTTTGTCTAAAAGCAGCGCAAATTTAAGAATTATAGTGGCATTTAACGAAGTTAGCTTGATTAAATTTATAGATTTTTTTAACGGTTAATTATATAAATATTAAAAAAATAAAAGCCATATCATTCAATTTCTTGAGTGATATGGCTTCTTTAGAGACTAATTGTAAACAATGACTTGTATTTCTACACAATCAAATAGAGATATGACTCTATGTTTCTTTTAAACAAAGGAACTGTTTCTTTGTTAGACTCAGATTGGAACTTCGTTTCTCCTCGGCCTAAGCTTTAGTTCAACTTGGTGAAATTCCATCTGGTTTACTTTTCAAGGTCATATTACACTGGGTAATACTTCATTTAGTAAAGTCTTGTTATTTTCATAACTCAACTGTTTTAATTGTTTTGGATAGAGCCTGAACTCTGTCTTAACATTTGAAAAGGTATTCCAGAAAATAAAGAACGTTACTTTATTTAATTACTTAGCTTGCGTTCTATTATCTTTCGATGCTATTCAGCTGTGCTTTGTAACTATGATTCAAATATATACTAAGAATTCACATTTACAAATTTTTTAACTAATTAGAAATCAACAAATTACTAACACCTGTTATCAACATTTGTTAATTAAAAAAGGGCCTCATGAAATGAAGCCCTTTTTATATATAATTTTTTAAAAAAAGTATTAACGTCTTTTTTCTTGGATTCTTGCTCTTTTACCAGTAAGATTTCTGAAGTAGTAAATACGTGCTCTTCTAACTTTACCTCTTTTGTTAACCTCAATTTTTTGGATAGAAGGAAGGTTTACTGGGAATATTCTTTCTACACCCACTGTACCAGACATTTTTCTAATTGTAAAAGTTTCTGATGATCCTGTACCTCTTTTTTGGATAACGACTCCTTTAAAAAACTGAGTTCTAACTTTTTCTCCTTCTCTAATTTCGTAATATACTGTAATCGTATCCCCTGCTGAGAATTCTGGGTTTTCGTTTCTTGTTACAAATTCGTCTTGTACAAATTTTACTAAAGATTCCATTTATATCTAATTTAAAATATTTTCTATAACTAACTTTCACGATTTTCGTCAGAGGTTAATTTTAGCGAGTGCAAATCTAAGAATTTAATTTAGGATATAAAACCTATTCAAGTTATTTTTTTGGTTGGTAATCTTTACAATAGAACACCCAGAACTTTCGTTCTTTAGGGGTGCCTTTATTAACGATTATTGGATCTAATTCAACATAAGATTCAAAATAGGGCTTAATTCCTGCTGGAAGCTTTCCAAGCTTTTCTTTGTTTCTGTTTCTTTTATCAGAATCTATATAAAAAGCATTACGGCCCCTGTAATCTTCCATTACATCTCCTAAATAATCAAATTGAAGTGCGGGTTGGTCTATTACATTTTGAGCAAAAATAGTTTTTGATGTAAAAAATCGAAGTTGTGCAGCGGTTTTATATCCATCCATTGAAAAGATAAATGCTTGTGTATCATTTTTCGAGATTTCTTCAACTTCCTCGCCTAGTTCTTCCCAACTCACCCAAGTATCATCACTATTGATGGGTACAAAATAAAAAACAACTTGGCTAGCGATTGCTAAATGAAATATTATAGCAATAACAAGTTGAGTTTTTAATAGTTTCTTAGAGATATACATTCCAGCAATAATAGTACCTGTTATGTATGATGGCATCATCCAGTTTAATTTTACCCAATATACTGGACTGATAACAAAAAAACCGACAAATGTTGGTATAAAGAATGCTAATAAAAAAAGAGTTTTTTGCGATGGTAATGTAAACTTTGTCAACGCTTTTTTAATGTGCTTGTAAGAGAATACAATACAAATACTAAATAAAACTGGAAGCAATAAAAATAATTGATGGCCAACTGCTCCAAAAAATAAGGTTGGTTTTATTTCAAATTTACCGATGGAGCTTGTTCTTTCAGAAGATTGAAAAGCAAAAGAGGCAAATTCATTTTGATAGTTCCACCACCAAACCGGAAAGGTTACTGCTACCGATATCATAATCCCTAACCACAACCAAGGGTTAATCAAAAGTTTTCTATATTTTGAAGAAAAAATAAGAAAACCAAAGACCCCAATTTGTAAAAGTAGAGCTGTATATTTACTATTAAATGCTAATCCCATGCATATTCCGGCAAGTACCCAATACCATTTTTTTTCTTCAAAAATTGCCTTATACAGGCATAATATACTTAAGGTCCAAAACAATAATAAAGGAACATCAGGTGTTGAATTGAAAGAAATAATGGAAATAAAAATTGTAGATGCTAACAAAATCATACTTCTAGACAATCGGTGTTTTGACAGAAAAAGAGATGCTAATTTGTAAAAACTAAGTATGGTTATTGAAGTAATTGTAAAATCGGCAAGTTTAATAACAAAAACAGATTGACCTAATATATCTGTAAAAATCCTTAAAATATACCCAATCATTCCAGGATGATCAAAATAAGAAAGTGAAAGGTTTTGACCGTATAAATAATAATAAGCATCTTGAGGCATTAGGCCCATAAATGGTAATAACAAAAAGCGAAATAATTGAAATCCTATAACCCAAGAAATTGCAATATTATTTTTTATAAATGAGGTAATTTTTTTCAAACTGTTAAATCTTTCAAGGATAGTTTATGAGGTTTCGTCCAATAAATCTGGACGTATTTGTTGTGTTCGCTCATAGGCTTTGTCAGAGCGCCATTCATCTATTTTAGGAAAATTTCCAGATAATAGAATTTCAGGAACTTTCATCCCCTCATAAGTTGAGGGTCTAGTATATACAGGGGGTGATAATAAATTATCTTGAAAAGAATCAGTTAGCGCAGAGGTTTCATCTCCAATAACCCCCGGAATTAAGCGTACGATACTGTCTACTAAAACAGCTGCAGCTAATTCTCCACCAGTTAATACATAATCTCCAATAGAAATTTCTTTTGTTATGTATCTATCTCGAACTCTTTGATCTACTCCTTTGTAATGACCAGTTAGAATGATAATATTTTTTTGAAGCGATAGTGTGTTTGCCGTAGATTGTTTTAATGTTTTGGCATCAGGTGTCATATATATTATTTCATCATATACACGTTCAGTTTTTAATGCTTCGATACATTTAGAAATAGGCTCAATCATTAATACCATTCCTGCACCACCTCCAAATTGAGTATCATCAATTTGTTTGTAGTTTCCCAAACCAAAGGTTCTTAAATCATGAATCACAATTTCTGCCAGACCTTTTTCTTTTGCTCTCTTTACAATAGAATGATTAAAGGGGCTTTTTAATAAATCGGGTGCTGCTGAAATAATATCTATACGCATAGGTGCAAATGTACGAGAAATGTCGGTTTTATAATTTTTTGTGAATTAAATAAAACTGAATTTTATTTAATTACTACAATAGGGGGTTTAGTACTAATATTTTATTGAATTAAATTTAATTAAAACGGTATCATTCTTAATTTCACAAAACACTTCTCTGTTCAAAGCACCACCATTGGAGTAATATCCAAAAATAATTTGTTCTTTTTTTCCATTTTCTCTTTCAAATTTTAATTTATAAGCACCATCTCCTTTATGATTATTTGTCATGTCGAGAAATTCTTCAACAAACTGATTAGGTTCAATTTTACTGTATAATAGTTTAGAATTTTCGTCTGATAAAAATGTTACATTAATGATAGTCTTATTAGAAGAATTTTTGATTTTACTTGTAATTCCATTTTTTTTAAAATTACAAGAAATTAATGTTGTAATTATTAGTATCAATATCAGTATTCTAAGGTTATTATTCATAACGTTTCATAAAACTACTAAAAGTAAAATTTTGAATAGTATCAAATGGAGTTTGATGATTTTTATTTAATGATTTAATGGGTATAAATTTGTTGTTAAATGTTTTATGCATTTTATTTTTTGAATATTGAGTAATTTCTAAACCACTACACTTTAGGGGGCCATTATCAGAAAAAGTTCCAATAATTAGGTTTTTAGATACATATTTTTCAGTTGTTGAAACGTACGTTTTTATATCTTTTTCTTTTGTTAGAAAATGAAAAGCTGCACGATCATGCCATACCTCATAGTTTTTTTTTGGTTTAAAGTCAATAATGTTTGAAACTATCCAAGTAACTTTTGTTGCTTTTGTGCCTAAACGATTTTTAGCTCTTTCTAGTGCTTTACTAGAAATATCTAAAACAGAAATATTGGTGTAGCCGTCCTCTAGTAAAAAATCTACTAAAAAACTATCGCCACCTCCAATATCTATGATGCTTGCATCTTTATTTAATTTTAAAGATTGAATAAAATCAAGAGAATCTTTGGGTATTTTTTGAGTCCAACTTACCTGTTCTTGTGTTTTGGTTTCATAAACAGTTTCCCAATGTTTTTTGATATTAGAAGTCATATAAAAAATTTATGATGATAATGTGGTGTTTAATTCGTTATCCAGACAAACCTAATCATAATAATTGAATAGCTGCCTCTGCACAACGTTCTCCATCCATGGCTGCCGAGACAATTCCGCCAGCATAGCCTCCACCTTCACCACAAGGAAATAATCCTTTTATCTCAGGGTGTTCTAAATTTTCTTTTCTTGGGATGTTTACCGGTGAAGAGGTTCTAGATTCTACCCCTACAATATTGGCTTCATTAGTATAGTAGCCATGCATTTTTTTACCAAATGCATGAAACCCTTTACGTAAACGATTTCCAATCAATCTGGGTAATAGGGAATGCATGGGTGCTGAGTTTAATCCGGGTTGATAAGAGCTGTCGTTTAAATCTTGAGATATTTTTCCATCTACAAAAT
>Ga0209833_1001373_pt1 | contig 16235 bp, 13 predicted proteins | sample COGITO_mtgs_1105_3_FD_184797 | JGI IMG/M metagenome (GOLD analysis project Ga0209833, IMG submission 184797) | Pelagic marine microbial communities from North Sea - COGITO_mtgs_110506 (SPAdes) (version 2) | ecosystem: Environmental > Aquatic > Marine > Epipelagic ... | reverse complement strand
TAACCACATAAGTATGGGTCTGACTGATACCCTTAATAGCGGATAACTTCTCCCCCAAAAAGCGCTGATAGTGCTGCATATCGGCCACGCGAATCTTGATCAGATAATCAAAACCACCGGCCACCATCTGGCATTCCAAAACCTCATCCAAATCCATCATTTGCTGATTAAATTGACTGATCGCCTCGGTGGTGGTGCTGGTCAACTGCACCTCAATATAGGCACAGAGCGCCGCATTGGCTTTTACCGGATCCAGCAGTGCCACATAGTCAGTGATAAAGCCCTCTCGCTCCAGGCGTTTGACCCGCTCCAAACAGGGCGTAGGTGTTAGATTAACCGTGCGAGCTAGATCGACATTGGCAATCCGGCCATTGCGCTGCAAGGCATTGAGAATCCTGCGATCGGTGCGATCCAGATCCGTTACTGTTTTCATATCTCCATCCCCCTAAAAACTAAAAAAACCAAAAAGATCTTTCAGAATAATAGTCTATTAATCCAAATATAACGGATTAATAAACTGTTAAATCAATAATTATGGAGACAAATACCAAGATAAATAGCCGAAAATGCCAGATATTACATAGCATGATTTTTTAGGAATAGGCACTTAAGGACAAACTATGAACCAGGCAGAGCTACGCAACAGAATTCGCCAGCTAACCCATCAGGACGAGCATCAGGCCGTCACCCAGCTGCTGCACAGCAACCCCCTTTCCAGCAAAACCCGGCAACAGATTCTCAACAATGCTCGACAGCTGGTCACAGACTGCCGTGCCGACAAACATAGCAGCGGCACCCTGGATGCCTTCCTACTGGAATTTGGCCTCTCCAATGCCGAAGGTGTAGCCCTAATGTGCCTGGCCGAAGCCCTGCTGCGAGTACCCGATGCCCTCACCGCCGACCGCCTGATCGCCGAAAAAATTCGCGGTGGCAACTGGGGGGCCCACAGCGGCAAATCGGAGTCCCTATTTGTAAACGCCTCCACCTGGGGCCTTATGCTCACCGGCCAGCTAGTTAGCCTGGATGCAGAGATCACCCAGCATACCGACAGCTGGGTCAAACGCCTGACCGCGACCCTGGGCGAGCCAGTCATTCGTGCCGCAGTCATGCAGGCCATGAAAATTATGGGTGGCCAATATGTGCTGGGCCGCACCATAAAAGAAGGCCTAAAACGCGGCGCCAAACAAAATGACCAGAGCACCAGATTCTCCTTCGATATGCTCGGCGAAGGCGCACGCACCGACCGCGATGCCCAGCGCTATCTGCAGGCCTACAGCAAAGCCATCGACGAGATTGGCAAAACCATTCAGCCCGGCGAAAAGGTTGAGCAAGCCAATGGCATCTCGGTCAAACTCAGCGCCTTGCACCAGCGCTATTATTACGCCCAACATCAGCTGGTCATGGATAAGCTGCTGCCCAGAATCAAACAGCTGTGCCTGCAGGCCAAGCAATACAATATAGGTCTGTCGATAGATGCCGAAGAAGCCTACCGCCTGGATATCTCACTGGATATTTTTGAGGCACTGGCCAAAGACAATGATCTGAAAGGCTGGCAGGGACTAGGCTTTGTACTGCAGGCCTATCAAAAACGCGCACCGGATACCGCCAAATGGCTAATCGGCCTGGCTCGCGAGACCAACCGCCGCCTGATGGTGCGCCTGGTGAAAGGTGCCTACTGGGATGCCGAGATAAAACATGCCCAGGAACTAGGCCTGGAAAGCTACCCGGTGTTTACCCGCAAAGCCAACACCGACCTCTGCTACCAGCAGTGCGCCGCCCTATTGCTGGATGCCCAGAGCGAGATATTCCCCCAGTTTGCCACCCACAATGCCTACACCGCCAGCATGATACTGGCCCTGGCCGGGGAGCGGCAATTTGAGTTTCAGCGCCTGCATGGCATGGGGCATATTCTCTATTCGCAATTAAAATCCCAGTTGAAAGCAAAGCAAAAGCAACACAACAACCTGGCTGTGCGCGTCTACGCCCCCGTCGGCAACCATAGCGACCTGCTGCCCTATCTGGTGCGCCGCCTGCTAGAAAATGGCGCCAACAGCTCCTTTGTCAATCGCTTTTTAGACCACCAGACCCCAGTGGAACAGCTGCTCGACGACACCCGCACAGAAGTCACCCAGCTGTTCCCCTACCAACATCGCAAGATCGCCATACCGGCGCAGATATTTGAAGCCGCAGGGGAACCCAGAACCAATGCCAAAGGCATAGACCTGGACTCGCCACTGGAAACCAGCCAGCTACTAAACCAAATAGCCAGCACCAGCGCAGAGCCGCTACTCAGTCACTCCATAATTGATGGCCAACCTATCGAAGGTGAGCTGCAACCCAGCTATAACCCCGCCGATAACCGCCAGCTAATCGGCCATTACAGCAAAGCCGACAACCACAGCATTCAGCAAGCTCTGGCCTCTGCCCATGCAGCGCAGCCCGCCTGGGATCAGCAGGGCCCAACAGCCCGCGCCGAGATATTAAATAAGGTAGCCGACCTGCTAGAGCGCGACTGCAGCCAACTCATGGCCGTGGTCAGCATAGAAGCAGGCCGCACATTGGATGATGGGGTTTCAGAAGTCAGAGAAGCCATCGATTTCTGCAGGTACTATTCATTACAAGCCACGACTCTCCAGACCACAGCAGTGACCAAACCCCCACTCCATGGCACCGGCGTGTTTCTCTGCATCAGCCCCTGGAACTTCCCATTGGCCATCTTTGTCGGCCAGATAGCCGCCGCCCTCGCCGCAGGCAATAGCGTAATCGCCAAACCCGCCGCCCAGACCCCAGCCATAGCCGCCTGCGCCATCAGACTATTTCACCAAGCCGGTGTACCAGCCAGTGCCCTGCATCTGGTGCTAGGCAGCGGCTCACAAATCGGCAAACTGCTAATACCAGACAGCAGAGTCGCCGGCATCGCCTTTACCGGCTCCACCCAGACCGCCCAAACCATCAACCAACAGCTAGCCCAGCGCCCCGGCGGCCCCATTCCCTTTATTGCCGAAACCGGTGGCCAAAACTGCATGATTGTCGACTCCACCGCCCTGCCCGAACAGGTGGTAGACGACGTAATCACCTCCGCCTTCCTTAGCGCCGGACAGCGCTGCTCCGCCCTGCGGGTATTATTTATTCAGTCCGATATCGCCGAGCAAACCCTCGACATGCTTAGCGGCGCCATGGCCGCCATTCAGGCCGGCGATCCCAGACTCTTAAGTAGCGACCTGGGCCCAGTAATAGATCGAGGCGCCCAGCAAGAACTGGAAACCCATATCCAACGCATGCACAGCGAAGCGCGCCTAATCGCCAAAGTCGACCTGCCAGACCAGTGCCAACAGGGCAGTTTTGTCGCCCCCCATGTATTTGAACTGCACAGCCTCGAGCAACTTACCGAGGAAGTATTTGGCCCCATACTGCATGTAATCCGCTACAGCGCCAACCAGCTGCCAGAGGTAATCCAACAGATCAATAACACCGGCTATGGCCTGACCCTGGGCATCCACAGCCGCATCGAAGCCTTTGCCGAAACTGTCTATCGCAACACCATCGCCGGCAATACCTATATCAACCGCAATATGGTCGGCGCCGTCGTCGGCGTAAACCCCTTTGGCGGCCGTGGCCTCTCCGGCACCGGTCCCAAAGCTGGCGGGCCCAACTATTTGCTGCGTTTCTCCACCAGCGGCACCGTCAAAGAGACCAAAAAGCCCTTAGCGAATAAAGAGCCCTCAGCGAATAAAAAGCCCTTAGCGCATAAAGAGCCCTCAGCGAATAAAGAGCCCTCAGCGAATAAAGAGCCCTCAGCGAATAAAAAGCCCTATGCGATTAACCTACCAACCAGCAACAAGGCAGATACCGCCATCAAAGAGTTAGTAGCCCAGGCCACCAGCGCAGCCCCCCAATGGCAAGCCCAAAGCATAGACAGCCGCCTGGCAATCCTCAGCCAATGCAACCCAGCATTTATCAGCCAGCTGGGACCCATAGCCCGAGCAAAACTTGCCAACCCCATAGAGCTACCAGGCCCAACCGGCGAGGATAATAGGCTCGCATTGTTGGGCCGCGGCCCGATGGTATTGGTGGCAAGAGAAGAGGACGCTTTAGAAGACGCACAGAAACAAATCAGCAGCGCCCTACTCTGTGGGTGCCCGGTTATTGTGGCGGCAGATCGCGCACACCAGACTGCACTTAAGGGCCTGCAAACTCAGTATCAACAAGCAGGTTTGGCAAAAGCACTGCTGCAGCTGGCCCATATGGAAAGCCTGAGTGAGCTGATTCAAAACAACAGTATTGAGGGTTTAATAGCCAATAGCTCTAATACAGATAGCACCGACCTGCGGCAGGTAATGGCCAAAAGAACCGGCAGTATTATTCCATTGATTGAATGGCCAGAGACGGCCGAGGGCCATAACTACCCCTGGTTGCTGTGGTTTTTAAGTGAGCGCACCAGAACAGAGAATCTGGTGGCTAGAGGGGGGAATACGCAGTTGTTTAATTTGGCGGAGTAGTTAACCACTTCTCCGTCCTCAGGTTGTCATCCTGAATGATGTAATGTCCATCTACTTTATACCCAATCTCTTTTTAGCTTCACTTAGAGTTACAGTTTCGTCGTTCTCAATATCCATCAAGCCCTGTGCAATAGCTTTTACAAATGCCAACTCTTCGCCGTCTCTTTCATATTCCTCGAGCCCGTGAACCACAGCCACTCCCCGCCCCCGACTGGTTAAAAGAACCGGGCGGCCCGAATCTTTTGCGTGATTGACTACCTTGCCTGGATTGACCTTAAGATCAGCCAAGGAAACAACGTCTTCTGAAAATTTAGTGCCCATGAGGCTTGCCTCAAATAAAGTTAAAGACCAGTTTATAGTACCAGTTAACGGGTATGGTCAATAAGCGTCACCAAGATAACTAACTGACCTCAGCATAACGGCGAAGAATATCCAGAAAATCACCGCCATATTTTTCCAGCTTGCTTTCACCAACGCCGGTAATGGTTAGCAACTCCGCCTCCGAAGTTGGCAAGGTATCCAGCATTTCCTTAAGCGTGGCATCGTGAAAAATCACATAGGGCGGTACATTAAACTCATCGGAGAGCATCTTTCTGCACTCGCGCAGCTCATCCCATAACTCTTGATCTTCGGGCGCTATCTGAGCTTTTCTGGAAGACTTTGAACCTGACTTCTTAGCGGAGGGAGCCTTAATTTCTTCAATACGTAAAAACAGCGACTGCTCGCCTTTTAGTACCGGCCTACAGAGGTCTGTTAGCTGCAAGGCGCTATAGCCTTCAATATCTACCCGCAGTAACCCGCGCACGACTAACTGGCGAATCACTGAACGCCAGCGCGCTTCATGAATATCAGCACCAATACCAAAGGTGCTGAGTTGATGATGGTGGTGCTGGAGCACCTTTTCCGTTTCTTTGCCCTGCAATACATCCATTACATGCATGGCACCAAAGCGCTGGCCGGTGCGATAAACACTGGACAGCAGTTTCTGGGCGGCTTCGGTGGCATCCCAGGTTTGCGGGGGAATCTGACAGTTATCGCAGTTGCCACATTGATTGGGTGCCTCGTCGGCAAAGTAATTTAACAGTACTTTGCGACGACAGCTGGTGACTTCGCAGAGACCTAACATGGCGTCGAGCTTGTGGCGCTCGGCGCGTTTAAATTGCTCGGAGCCATCTGAGCCCTGAGCCATCTGCTGCAGGCGCACTACATCTTGTAGACCGTAAACCATCCAGGCATCGGCTGGCTGTCCGTCGCGCCCTGCCCGACCGGTTTCCTGATAATAGGCCTCGATACTTTTAGGCAGGTCGAGGTGGGCGACAAAGCGCACATCGGGTTTATCTATGCCCATACCAAAGGCGATGGTAGCAACAACAATCACCCCGTCTTCGCGCAGAAAACGCTGTTGATGGGTTTGTCTAAGCTGGGCTGGTAATCCTGCATGATAGGGCAAGGCGGTAAAGCCCTGTTGGGTTAACCAGGCGGCGGTGTCTTCAACCTTTTTGCGGGACAGGCAGTAGACAATGCCGGCTTCGCTTTTACGCTGCTTTAAAAAATCCAGCAGCTGCTTTTTGGCGGTGGTCTTATTGGCAATCGCATAGCGAATATTGGGGCGATCAAAACCGCTGATATAGGAATTGGCGTCACTCAGCGATAACCGTTCAATAATCTCTTTGCGGGTGCGCACATCGGCAGTGGCGGTCAGGGCAATGCGCGGAATATGCGGGAAACGCTGGTGTAACAAGCTTAAAGATAAATAGTCGGAGCGGAAATCATGTCCCCACTGAGACACACAGTGCGCCTCATCGATTGCAAACAGAGCCAGTTTACAGCGTTCTAAAAGATCCAGGGTGTATGACTGAATAAGTCTTTCAGGGGCTATATAAAGCAGGTCTAACTGCCCTGCCATTAGCTGTTGCTCAATAAGATTTTGTTCGCTGTGGGAGAGGCTGGAGTTTAAAAAAGCCGCTTTAACGCCGAGCTGCTGCATGGCATCAACCTGATCCTGCATCAGGGCGATTAGAGGTGAAATAATCACCCCTACTCCATCGCGAATCAGGGAAGGAATCTGGTAACAAAGTGACTTACCACCACCGGTAGGCATCAGCACCAGTGCATTATTGCCGGCGCTGACATGTTCAATAATCTCGGCTTGATGACCGCGAAAATTATCATAGCCATACAGGCTGTTTAAAATCTCTAGTGCATTTTGTGACATATTTTGAAAACTACTTGTAATAAAACGAGAGAGATTTTACAGCTGCCACTCAGTGCGGCCTGCGAAGCTGTCGCCATTATTGGTAAAGCGTATAAACGAGGGTGTAACGCGATAGAAATTTGATTTCGCAAACGCTGAGCCAATCAGACGTTCCTGCTCAGTTTTCGGGCTGTCTATCAATGACCGCACTTCGGGGAAACGGGCGAAATACATTTCAGCCACTCGATCTTTATCGTCTACCTTGCTGATAGTGCCATGGATTTGCGCACCGCATATTGACTGCCAATCACCACTGTAATCAGAGTAGATTGAAACTGCGCCGCTACCATTTGCCGGAATACTGTTGATATGCCGACTGTTAGCAGAGGACAAAAAGTACAGTGCGAAAGGATCTTCTGTGGTATCCGCCACATAGAGCACTGGTGCTGACCAGGGGCCGCAGGCATCGGAGGTTGCGATGGTTAATACCGATTCAGTGCTTAGAAACTGATGCAGTTTACTGAAGTCATTTTTAACTGCAGTGGCCTTAGACATTGCCCTGCCAACGTTTCATTCCGTCCATTTCAATATCAAATAGATCCAGTATTCGAGCGACTGAATGATTGATTATATCGTCGACTGTTTTAGGTTCACTGTAAAAGGCTGGTGAAGGTGGGCAGATAATCGCCCCGTACTGGCTAGCTTTGTACATCAGCTCGCAGTGGCCTGTGTGCATGGGCGACTCGCGGGGAACTATCACTAGTTTGCGGCGCTCTTTTAAAACCACATCAGCTGCGCGAATCAGCAGGTTGTCGGCGTAGGAATTAACTATTCCGGAAAGTGTTTTCATTGAGCAGGGTACGACAATCATGCCGGCGGTTTTAAATGACCCGCTGGCGATTGTGGCGCCAATATTTTTATTATTGTGCACTTCGTCTGCCAGTGCTTCGACATCTTCGGGCTTCCAATCGGTCTCAATGCCGATATTCATACGTGCGGCTTGGCTCATTACCAGATGAGTTTCTATATCCGGGCGCTCAGCAAGTACTTGCAGCATTCGGATACCGTAGATAACACCGCTTGAGCCGGACAGGCCAATAATTAGTCGCATGATGATTCCTTGTTTTAGGCCGTCTATTCTGCCTTTTTTACTAACAGCTGGGTAGTGAAACTTGTTGAATAATACGTAGTAAGGGTGTGGGTGGTTTTACTCTTTTTACTTGGCTTCAGGGGGTTATTGGATAGATGCGTGATAGCCCACTCCGATAGTCCAAATAGCGCCTGTCTCTTCCCTTGAGATCAGTCAGGGCCCGCTTATGGATTTGCAATTTTCAGATTGAGCGAGCGCTTGTTTGAGCGAAGCGAGTTGCGGGAGCGCTGGAAATTTCAAATCCATGGGACCGATCTCAAGGGAAGAGACAGGTGCTATTGCGCTCCCAAACTAAGGAGTAACCGGCGAGGAGATCCCTCGTCGCTGCGCTCTGTCGGGATGACAGAATAAATTGAGGGGCGAAATGACAGTTGGGGGGACGATTCTTTGTTGGGGTGATATTTCATCGCTTGAAGCTACACAAAAATAGATGTCAGCCTCCGCTGGCATGACGGGGAAGGTACGAGCATGACTGCGACGGTGCTGGGGTGACGGAGAAGGTGCTGGCATGACGGAGAAGGTGCTGGGGTGACGTTTACATTAAGTTTCACACCATAGATAAAATAACCTTGCCCTTGGCGCGACGTTCAGAGATTGAGGCAAATGCTGCTTTGAAGTCATCCAGCGGATAGACCTCAGTCACCAACGGCGAAAACTTGCCACCATCAATCATCGCAATCAACTCCTGAAAGTTCTTCTGTGACTCCCGCGGAAACTTAGTCGCCCAAGTACCCCACCAAACACCGACAATAGACGCACCCTTCAGCAAACATAAATTGAGCGGTATCTTGGGAATAGGACCTGAAGCAAAACCAACCACCAAAAAGCGACCATCCCAAGCAATAGCGCGGAATGCCTGCTCGGAAAAATCACCGCCGACAGGGTCATAAATAACATCCACACCCTTACCCTTGGTCAGCGCCTTAACCTGCTCCTTAAGATCTTCAGTGGAATAATTAATCCGCAGATCAGCGCCAGCTTCACAGGCGAAATCCAGCTTTTCCTCACTACTGGCAGCGGCAATAACCGTAGCGCCCATCGCCTTGGCGATCTGGATAGTGGCAATACCCACACCCCCAGCCGCACCCATCACCAGCAGGGTCTCGCCGGGTTGAATCTTAGCCTGTTGTTTTAAGGCGTAATAGGAAGTGCCATAGGTAATCGCAAAGCCTGCCGCCTGTTCAAAACTCATGGTGTCGCCCAGTGGAAACGACATATATTCCGAGGTTACGCACTGCTCTGCAAAGCCACCAAAGGGAACCGTCGCTATAACCTTATCACCAACCGCGCGGGTACTGACGCCCTCGCCCACCGCCGAGACCACACCAGATACCTCAGCACCGGGAACAAACGGCAATGGTGGCTTAAACTGATACTTGCCTTGAACCGTTAGCAGATCGGGGAAATTAACCCCAGACGCTTTTACATCAATCAGAATCTCGCCCTTGCCAACTTCCGGCGTGGGTCGCTCTTCAAGATCAAGCTGTTCTGGTGGCGCAAATTCATTACAGACAAGTGCTTTCATAATGCAGTCCTACTTAATTTATTATTGTTATTTTCCAACCACAGCTTACATGTATTGTTTAAGCTCGCGACGGCCAATCACCATACGGTGAACCGCATCCGGGCCATCGGCAAAGCGCAGCACCCGCTGACCGCCATACCAGTTTGCCAGCGGTGTATCCTGGGACAGACCCAGACCACCGTACATCTGTATAGCCTCATCGATAATCTTTAATGCCATATTCGGAGCGGCAACTTTAATCATTGAGATATAGGGCTGCGCCGCATCGGTGCCCACATTGTCCATTAGCCAGGCGGCTTTTAGGCAGAGCAGTCGCGTCATCTCAATATCAATGCGCGCCTGGGCAATAATATCCACATTGCCACCCAACTTAGCCAATGGGCGACCAAAGGCTTCACGTTCCAGAGAGCGCTCGCACATCATCTTTAAAGCCGCTTCAGCAAGACCAATTGAACGCATACAGTGATGGATACGGCCCGGCCCTAAACGTCCCTGAGCCACCTCAAAGCCACGGCCTTGAACGAGAATCATATTTTCTTTGGGGACGCGCACATCGGTAAAACGCATATGCATATGGCCGTGGGGCGCGTCATCTATATTGAAGATTTCCATTGGCCGCAGGTTTTGAACACCTGGGGTGTCAAAGGGAACCAGCACTTGGGAATGGCGCGAGTGACGGGGTGCATCCGGGTTGGTATTGCACATTACAATCATAATTTCACAGCGTGGATCACCGGCACCAGAGATCCAAATTTTCTCGCCATTCAAGACCCATTCATCGCCATCGGCAACACAGGACATGGCTATATTGGTCGCATCGGACGAAGCCACATCTGGTTCAGTCATTGCGTAGGCAGAACGGATTTCACCATTGAGAAGTGGCGTTAACCAGCGCTGTTTTTGCTCGTCGGTACAAAAGCGCGCCAGCACTTCCATATTGCCGGTATCCGGTGCTGAGCAGTTAAACACTTCCGGGGCTAGGTGTGAGCGACCGGTCTCCTCGGCAATATAGGCGTATTCGACCGTGTTTAAACCATGGCCACCTTCCCAATGTGTCAGAAAGAAATTCCAAAGATTTTGCGCTTTGGCTTTGGCCTTGAGGCCCTCGAGGATTTCAGTCTGGCGCTCGGTGTAGGTCCAGCGATCACCTTTGCCGATCTCGGCGTGATATTCCCCTTCTAAGGGCAGAATCTCTGTATCAATAAACTGTTTTACTTCTGCCAGTATGGGTTTGACCTTGTCGCTAATACCTAAATCCATCTGCTTATGCCTTTTAATTATTCTAATTTTTGTAATTTTTTTTCAAGTCTGTAAGAGTCTAATAGCCACTGAGAAGCGCAAAGCGATCACCATGGTAACTGTAGTCGCCAAACAGCATAGCAGCCGGACGAGCGCGCTTGATATAGAAGCCTATATCATATTCATCGGTCATCCCAATACCACCGTGCATCTGTATCGCCTCATTGGTCGCCAGCTCAGCCACCTCACAGAGTTTGGCTTTGGCAATACAGACCAGCAGTGGACTTTTTTCATCGTCTTCATCCAGAGCTTGCAATGCTTTCAGGACGACTGATTTACACAGCTCAACTTCACTCCACCAGTGGGCGGCGCGATGCTGCAAGGCCTGAAATGAACCGATAAGCACACCAAACTGCTTACGCTCTTTTAAATATTGCAACGTAACATCAAAAGTTTGTTGCGCTATACCGAGCATCTCTGCGGCGAGAAATGCATTGCCGGCATCCAGTGTTGCTGACAGTGCAGGAAAACCGCTGCCCTCTTCACCCAACAGTGCAGTTTCAGTCACTTCAACATTATTAAAATTGATATTGGCATAGTTGCGGTTATCGACCATTTCGCTGCGTTCAACCTCAACACCAGCAGCAGTGCGATCGACTATAAACAGGCTGATGCCTTTATTATCACCGGCATCACCACTGGTGCGTGCGGCAACAATTAACTTGTCGGCAGTGCTGCCATCGGCGACAAAACGCTTACTGCCATTTAAAACATAGCCCTGCCCTTTAGCCGATGCGGTCATATTGATCTCTGTCGGTGCGTGGTGAATCTTCTCATCCACAGCCAGTGCCGTGGTCAATTCACCCCCAGCAATCGCAGCCAACAGCTCAGCTTTTTGCTCTTCGCTACCTGCCTGATTAATTGCCGTCACACCGAGAATTGCCGTGGAGAAAAGCGGCGAGGCAGTTAATGTACGCCCGCTCTGCTCGACTATCTGACCCATACCCACATGACCAAACTCCAGTCCGCCGTAGGCTTCCGGAACCAGTATTGCCGCCCAACCCATATCGGCCATCTGAGACCACAAATTGTCTGCATAACCAGTCTCGTTCCCCGCATCGCGCTGCTTGCGCACCTCGCCAATAGGGGCAAATTCAGCGAGAAATCCCTGAGCTGACTCTTTAAGCATCTGCTGCTCTTCGTTTATTACCATTGCCATAATGTTGCCCCCTAACCTAAGCCAAGAATATTTTTAGCGATAATATTTAGCTGAACTTCAGAGGTTCCGCCTTCAATGGAGTTGCCCTTGGTACGCAGCCAGGTGCGCGGTGTCCAACCTCCATTGGAGTTGGCGCCATCCCAGACCATTGCATCACTGCCTTCGATCTTCATCATCAGTTCATAGCGGCGTTTATTTAACTCTGTACCGTAGTACTTGAGCATGGCGGAGGTTGCGCCGACACCATGACCAGATTTAACTTCATCGGTAACCCGCTCTGCGGTCAGGGCAAAGGCCGCGCCATCAATTTCCCATTTAAGGACGTCTGCTCGTAACAGTGGATTGTTTATACGACCCTCTTCAACACCCACTGTCTTGGCGGCAATCTGACCGAGAGTTTCAGAACCGGCATCGGTCAGACCAAAGCCACCGATCATTTCCCGCTCATGAGTCAGCAGGTATTTGGCAATTGTCCAACCCTGATTGATTTCACCGACGACTTGGTTTTTCTCAACCCGCACATCATCGAGGAAGGTTTCACAGAACGGTGAGTTACCCGAGATAAGCTTAATTGGCTTGGGCGTTACGCCCGGGGTTGCCATATCAAACAGCACCAGACTGATACCCATCTGTTTTTTCGCGTCGAAGTCGGTGCGCAGCAGACAGAACATCCAGTCGCATTTATCGGCATAAGAGGTCCATACCTTTTGACCATTGGCAATAAAGTGATCACCGCGGTCTTCGCCTTTAGCCTGCAGACCTGCTAGATCAGAACCGGCCCCTGGTTCGGAATAACCCTGACACCAACGGATTTCACCGCGAATAATGGGTGGTAAGTGCTGTTGTTTTAATTCTTCAGAACCAAACTTTAACAGCGCGGGACCAATCATCCAGATACCAAAACTATCCAGTGGTGAGCGGGCATTAATTCGCGCCATCTCTTCTTTGAGGATCTTGGTCTCAGCTTTATTTAAACCGCCACCGCCGTATTCAGCAGGCCAATCTGGAGCTGTCCAACCCTTGGCAGCCATGCGCTCCAACCACTGCTTTTGCTCTTCGCTTTTAAACACCCAGTTGCGGCCGCCCCAACAGGAATCACCCCAATCGGCCATCGGGTTGCGCATACTGGGGGGACAGTTCTCTTCTAACCAGTCCCGAGTTTCTTGTCTGAAAGCATTTAAATCAGTCACAGTGTTCTCCTGCTATATCGCCTTTTGTGAAGAGCGATGCTTGTTTTCAAAAAATTTAAGTATAGTACGTTTTAACAGATTTCAAGCATTTGGCTGACTGGCAGAGCTTGTATCTGGGCCTTTTTTTACGTGCTTTTATGACTCCGGAGTTTTACTATCCTCTGTCTTGCTTACGAGCTATTAAATAACAGGGATATGTATATGACTAAAGCATTGGCGCAATTACTCGACACTCTCGATCTGGAAAGAATCGATACCAATATCTACCGTGGACAGACCCCAGCAACGCGCAACAAAAGGGTTTTTGGCGGCCAGGTATTTGCTCAGGCTATGCGCGCCGCTCAGGATACAGTCGCGGAAGAGCGCATGATCCACTCTCAGCACGCCTATTTTTTGCGCCCTGGCGATCCCTCGGTGCCAATACTTTTTGAAGTCGACGGTATCCGCGATGGCAAGTCATTTACCACTCGTCGAGTGGTTGCTTCACAGCGCGGCAAAGCGATCTTTAATACCGAACTATCGTTTCAGGTTATGGAGTCGGGGCTTTCTCATCAGGCGGATATGCCTGTTTGTGTGGGACCGGAAGAGCTCGACGATGACAGCGTTCACTGGGCCAGACTCAAAGAAGCAATGGACAAAGAATCTCAAGCGGGCTCAATCACCAATCGTACGCTAAAAGGTCCGATTGAGATTCGCTCGGTAAATCCTATTGATCTTGTAAACCCCACAGCCAGAGAACCAGAGCAGCTGGTGTGGATAAAGGCCAATGGCGTAATTGAGGACATTAACGGTCGTGCGGACAGACCATTACACCACGCTATTCTCGCTTATGCTTCGGACTTTAACCTAATGGGCACAGCACTGCTGCCCCACGCCGTTAACCTTATGAGCCCCAAACTACAGCCAGCGTCCCTGGATCACTGTATCTGGTTTCACGATGAATTTAGAGCCGATGAATGGTTGCTTTATGCAATGGATAGCCCGCGCTCCAGCCATGCTCGCGGGCTTAGTCGTGGATCGTTCTACAGCCGTGATGGGCGACTGGTGGCCAGTACTATCCAGGAAGGATTGATGCGCTTGCACAACGACTAAATGCGCTTCGACGCTGCACTTTTCAAGACAACGCCCTCGAAGACGGGCTTGAACTTTATCCACTTGTAGTGTCTTATTGAAATATGAAATCCTTTTCAACACGCAGGTTTATCTTACTCAACCTACTGGTCACCGTATTCACCTTGAATGCCGTACTGGTGCATAGCGCCTGCTTTATGGAAATAACAGCTCCTGAGCAAAACTCCAGCGCCCAAATAAATATGCCTTGCCACACCCAAGATAACAGTCAAACCGCTATCAATGATCCAGATTTGGTAATGGAGGATTTGGAAACGCAGAGCATAGAAAAGGATTGCTGTTCTGCTTGCTCAGTTCTGGTTCTCACCACCGATACAGCAGTGTCCATAACTGCGGCACATGCAGATATGATTGATATACCTCTGGTCTCATTAATAGATCGTACTTTGGAAATACCTTTCAGACCCCCCATCTATCACCGTTCATAGTTTTTCACGCCCTCTGCGGCGTTACATCCACTTGAAAACTGAATGGTGAAACCATGTTTAATAAAACTATAGCGATTGCGCTGCTCTATGCGCTGCTTTCCACTCCTCTGCTAGCACAGAATTATGTGGTCAATGTGAACGGTATTGTCTGTGAATTTTGTGCCTATGGCGTAGGTAAAAAGATTCGCAAGCTGCCCTTTATCGACCCCTCACAGTATGACCAGGGCGTTAAAGTCGATATTGAAAATCAGCGCGTATTTATTGCTCTGCGCGAAGATGCGTTATTCGACAAATCCGCCCTGTTCAAGGCCATCGAATCCGGCGGTTACGATCCAATAGATATTCGAGAAACCTCTAAGGAAGAAGAACCAATGGAGGTTATCGAATGAAACCGATCCTCGCTGTTTTACTTTTCACTCTGGCCAGCAACCTATATGCCCACCAGCCGGTTATGGATATGGCGCCACGCTGGAATAATGGCTATGGGGTACAAACTCGGATAGAGCATGCCAACTCTGAAACCACCACATGGCTTGAGGGCGTTTACACCTTTAAACCATCCTTGCGCATGACCTTAAAAGTGCCGCATAGCAATGGCAAAACCGGCGATGCTATTTTAGCCATGCCGATAAAGCGCTATAAAAATGCCGGCGCATTCACCTCCAACTGGGGGCTTACACCCTCAGTGCGAATGCCAACCGGCGGCGGCAGTAAATGGGATGCGGGCTTAAGCCTCAGTTACAGTTCAGAGAGCCGCAAGGTCTACCAACTCTACGACCTCTATACACTTGGCGATACTACCGGCGTGGATATCAATTTTGGACTGGTTCATGCGGATGGCAAAGGTTCGTCCTGGTTTACTCTGTGGGATATTACTGCCAAAGATTCCGATTCTGGGCAACACCTGCTTAGCGGACCGGTGCTGGTGTATTTCAAGCGCAACCTGATACTGCGTGCCGAGTATAAATTTTCCGCCTATGACGATGACAGCCAATGGGATGGCGATTACTTTGGTTTTGGCGTTGGCCTGGTCTATTAGGAGCAGCATGATGGAAAATAAGACAGAGGAAAGAATGAAAAAACCGCGTACCTGGAGCTGGCTTCTGCTTTTCACCACCTCAGGAACCCTGATCTGCTGCGCCATTCCGATCACCCTAGTGACCCTGGGACTCGGTGCCAGTGTTGCGACACTGGCATCGTCGGCACCCTGGTTAATCACTCTCAGTCAGTACAAAGGCTGGATCTTCGCAAGCTCCGCCGCGCTAATCGGACTTGCCTACTGGGCCGTTCATCGCCCGGGGCGTACCTGCCCTTCAGACCCAGCGTTGGCTGCTGCCTGTAACAGAGCGGATGTTTGGAATCGTCGATTTATTATGGCTTCAGGGGTCATGTGGCTGATCGGTTTTATTGCTGCTTTTGGGCTGCCGCTATTGCTGCGCTTGTAGACTGATACCAAGAATGGAAATCACTGGCCTATAGCCAGCGGCGAACTATTGACTGGTAGGCCTCAAACTCAGCACCAAATAGCTTATACATCGCGCGCTCTTCAGGAATAATCTGAAAGCGTTGGATATAAGCTATAAACCCCAGTACCCCTATCAGACCAAAGGGTGCTGCAAGATAGATAGTCCAAGCCAGCAATATAATCGCCAGTCCAACA
>Ga0209833_1001354_pt1 | contig 16384 bp, 13 predicted proteins | sample COGITO_mtgs_1105_3_FD_184797 | JGI IMG/M metagenome (GOLD analysis project Ga0209833, IMG submission 184797) | Pelagic marine microbial communities from North Sea - COGITO_mtgs_110506 (SPAdes) (version 2) | ecosystem: Environmental > Aquatic > Marine > Epipelagic ... | reverse complement strand
CGGCAATGGATGATACTCCAGAAGTTTGTAATTTCATGTCTAAATCAATAATGTGAGTCAAAAAATTAGAAGTCCCTTCTACTGTGGTAAAAGATCCGTAATTTTCGGTAGAGGAAGCATGCACAATGCTAGAATATACTTTGGCTCGCAAGCCTACGGTCCATTTGGGATTAATTTTTTTATTCACGCCTACATGAAAAACGGAGGCCACTTCGGCACTTACACTCAGATCGCCAAGATTGAAACGCCTGTCTAAATTATTGTAATTGCCTTCGAGCGCCAAAACCGCATAATCTTTTGGGAAATAGAAAAACACATCGGATTCTTGGTACATTCCAAAGGACAAGAAGACCGCTTTTTCTGAAGAAGATTTTAATTTAAATCCACCTGAAAAAATATCTAATTGTTGATTGAATCCAAAAAAATCTTTAGCATCCATATCATATACAACATCTTGTAATTTTTGATTAAAATCTCGCCCATCATCAGCAAAAACATCAAATGCAGAAAACCCCGTCACACCCGCATTAAAATGAATATGAGAAAGTAGTGGCACCCCTATAAACCCTTTATAATCAATTTGAGCACCCGGATTTAAAAGCATTTGTTGTGGCACATCTGTAAACCCATATAAGAGCTGCTTATTTTGTGCGTGAAGGGATATAAAAACGCCCAAGAATAATAGCCACCTCATTCTGATAATTTTAAATAGAAGATCCCTTTAGACTTTAAGGAAATTGCACCTTTTGAAGTGGTGGTTAAAACAGAACCGGTTGGGCTAGATAGTAATGTGAGTGTAATATCTAAGCTAGTACTTGCTTTCAAGGCCTCTAAAGTAGTTGTATCAAAAACCTCTGTATGTTCCGTCGCAAGAGGTATGTTCGTAGGTGAATTTTCTATATTAAAAGAAATTGTATGTTGTAGAATATTTGAGTGATCATAAAAATCCATCTTAAATTCAAAAGCTTTATTTAAACTATTTGTGACTTCATATACCAACTCTGCTTTTAAAAGATTTTCATTAGCAAAGTCTGAAGAGAATGCGTCAAAAATAATTAGATCCGTAATGTTAAACACTTCGGCTCCAATATCATCGAGAAAAGCGACTGCCGTTTCTTGAATTTCCACCAAATTAACTTCTATAATTGGAGTCAGAACCAAGGACTCCGATTGATCAAAATCAGTGTCCTTAACACACGAAAAAGAAACCAATACACTAAAAAATAAGAGTAGAATTCTTTTAAAAACATTTATTCTATTCATGATAAAACTTGGGTTAGTTTGTAATGTAAACATTAAAACTACAATTTTATTTTCTAAATATACTTTTTTAAATCTAATAAATCTTCTACACCAATGATGTCATCGGGTAAAATTTCGTCGTGATAGTTAAAACAAATGGCAGGCATTCCAAAGTTAATCGCCCCCATGATGTCTGCCTCTAAATTGTCACCAATCATCAAGCTGTTTTCGGGAGTGGCTTTCGCCATTTTCAGTGCATGATTAAAAATTTTAGGGTTGGGTTTTTTGACGCCTACCATTTCTGAGTTCGTAACCGTTTGAAAAAAATGATCAATATTAGATTGATTCAGTTTACCGTGTTGAACTTCTTTGAATCCATTGGTAATAATATGAAGTTTATACTTTGGATATAAATATTCTAACAGCTCAATGGTGCCTGAAAATAGATGATTAAACGTACAAAGGTGTGTGACGTAATCATCCGATAATTTATGAATAATTCGGGTTGAAATTTGAATTTTCAATGCTTTAAAAGCATCATTGAGGCGTGCAAATTTTAAGCTTTTTTTATCAATTTTTTCTTCTCTATACAACTTCCAATACTGTAGGTTTATGGGGACATAAATTTTTAAAAAATCGGATAAATCAATCTCTAAATTGTTCAATTCAAAAATCTTTTCAAAAGTCAATGCAGAGTTTTTATCAAAATCCCAAAGCGTGTGATCTAGGTCGAAAAAAATATGTTCTTTATGATGAAATGTCATTGGAAGTATCTAGTATAAGATTAAATAATGATTTAAAATCTGCCCATCGCGCATTGGGACTGAACGCGTAGTTGTGAAAAATAAACGTGAAAGTTCCGTTAACTTTTTGAACTTCTGAGATGGCTTTTATTACGGTTTCCTTTTTATCCAATAATGAAGCATGCTTTAAAAGCACAAAATCCATGAGTTGATAGGGATGAATCATTAAAGGAGTTTGGATTTCATAATCTAAATCATAAAACAAAAATGGCGTGCAGGTTCCAGCTCTAAAACCAATCGTATTTGGATATCCCATAGAATAATCCGAGTGAATTTCAAGATCTATATAATTTCGATACGTTGTAGGAATATTAACTTTTGAAAACGAAGACCGTGCCGATGATGTCACGGAGTTAGTTACCGCATCCATTTGGCGTTTTTCAGATTTCAATATATCTAGAGAGTCCAGTGCCATATAGGAGGCTTTGATGCCCACATGACAATAATCGGCAATAGACTTTATTAGAGATACAAACTGTTTTTTATTGAGACTGTTATTTTTGTCATAGGTGGTAAACTCTCCTATTAAGAAAAATACATTAAACTTTGTTTGCGTTGATTTTTGACGATTGATGATCCATTTGAAATTGTCATAGGGATCTTTTTTAAATCCAAATAAAACTGAAAATCGATCGTATAAAAACTTAAATTGTAAACTAAATAAATCGGTCAATGACTCGCCAAAAGTCCTCAAGAATCCTTTGTTTTTATAGTGATAAGCCACTGGCACATCGATGACTGGATGGATGGAATATTGCCGCGATTCAAACTGGTAATTGGGATACTGTACTTCGAGCGCTGCTTTAAATTTATACGCCCAAATGTCGATCACGGGTTGATGCAAAAACCCCGATTTAAAAGCCAAACTTTCCTCTTTAGTAAAACGTCCATAAGAATCTTTGACGTGCGGTAAATATTCTTCATATCGACTTAATAAATAAAAAGAGGCTGAAAATATATCAAAAGGAATGTGACTTTTTTCGCCACTTCCAAAAAAACATTTTGTGTCCTCCCAAGCCTGAACATTGAGCTCAATATCAGACAAGCCCTGCTCCAACAAAAGACCATTACTTTTTACAAAAAACTCACTCCCCAACGGTTGCACCCCATAAGACATTTTTAAACTGTCGTGTGCGATAAATTCCTCGATTACATTTGTAAAAGAGACCGGTATTTTGAGAATTCGAGTACAAATTTGTTTAAAAACATATTTGAGTCTCGGCGTAATTTTAGACGTGTAAATTAATAGCATTAGAGTAAGCTTTCATCGGCAAAACTAAAATAGGCCTTTTCTGTGACAATTAAATGATCTAAGACTTTAATATCTAAACTTTCGGCCGCTAATTTTAATTTTTGAGTGAGTTGGATATCCGCTGGACTCGCCACGAGCGTGCCCGATGGATGATTGTGTGCCAAAATGAGTCCAACTGCTGAAGACTCCAAAGCTTGCTTTAGAACCAACCGAATGTCAACGACTGTTCCAGTCATGCCGCCTTTACTTAGTTGAGTTTTTGCTATTATTTTGTTAGAATTGCTTAGGTACACTACCCAAAATTCTTCGTGCTGAAGGTGTCCTAATAGTGGGCGCATCAAATCAAACACCGAACGACTGTCTTTTATTTTATCAAGTGGTTTTTCATCTGTGTCTCGCCGGCGTCTGCCTAGCTCCATCGCAGCAGCAATTTTAACCGCTTTCGCTTCGCCAATCCCTTTAAAAGCCATTAGTTGAGCGGTGGATAACTTCCCTAAGTCTAGTAAATCGTGCCCAACACTCGATAAAATACGCTTGGATAAACTCACCGCACTTTCCTGAAAAGATCCTGAACCAATTAAAATCGCAACCAATTCGGCATCGCTCAAAATACGGGCGCCTTTATCGATTAGTTTTTCGCGAGGTTGGTCATCTTGCGACCAATTTTTTATGGGAAATGATTTGGGATGCATTGTCATAAATTTAAGAATAAATAGGGTTCTTTATCTAAAGTCAGCTAGATTTTAAAACTGTTTTCTTAAGGGCTTCAAAATCTAAATTTCCATAACTTCCTGAGCTCATCAACAAGACTGTTTTTTGAGCATACTCTAGCGAGCTGATATAGTTTTTAAACTCCTCTGGATCTGTATATATAAGAAGGTCATCACGCTCAAAAGCCTGTGCTATTTGTACTTTCGATACCGATTCTAATTTTTTGATTTCAACCGCATGTGGAGAATAAAACACTACTGCTTTATCGGCGGCATCAAGGGTGCCTTTGTAGTGTTCGAGAAAATCTGCATTTAAACTGCTATAGGTATGCAATTCTAAACAGGCGATTAGTTCGCGTGTTGGATACTGTGATTTGACCGCTTCCGTAGTGGCTTTGACCTTACTTGGCGAATGTGCAAAATCTTTATATACAACACAGTTTTTGTTTTCTGCGACTTTTTCTAGACGTTTGCTTGCCCCAGAAAAAGTTGAAATTGCTTCATAAAAATCGGCCTCATCAACGCCTATTTGTTGGCAAATCCATTTTGAACCTGCTAAATTATTTAAATTATGAGCCCCAAAAACTTCCAAAGGAAGTGGCCCTTCTTCAGTTTCCAAATAAGTAACTCCCTCATCGATGGTGTGTTCTGGTGTTTGGTATGGAAATTTCCGAATTTGATTGGCGCTTTGTTCTACAATCGTTTTTACATTGAGGTCTTCTGTATTGTAAGAAATACTCCCTCCAACCGTAATGCTATTTACGAAAATTTTAAACTGTTCAAGATAGTTTTCAAACGTAGGAAAGACGTTAATATGATCCCACGCAATCCCGCTTAAAAGAGCAATATTTGGTTGGTATAAATGAAATTTTGGTCGACGGTCTATAGGAGAACTCAAGTATTCGTCGCCTTCGAGAACCATAAAGTCAGCGTCATCGGTTAGTTTAACCATCACATCAAAACCCTCTAACTGGGCACCTACCATATAATCCACCTCAATATCGTGGTAATTCAAGACGTGGAGTATCATGGCTGTTATGGTCGTTTTCCCATGACTTCCGCCAATAACGACTCGCGTTTTATGTTTCGATTGTTCATATAAAAACTCTGGATATGAATAAATTTTAAGGCCCAATTCTTGAGCTTTCAAAAGCTCGGGATTGTCTTTTTTGGCGTGCATTCCCAAAACCACTGCCTCTAAGTTTTTGGTAATTTTCTCCGGATACCATCCAAAACAATCTGGCAAAAGTCCTGCAGCATTTAATCGCGATTTTGAAGGCTCAAAAATAGTGTCGTCACTCCCCGTAACCTGTATCCCTTTGTTGTGAAGTGCCAAGGCTAAATTATGCATCGCAGCACCACCAATAGCAATAAAATGTACATTCATAGTGTAAGTTTATGAGAGGTAAATATACGGAATGAGGTTAAATTCTCTTAAGGCTTTCGCAATAAAATTAATTGCTTTTCTTTCAACGCTGGCTTAAAACTGGGCATTTCTTGCAGTGCACTTTTAATAGAAGAAAGTGCTTCAGGGATTTTATCTCGCAACTTAAACAGCTGTGCTTGAAGTACATAAGCCGATTCTAATGGCATACTGTCTTTAGAAGATTTAAAATCAATATACATTTGGATATATCGCTGTCCAATTGTGAGTTGTGTCTCATGAATTACGGACGCTTTTGCAATGAGAAAATGCACTAGGTTATTGTGCGATTTAAAATGGCTAGAATTTGAAGGTTTACTTTGAAAACAGTTCAACTCTGTGACGTTTTCTAAGCCTTTTTTATAATAGATTTTTGCTTGATTTTCTTGACCAGAATTTTCATAAATATAGGCATTTGCAAAAGAGCCATTCACTTTAGAAAGCGTAACTAATTCATCCGCATATGAAATCGCTTTTTTATAACTTCCTCCTAAAAACCCTGGTAATTGTGTGTACAATTCTACCAAGGCCCAACGAACATTTATATGTTTTGAATTGAGTTGAGCAGCCTTGAGAAATGATGATTTTACTTTAGAAATTAGTCCTATTGCATTTAGCTTTGAGCCTTCTTTAGCAAGCTTCCCTAAAACACCGCCATATTTAAAATGATAGTCCGCATTCGTAGCCTCTAGATCGACGAGTTGCTTGTATTCTGAAGCTGCTTTGTTCCAGTTACTTTGAAAACCATAGGCATCCCCCATCAGCTCAAGTAATTCTAAGTTTTGAGGGGTTTCATTTAAATAAGCTTCTAGTTTTTGAACCGCTAGATCGTAATTTTTTGTCTTAAATAAGTGTTCAAATTCTTGGGAATAATTTTGACTTAATAAAAAAAATGGACATACTAAAATGAATAAAAAGTGTTTCATACCTACAACTTTTTAAGGATTTAACATGGCCCACAATCTATCTTTGAGTTCCACAATTCCTGACTGAGCTAGGGACGAAATAAAGACATACTCGATTGGTAATTCTGCATCCAGCTCTTCGATTAATTCTGCTTTGAGTTCATCGTCGAGCATATCACTTTTTGACACAGCGATGAGACGTTCTTTATCCAACATTTCTGGATTGTAGCGACGCAATTCATCTAATAAAATATCATATTGTTTTTTGATATCATCTGCATCTGCAGGAATCAAAAACAAGAGAATTGAATTTCGTTCAATGTGACGTAAAAAGTAATGCCCCAACCCTTTTCCTTCGGCTGCACCCTCGATAATTCCAGGGATATCGGCCATGACAAACGATTGAAAATCTCGATATTCTACAATTCCTAAATTTGGTTTTAAGGTCGTAAATTCATAATCGGCAATTTTTGGCTTCGCTGATGACACAACAGATAATAGTGTTGATTTTCCGGCATTTGGAAATCCAACCAATCCAACGTCTGCCAACACTTTTAATTCGATGGTTATAAATTTCTCTACCATGGGTAGACCCGGCTGAGCGTAGCGCGGTGTTTGGTTGGTTGACGATCTAAAATGCCAATTTCCCAAGCCCCCTTTTCCACCTTCACAAAGAATGACTTCTTCCTTGTTCTCTGTAATTTCAAAAAGAATTTCGTTAGAATCCGAATCTCTTACTACCGAACCTAATGGCACATCGACATACACATCCTCACCGTCGGATCCAGTACTGCGACTTTTACTACCACTACCGCCGTGACCCGCTCTAAAATGGCGTTTGAATTTCAAATGGTGTAAGGTCCAAAGGTTATCACAACCTCTTACGATTATGTGACCCCCGCGACCACCATCCCCACCATCTGGGCCGCCTTTTGTGATAAATTTCTCGCGATGAAGGTGTACTGATCCTTTTCCTCCATTACCAGAGCAAGCAAACATTTTTACATAATCAACAAAATTACCTTCAGTCATTTGGTTCTGTTTTTTACAGTGTATCAACTACTGCATTGAGCCGAAGCGTAATATCTTCTATAGATCCTACGCCATCCACTCCAAAGTATTTATCCTTTGCCGCATAATAGGACTTAAGAATTGCTGTTTCAGCATAATATATTTTTATTCTGTTTCGAACCACTGCATCATTAGCATCATCGGGTCTTCCACTTGTTTTACCACGTTTGAGAAGGCGTTTAACCAACACCTCATCATCAACTTCCAAAGCAATCATAGCACTGATTTCTGTTTGATGCGATTTTAACAGCACATCTAACGCGTCCGCTTGTATAACATTTCTTGGGAATCCATCAAAAATAAATCCATTAGAATCAATATTTTTAGCAACCTCAGCACTGAGCATATCAATGGTCACTTGATCTGGAACTAACTCGCCTTTATCCATAAAAGACTTTGCTAAAACCCCTAAATCAGTTTCGTTTTTAATGTTGAACCGAAACACATCTCCAGTTGAGATATGGATTAGATTATAGGTTTCTTTTAAAAAAGCTGCTTGAGTCCCTTTTCCTGCGCCAGGAGGGCCAAATAACACTAAATTTTTCATTTTTATTTAAACTTTAAGATCTTGACTTCTAAAAAAACGTCAATGTTTACTATTAAAATCGAGGTGCAAATATAATCAATTGGAAAGGTTTTGATTCGTTTTGATGCCCGATTTTAGTGTCCGATTTCAATTTTAAGTGTATTTTTGTGTTGTATTTATAAAATCGTTCAAGAAAATCTTATAATGGAGTATTTTTCATCAAACTTCAAACTTGGTATTTTAGGCGGCGGTCAACTCGGGAAAATGTTACTTTATACCACCCGAAAATTTGACATCCACAGCTGTGTTTTAGACCCTAGTTCAAAAGCGCCAAGTAAACTGGCCTGCAACGAATTCTTTCAAGGTGATTTGATGGATTACAACACAGTGTATAATTTTGGTAAAAAAGTAGACACGCTCACTATCGAGATTGAAAACGTCAATATTGAAGCGCTTAAAGCACTTGAAAATGAAGGTGTAAACGTTTTTCCGTCTTCAAAAACTTTAGAAAAAATACAGAATAAAGCCACCCAAAAATTGTTTTATACTGATCATAATTTACCCACAGCCCCTTTTAAAAGGTTTGCTTTCACAGAAGAAATTTATACCGCTTTAGAACACAGTAGCATAAAATTTCCTTTTGTATGGAAACGTGCACAATTTGGGTATGATGGAACAGGCGTGAAAGTTGTACGTTCTAAGGTAGATTTGGAAAATTTACCAAATGTAGAATGCATCACAGAAGATCTCGTGCCGTTTAAAAGTGAATTGGCGGTCATTGTTGCTAGAAACACAAAGGGGCAAGTTAAGGTCTATCCAGTGGTTGAAATGGAATTTCATCCCGAAGCAAATCAGGTTGAATATGTTTTATGTCCAGCAAGAATTTCGGATGAGATTGCAGCCAAAGCAGAACAGATCGCGCTTAAAACTTCCGCCGCATTTGAACACGTCGGTCTTTTGGCTGTTGAACTGTTTTTGACACAAGATGATGAAATTTTAATCAATGAAGTCGCTCCTAGACCACACAATTCGGGACATCAAACAATTGAAGCGAGTTATACCTCACAGTTTGAGCAACACATCAGAGCGATCTTAGGAATGCCAATGGGCAGCACGAAAAACAAGGTTTGTGCTGTGATGGTCAATTTGGTAGGCGCAGAAGACCATACAGGAAACGTTATCTATGAAAATATAGAGAAATTAATGGAAATGGAGGGCGTCACTCCACACATTTATGGTAAAAAAGAAACACGGCCCTTTCGAAAAATGGGACATGTCACAATCGTTCATTCGGAGCTAGAAAACGCTCGAGCGATCGCAAAACAAGTCAAACAGTCAATCAACGTAATAAGTAAATAATATGGCACAGGTAGGAATCATTATGGGAAGCGACAGCGACATGCCTGTCATGAAAGAGGCAATTGCAATTTTAGAAGGATTTGATATCCAAATAGAAGTAGATATTGTCTCTGCTCACCGCACCCCTGAAAAATTATTTGACTATGGATCTAATGCCCACAAACGCGGAATAAAAGTGATCATTGCTGGTGCTGGCGGTGCGGCGCACTTGCCTGGGATGATAGCCTCACTTAGCCCTTTGCCTGTGATTGGCGTCCCCGTAAAATCGAGTAATTCCATCGATGGATGGGATTCTATATTATCCATTTTACAAATGCCCGGCGGTGTTCCAGTCGCAACGGTCGCTTTAAATGGCGCTAAAAATGCGGGCATCTTAGCCGCTCAAATTATTGGTGCTTCTGATAAATGTGTATTAGACAAAATTTTAATATATAAAGAAGGTTTGAAAGCGAAAGTCCTAGAAGCATCCAAGAAAATTAAATCATAAATTTCCCCAAAAAATCCACATGAGTATACTAAATACGCGTTTTGAAACGCCTTACAATACTGCACCCTTTTCAAAAATTAAGACCGAGGCATTTTTACCCGCTTTTAAAAAAGCCATTGAAAATGCAAAGAATGAAATTGATCAAATTGTTGAGAATAATGCCCAGCCAAGTTTTGAAAACACGATTGAAGCACTCGAATTTACGGGCGAACAATTGGATCGGATCTCCAGTATTTTCTTTAATTTAAATGCTGCTGAAACAAACGATGCCATTCAAAAAATAGCCCAAGAGGTTTCACCACTACTTACAGAATTCTCAAATGATGTTGCCCTAAATATCGCTCTTTTTGAACGGGTAAAATCGATATATAACTCTAAAGAATCCCTGTCATTATCAAAAGAACAACAAACACTTTTAGATAAAAAATATAAAGGATTTTCTAGAAATGGCGCCAATCTCAATGACACTCAAAAAGAAATTCTTCGAGAAATCGACAAAGAACAAAGTCAACTTAAACTAACGTTTGGGGAAAATATTTTAGCAGAGACCAATCGGTATGAACTTCTTATTTCAGAATCCTCAGATTTAAAAGGTCTGCCCGAAGGCGCTGTTGAAGCGGCCAAACAATTAGCGGTCGAAAAAAATAAGGAAGGATGGTTATTTACACTTGATTATCCAAGCTATATTCCATTTATGACCTATGCAAAAAACAGAAGGCTACGAAAAGAACTCGCGATAGCATTTGGTCAAAAAGGGTTTCAAAATGACGCTTTGGACAACCAAGAAATTGTTTTAAAAATCGCACAACTACGTTTCAAGAGAGCCCGCTTATTAGGCTATGAAACCCATGCACATTTTGTATTAGAAGAACGCATGGCTAAAACCCCTGAAACAGTACAAAACTTCTTGGAAGACCTGTTGACAAAAGCACTGCCTGCCGCCAAAAAAGAATTTAAAGAACTTGAAGATTTTGCTAAAAAGCTAGATCACATCGATCGTTTGGAGAAATGGGATAGTGCCTATTACTCCGAAAAACTAAAACAAGAACGATTCAACTTTGACGACGAACAATTAAAACCTTATTTTAAGTTAGAAAACGTCATAGACGGGGCTTTTGAAGTGGCTCAAAAACTGTTTGGGCTCCACTTTACACAATCTCAAGATATCGACACCTACCATAAGGATGTCATGACATATATCGTTGAAGATTCTCAACAAAACTTGGTGGCTATTTTTTATGCCGATTTTTTCCCAAGAGCTGGGAAACGCAATGGTGCATGGATGACCTCGTATAAACCTCAATTCGTCAAAAATAACACGAATGAAAGACCACACGTTTCAATTGTGTGTAATTTCACAAAACCAACGTCTACAAAACCATCGTTATTAACTTTTAATGAAGTTACAACGCTTTTTCATGAATTTGGTCATGCACTCCACGGGATGTTAGCAGACACCATATACCCGAGTTTATCTGGGACAAGTGTGGCCTGGGATTTTGTAGAATTACCAAGTCAAATTATGGAGAATTGGTGTTATGAAAAAGAAGCACTAGCCCTGTTTGCAAAACATTATGAAACCGGTGCCAGTATTCCGATGGATCTTATTGATAAAATTAAAGCAGCGGCCACGTTCCAACAAGGAATGCAAACGATGAGACAACTGAGTTTTGGGTTGCTCGACATGAACTGGCACGGCATTGATCCTAGCGAAATTACAGATGTGAAGCAGCATGAAACGGCCGCTTTTAAAGACACACAGTTGTTTCCAGAAGTCAAAGAAAATTGCATGTCAACCGCTTTTTCACACATCTTTCAAGGCGGATATTCTTCGGGTTACTACAGTTATAAATGGGCCGAAGTTTTAGATGCTGATGCCTTTGAGTTTTTTAAAGAAACGGATCTTTTTGACCCACAAGTTGCCGAGTCTTTCAAAACAAATATTTTGAGTAAAGGGGGCACGGAAGACCCCTTAGATTTGTATCTCAAATTTCGCGGACAAAAGCCAAAAGTAGAGGCTTTACTCAAACGATCAGGACTTCTGAGCTATTGAAAAAAAACGACTAAAAGTAGCGTAAAAACAGGGAGAGACTCTACCCAAAAAGCCGTATAATATCGACTTTGATCTTTCTTGCTTTTTGCCAACATCAAGGCTAATAGTGCTACATAAAAAATTAGTACTAGGAAACGATTTGGAGAAAATTGATCCTTAAAAATCTCCATTAAAATACTGTCCCCTAACAGCGCATACCCAATAATTTTAGTGGATTTAATCCCTAACTTTTGGGGGATGGTTGACAGATGAAGTTCATCTATTTCTAAATCTCGTATTTCAAACGGAAGCATCAATACAACCACTAAAAATATTCGCTGAAGAAGCATCAAATAATGATCTAAAGTAAATGATTCCTGGGCTTCTAAAAGTGGTAAAACAACTGAAGTCAATGCCCAGACAATTGCAATAATATAGATTTTAACACCGCCAATAGAGCGTACGTTTTTTGGGGTTTTGATTCCCAATGGAATCGCGTATAAAAAAGTAATGAGCCCTAAAACAATCAAGAGTAACTGAGTCGTTTTTTGAAGTAAACAAAACGTATATCCCAATCCTATTAAACTCAATACAGACACCCATTGAATGTATTTTAATCTAGTCGTAAGAGATCGGTAATAAAATTTTGCCAAACCAAAATACTTCACGAAGTTATACCCGACAATTGAGGCACAAAAAATGGAAACATAAAAATCAGTTGTAAGGTATAAATTTGATTCATAGGCTGTCAAAACACAAAATGACAACACAGAGACGGACACGTGTAGGCTGCTATTTATATAAAAATCCAAGAGGCGTTTTAACGATGTCATGGCGCAAAAATAGGAAAACTGTTAATAACCCTGACAATTGTTTAATAACTTTCAATTCCTAAAATTTAAAACCTTGTTTAATTCCTTAATTTTGTTGTTTATACAAGATTCTTAAACGATGAAAACAGATGTATTTGCCCTAAGACATATTGGACCAAGAGACGAACATCTCAAAGAAATGTTAGAGGTTGTTGGCGTAAATTCTATTGAAGAATTGATCGATCAAACCGTTCCTGACAACATTCGACTCCAGACGCCCTTAAATTTGGATTCACCACTTAGTGAACAAGAATACCTTGAACACATTTACCACTTAGCTTCCAAAAACAAAGTTTATAAATCTTTCATTGGTTTGGGCTATAATCCTTCAAACCTTCCCGCTGTGATTCAGCGAAATATTTTAGAAAATCCAGGTTGGTATACAGCCTATACACCCTATCAAGCTGAAATTGCTCAAGGCCGTTTAGAAGCATTGCTGAATTACCAAACGATGATTACGGATTTGACAGGTATGGAACTTGCGAATGCCTCACTTTTAGATGAAAGTACGTCGGCAGCAGAAGCTATGGCGCTGCTATTTTCGGTACGTGCTAAAACACAAGTTAAAGCAGGGGTCGTTAAGTTTTTTGTATCCGACCAAGTATTGCCACAAACAATATCCGTCCTAAAAACACGCGCGATTCCAATTGGGATAGAACTGGTTTTTGGAAGTGTTGAAGCTTTTAATTTTTCAGATGATTTTTTTGGTGCGCTTGTTCAATATCCTGGTAAATCGGGGTTGATAATGGACTTAGAGACTTTTATTTATAAAGCCAATCAAAACGATATAAAAGTAGCTGTTGCGGCCGATATTTTGAGTTTAGTTATTTTAGAAGCTCCTGGAAAACTAGGAGCCGATGTTGTGGTTGGTACCACACAACGCTTCGGGATTCCAATGGGATATGGGGGGCCTCACGCCGCCTATTTTGCAACAAAAGAAGCCTACAAACGATTTATTCCAGGACGAATTATTGGAGTCACCAAAGACATGGGTGGCAATCGTGCCCTGCGAATGGCACTACAAACCCGTGAACAACACATCAAAAGAGATCGTGCAACTTCCAATATTTGTACCGCACAAGTTTTGCTTGCAGTAATGGCCGGAATGTATGCCGTGTATCATGGTCCAAACGGCCTTAAATACATCGCCCATAAAGTACATTCTACAACCGCAACTCTGGCTGAAGCTTTGGAAACCCTAGGGTTTGAACTGGTTCATCAATCATTCTTTGACACGATTCAGGTGAAGGTTTCTGAAACTACAACGCTTAAAAAAAGGGCAGAACAAAAAGAAGTTAACTTTCATTATCCAAATACATCAACTGTTTCTATTTCATTAAATGAAACTACAACCATCTCCGATCTTAATCTTATTCTTTCCATTTTTTCGGAGGTATATGATACAAAAACGACGTCAATTCAAACTGTCAAGCAACAGTCTAGAATTCGAGAAAGCGTACAACGAAGTTCCGAGTTTTTAACTCATAACATTTTCAACAGTCATCATTCCGAAACGGAATTGATGCGTTATATAAAACGATTGGAACGCAAAGACCTTGCCTTAAATTTTTCTATGATTTCATTAGGATCTTGCACCATGAAACTAAATGCAGCGGTAGAAATGCTACCGTTAAGCTGGCCAAATTGGGGAAATATTCACCCCTTTGCCCCTTTGAATCAAGTCGAAGGCTATCGCACTGTACTGACAGAACTCGAAGCTCAATTAACAGAAATTACCGGATTTTCAGGGACGTCTCTGCAACCAAATTCGGGAGCTCAAGGAGAATTTGCAGGCCTCATGGTTATTAGAGCTTACCATGAATCTAGAGGCGATCATCATCGAAAAATTTGCATCATTCCTTCATCAGCGCACGGCACCAACCCGGCAAGTGCCGTGATGGCTGGCATGAAAGTCATTGTTACAAAATCGTCTGAAAATGGAAATATAGACGTGGAAGATTTAAGAGAAAAAGCGAACTTACATAAAGATAATCTAGCCGCTTTAATGGTGACCTACCCCTCTACTCACGGGGTGTATGAATCTGCGATTAAAGAAATTACACAAATTATTCATGACCATGGCGGTCAGGTTTATATGGACGGCGCAAATATGAACGCACAGGTAGGGTTAACCAATCCCGGAAATATTGGTGCTGACGTTTGTCACTTAAATCTTCATAAAACATTTGCAATCCCGCACGGTGGTGGTGGCCCTGGAGTTGGCCCCATTTGTGTAGCGAAACAACTCACACCCTTTTTACCAGGAAATCCTCTAATTCAAACCGGAGGATCCGAAGCGATCAATTCAATTTCGGGTGCGCCTTTTGGATCTGCCTTAGCGTGTTTAATTTCCTATGGGTATATCAAAATGTTAGGCGCTAAAGGATTGACAGATTCTACAAAAATCGCCATTCTAAATGCGAATTACATTAAAGAACGTCTTGAAGGTTATTATGACACGTTATACTCTGGTGAACGAGGAAGAGCAGCCCATGAAATGATCATCGACTGTCGAAGTTTTAAAGCTAATGGTATTGAAGTTGTGGACATTGCAAAACGACTCATGGATTTTGGATTTCACGCGCCAACCGTATCCTTTCCAGTTGCAGGGACGATGATGATCGAACCCACCGAAAGTGAGGACAGAGCTGAAATGGATCGTTTTTGTGAGGCGATGATTGCCATAAGAAACGAAATTGAAATCGCGACTAAAGACAGCCCTAACAATCCTTTAAAAAATGCACCGCATACACAAGAGATGCTCACCAACGATGAATGGAATTTCCCATACAGCAGAGCCGTTGCAGCCTTTCCATTAGACTATTTAAAAGATGATAAATTTTGGCCATCGGTTCGTCGTGTAGATGATGCCTATGGCGATCGAAATTTAATATGTACATGTACTCCAATTGAGGCCTATGCTGAAGCTTAAAACAACTAAACTATGAATATCAAAATCACAGGAACTGGGAGTTACATTCCAAAAATCATACAAAAGAATGAGGCATTTCAACAACACTCATTTTTAAATATTGATGGCTCTGAGATCCCATCCTCTAATGAGGTAATCGTAGAAAAATTTGAAGCCATCACCGGAATCTCAGAACGCCGTTATGCCGAAGAGCATCTAACAACATCTGACCTTGGCGCATTAGCCGCCGAAAAAGCGATTATGGATGCAGGGATTGATCCTGAAACATTGGACTATATCATTCTTGCCCACAATTTTGGAGATGTCAAATCGGGATCGATTCAAAGTGATATTTTACCCTGTTTAGCAGCGCGTGTCAAAAATGCTTTAAAAATTAAAAACCCAAAATGTGTGGCTTATGACATTCTTTTTGGATGCCCAGGCTGGATTGAAGGCGTCGTTCAGGCGCAAGCCTATATCAAAGCAGGAATGGCCAAAAAATGCTTGGTGATTGGCGCAGAAACCCTCTCACGCGTGGTCGATCCACACGATAGAGATTCCATGATTTATTCGGATGGCGCTGGCGCCACAATCATAGAAGCAACCGAAGAGGACGGTGGTATATTATCCCATGAATCGGCCTCTTACACGCATGATGAAGTGTATCATTTATTTTTTGGATGTTCAAACAATAAATCTCTTGATGAAGATACCCGTTTTATAAAAATGTATGGACGAAAAATTTATGAATTCGCACTATCAAATGTACCGGGTGCGATGCAAACTTGCTT
>Ga0209833_1001351_pt1 | contig 16405 bp, 13 predicted proteins | sample COGITO_mtgs_1105_3_FD_184797 | JGI IMG/M metagenome (GOLD analysis project Ga0209833, IMG submission 184797) | Pelagic marine microbial communities from North Sea - COGITO_mtgs_110506 (SPAdes) (version 2) | ecosystem: Environmental > Aquatic > Marine > Epipelagic ... | reverse complement strand
CGAGAATGCTGATCGTACAATATTTGACCACTACAGCGTACTTAGAGTTTTAGATAGATAGTAGATATATGCCTCTGTTAGTAAACAGTGTACCGAATCTCGCACAAGGCGTATCACAACAGCCTGACAACTTACGGTTTCCCGGTCAGTGCGATGAACAGATTAATGCTTGGGCTACGGTTGTAGAAGGGCTGGTTAAACGTCCACCTACTAACTACAAAAAGAATATAGGAGCTACTGATCCCGGTGCTAACTTATTCACACACTTCGTAAAGAGAGATGAGACGAATAAGTACTGTGTAACAGTGTCGTTGGGTGGTGTAGGTGTTATTAATTTAGAGGATGGTACAAACTATCCAGTAACTGTAACATCTATTGCTAGTAGCTATCTTAGTCTTGGTACTTCTATAACAAACCCACTTAAAGATATACGAGCACTAACAGTAGCTGATGCTACATTCTTAGTTAATACGAAGAAGGAAGTAAAAGTAGATGATAGTGATGAGCTAAACAGTAAGGACTTAGAGTTTGAAGCTTTAGTTGTTGTTAAGTTAGGAGACTACGAGAAGAACTACGATATATATTTAGAGAATCAATTAGTAAGACCAGCTGGTAGTCATTACCCAAGCGGTGTGCAAAGCGATCAATTCCCGTCAGCTGGACATACTTATGAAAGCGGAGATTCGGGAGGAAATAAAGGAGGGGAGTATGCAGATACTGCTGTTATAGCTGAAGACTTAGGAATAATTTTAGGAGACTACTTATCAGGGCAAGGTGGTTTAGGTTCTGTAGAACTAGGCACAAGCCAAGGAGGTAGCGGGTTCGAAGATAGCGGTACTCATAAAAGATTGGTAAGTCCACTAAATCCTGTTTTAGGTTCATTTACTAAAACTATTAAGTATGAGTTCTTTTTAGATCAATACTCGGATTCCACACAAACCACAAAAATAGCGACTGGTACAAAAGGTACAGCTGTATTTAGTGGGGGTTCTTTAGCTAGTTATAATCTGACTCATAAAGGTATAAACTACGATAACACATTAGCTCTTAATACTTATAAGTTAATAATTAGAAAACACACTATTAATACATACAATCGTTTAATAGGAAAAGATATTCAGATTCCTACTAGTTACATCGATATAGATAACAGTACTCCCAATTATGTATTACCATCTATTGATGGTGTTACTTCTGAATCCTTGAATTATCAAATCTTTCGAGATGGTTCTGTTATTAAAATAAAAGCAGACGCTGACTTTACTATTCGTACTGAAGATGGACTAGCTAATGAAGCTTTAAAAGTAGCTTACAAAGAAGTAGATAGTATAGTTGATTTACCTAAGCATTGTTACAACCAATTTAGAATTAAAGTAAGAGGTGATGCTGATATAGATCAAGATGATTATTATGTTATCTTTAAAACTAAAGACAATGAAGACTTTGGTGAAGGTGCTTGGATAGAAACAGTAGGATGGAGGAAAGGACTAGAGTCGGCTAGAGAGTGTAAAGGTATCAATACAGCTTTAGATATTACTACTATGCCTATTACTCTTGTTGTGGATAGTTATGATTCATCTGGTGCTATAGATAGTTTTACATTACAAGCTCCTAATGAGTATTCAAATATAGTAAAACACAACAGTACTTACTACAATTTAGTAGAGACTCATGTATCAAACAGCGATAACGAACCGGGTACAGGAGCCGATTGGGAGAGATATTGGGTAGAAACAACAGAGGTAAATTCAGCAAAACTGTGGAAGTTAAATATTCAATACTTTGAGAAAGCTACTGGTTATTCACAAAGACAAGCCGGTGACGATAACACCAATCCCTTCCCTTCTTTCGTAGGTAACACGATCAACGATGTATTCTTCTTTAAGAACCGTTTAGGATTCCTCACAGATAGCAATGTTATCTTCTCCGAAGCAGATGAATACTTTAACTTCTTCCGTACTACTACACAACAACTGTTAGACAGTGCATTGATAGATGTCGGACTCAGCCATACAAAGGTAGCCATTCTTCAACACGCTGTGCCATTCCAAGAGAAGCTTATGTTATTCAGTAAGCAATCACAGTTTGTATTACGTGGAGCTGACATATTAAGTCCTAAGACTGTAGCTATATCTCCTGTTACTGAGTACGATATATCAGACAGTGTACAACCAATAGCTCTAGGTAATTATATATACTTCTCTTTTAAACGTAATGACTTTGAAGGGATGTACGAATACTTCGTTGATAACAATACTGAAACATTTAACAGCGAAGAGATCACTCAACAAATACCTAAGTACATAACTTCAAACGTACAAAAGATAGCGGGTTCACAAGCTGAGAATACTATTGTTCTTAATACATCGGAAGACCCTAAGACTTTGTTTGTATATAAATACTTCTGGAGTAATAAAGAAAAGATACAAAGTGCGTGGATGAAGTTCACCTTTGAACGTGACGTTCGAGGCTTTGACTTTATCGACAGTAACTTGCATTTATTAACATCTGATACAGAAGGGTTACACCTCGAACAGTTGACGTTGGAAGATGGATTGAAAGATACCGACCTTGATTATACTTTGTATTTAGATAGTCGAGTGGATGGAGCTGCTAATGATATAGTAGTTTCGTTATACAACCCAGCTACTAAAGTTACTCGTGTAAGTGGTATTCCTTACGATACAACAAGTGTTGAGATATATACTAAGCTAGGTAATGAACGAGCTATAACAGTTGTAGATTCTAGTACAGTAGATGTTAATGGCCCTCTAGCTAGTTACGCCTCCCACAACAGTGTGGTGTACAAGTGTAAAGTAAATCATACATCCTCTAGTACTACAGAACCCGGAGTGGGTGCAGATTGGGCAGACTATTGGGATGTAAGTACTGACTTCTCTACAGCAAATGCTTGGGTAACTTCTAGGTTCTACAATAACGATCAATACTTCTTCGTAGGTAAGCCGTACAATATGCTGTACAGGTTCTCCGATCAGACATTAAAGCAACCTACAGAGCGTGGTGGTAGATCGTCCAGTGATTACGCTTATCAAACGATTCGTAACGGTAGTATAAACTATGCAGACACTGGTCACTTTACTGTTGAAGTAACTCCTAAGTTTAGAGATAAGTACAGCTACGCATTTAATCCTGACATCGTTGGGGCTAACTTAACACTTAACGCTTTTACCCCACAGAATGGACACTTTAGATTTCCTGTACAAGCACAACCAGAAGAAGCTACGATTGAAGTGAAGAGTGCAAGTGCGTTACCAGTTAAGTTATTAGGGGCAGAGTTTGAATCGATGTTCATACCTAGGAGTAGACGTTATGGAGCTTAGGATAGAAGAAGCACAGCCTGATATGGATGCTGTTGATCTGTACGAAGACCTACGGGAGGAAGATATGTTAGAGATACTAGGACTTATGCACCACCCTAGAGATGCTGTTATTATGTCTTACGCTACATCTAGCAAATGTTACAGTGTACGGGATGACTTGAATAACTTGTATTGCTCGTTTGGAGTGGCCCATATAAACGGTACGAATATCGGAAGTGCTTGGTTATTAGGTACTAGAAGATTACCAAGTATTAAAAAGTTCTTCATTAAACACTCCAGGGAACGCATGGAAGGATTATTAGATGGCTTTGATTACCTAACTAACTTTGTTATGAAGAGTAACACGTTGAGCTATAGATGGTTGAAGTGGTTAGGGGCTGAGTTTAACGATTGTCAGTTCGACGGGTATCTGTCATTTATATTAGAGAGGAAGTAAGTATATGTGTGACCCAGTATCAATTTCAATGGCGGTAATAGGAGGTCTCCAAGCGGGGGCTCAAGTTGCGGGTCAGCGTCAGCAAGCTAAAGCCCAACAAAAGTACCAAGCACAAGCAGCAGTAGCTGAACGTCAACGCTTCCAACAAGAGCAAACTTCTATGCGTATGCGTCAAGCACAAGAGCAAGAAGCTGTAGGTCGTGAACTTGAACAAGTAAGTAAGAAGTCACAAGCTGCACTTGCTAGAGCTAGAGTATCTGCTGGAGAATCTGGAGTGGCGGGTGCATCTGTGCAAGCTTTGATGGACGACTACATGAGACAGGAAGGTGGATACCGTGCTGCGTTATTAAGACAACAAGAACTAGGTGGTATATCTACAGGCATGGGTCTTGAACAAGCAGGGTTTGCTACACAACAACGTCAGATCGGCATTAACCAACCTATTAGTAAGCCTGGCTTTTTAGAGGGTGCATTAGGGGTAGCAAGTGGTGCTATGAGTGGTGCTCGTACAGGACTACAACTTAAAAGTATGATGCCACCTAAAACAACTACAGCATAATGGCTAGAGAACGAGTACAAGTACAAGGGTTGGGAGACGCAGTTCCCGGCATTCAGCCGACTATTCAACGGGGCGGTCAGTACGCCGTGCAAGTTCAAAGAGCTGGCCGTAATAAGTTACAAGACTTAGCGGGTGCGTTATCGCAGATCAATCCATTGCTTGAACAGTACGCTGGTGTAGCAGAACAAGAAGCACAGATGTTCGAGGAGGAGCTAAGTCGTAAAAGCCCAGAGGAAGTACAGGCTATGCTCAAGAAGACGGAAGGAGAGCTAGACAAGCAAGTACGTCGAGGAGCGATGGGTTGGTTGACTTCTCCGTTGAATCAGAAGAGGAAGCTTAGGGCGGTCGGTAAATTAGCAAGTAATGGTCTTATTAACGAAATCGAGGCAAGGATGATTAATCCGAACGCTGACGACCCAGAAGACCTTACTGAACTAGCTAACAAAGTAAGACAAGAATACATCGAAAATACACCTAGTTTGCAAACTTCTGTGTTTACACAAGAGGGTCTTAATGAAGCGTCTAACGCAAGGGTAAATGCTCTTGTAACAAACTATGGTAGGCAGAAGGAAGTTGAAGCTAAAGCTAACACCGCAAGCCAAGTAATGGATACTATGTATCAACTAGTTAACCACGGTTACGACGGTTCGACAGTTAGCGGTTTTAAAGATGATGGCACAACGGAAGAGCTACTTAATCAGTGGTCCGATATGGGTGGGTTTAACGCTAAACAACAAGCAGCTTTCTTAGAACAAACAGTAGTAGCATTAGCTAGAGATGGAGGGGAAGTTAAGGCGGATTCATTTCTTGAGTGGGCAAGCGTAAACCTTAAACTAGGAAATGCTAAGATGTCTCTCATAGAGAAGAGTCGGCTTAGTGCACAGATAGATAGTGCTGCTAGAGGATTTGAACAGTTAGAAGATAAACAAAGAGCTGATCGTGTTGTTGATAAATTAGCCGAGTATAAGAAAGCACACAACGCTATACAAGTGCCAGGTGGAAAGGGAACGTATAACGGAAAAGAATATACAGATGTTACTCAACTACAATTAGCTGCTGAGAATCAAGCTTCGTATACAGACGCTTTTCAACAAGATAATAGAGGCTTTACTGCATTAACAGACCAGATAAATAACTTTGTTAGAGTAGATGTTGATCCTGTTGAGCGTATGACTCAGGAGCTACAAAGAAATACTCCGGGATTAAATATCGTTACTGGTACTTTTTACAGGGACCGGATCGAGCCTTCTTTTAAAAATATAGAAAGATTACAAACCGACGCAGAAGCACTTGAGCTTGGTTACAGTTTCGATGCTCAATTAAAGCAAGCTATTGAAATTGAGTCTGGGAAATTAGCTATGTCTAATTTGACGGAACCCGAAAAGAAACAAGCTTTACTAACATTTGCTCAAGAAGAAAGTAATCGGTTATACAAAGAGTACACGAAAGACTTAAACACTAGAGCAGCTGCATTTGATAAAGAAACACAGGACAAAGAAAGAGTAGCTAGGACTCTCACCGAAAGCACTGAAAAAGCCGTTGAAGCTCCAGAAAGAGGTATGTTTACTAAAATGTTTGAGGGTGTTTTTGGATACAAACAAGACGATGGAGATATAAGTGAAGCGAACAAGGCTATAAGCGTACTAGGTAATAAACAAGCAGCTTCTGAAGAAAAACAAAAATCTATGGAGTATCTTAAATCCTACGGGGTAGCTGCTTCTACTGCGTTAGCTAAAAAACTTAAACCTAACGCTTGGAAAAGAGAGCCTAATTTTAGCGTAGATCGATTTGGTAGTTCGGTTTTCAGAGGAGGTGTCAGATATACTGAGGATGAGAATGAAGATTTAAGGAGAAAATGGATGCACATCAACAGTTTCCTAGAGACGTTTACTAATCTGCAAACATTAGAAACAGGCGTTGCTTCATTCCTAGATACTACAGTTAGATTTGATCCTACTATATTTGCAGGTAGAACACGCATTACTCGTCTACTTACTTCAACTGAATTAGAACAAGCAGAAGGTATAACAAACGATGCTGATATGCCTACTTCTATAAAAAGCAAAGCTCAACTTATTGGTGTTGATGATCTCGTACAGTTTGTTAAAGATCAACGAGAGTTTGCACAAAGATTACAAGTTATAAAATAATACATTGTTATGGCACTTCCTGAAGACCAGTTACCTGTAGAGGACGAAAACGATTTCTTTGATTACGCATCGGATGCTTTAATGGGCATACCCAGAGGTGTAGAAGGTGCAGTACAAGGTGCTTACAATTTAGCAGACTACTTAGCATTTGACTCACTTCCGGACTACGATACACGTTTCCTCGGTACTTCTAAAACAATGGCTGGTGGTCTTGTAGAAGGCGTTGCTCAGTTCGCTACAGGATTTATTCCATTGTTTGGTGCAGCTGGTAGGATTGGGGCGTTTGCTAAAGCTGGCAAGGCTGCGGGAGCTATTAGAGGAGTCACTGCAGGTGCTATCACTGACTTCACATTTTTTAATGGGCAAGAAGCTAGGCTATCTAACCTTATCCAACAATACCCAGCTTTACAGAATCCTGTTAATGAGTTCCTTGCACACGATGCAGATGAAGGAGAGATTGAAGGACGTTTAAAGAATGTCTTGGAAGGGTTAGGTCTTGAAGCGATAGGAGCGGGTGCTTTTTTAGCTGGTCTAAAAGTGGTTAAGAAAGTACGAGATGTACGAAACAACGGAGGAACTCCAGAAGAAGCAGCAGCTGCTGCGGATGAAGTCTCTCAAGGTGGTCGTGTGTTTGTTGACGATGAAGCACAGCTAGCTGCTAGAAGACAGATGGAAGAAGACGAAGCTGCCTTACTAGAAGGTGGTATAGAAGTTGGTGATATTCCAGAGGTTGATCTTAGTAAAGTTAACTGGGATGAGGTAGATTTAGAAGAAGTAATTGATGTCGCTCCTCGTATACCACGGGAAGAGATGGAAGCCATTGAAGCGGGTGGTAAATTAGTAGACGAGATAGAAGCGGCTAACGGTATTGTTAAATATTACGAGATGCCTGGCGGCAGTAAGAAAACCATACTGGTCGATAAAGATAATCCAGATCGAGTAGTAGAAGCAGCTGGTGTTATACCGAAAGCTCCTGAAGTCGGGGATCGTTTTACAAGAGCTAGTATGATTGAACAAGACAAACCATTCTATGTGTTACAAGACGGTAGACAGTTTGGTCCTTTAACCAGAGAGAAATTAGATTTAAACATAAGAACAAAAGCTTTAAAACCAGATGCGAAGATAGCACAAATGGGAGGTAAGCAGTGGTTTGATCTATCTGAGTTAATGGGAGGAAAAGCAGGAGCTGGTAGAGATGTAACAGAAGCTCTCGGTACTAAAGAAGAACTCACAAGAGTAGGTAATACTTGGGAAGCAATGTCGCAGACTGAACCGTTGTTTAGAACGAAAGCATCGTTTCAAGGTAAGCTTGAAGATATTATTACAGACCCAATGACTGGTTTTAAAGACTGGCGGGTTGAAAAGGAAAGAACTGGAGATTTCAAGTTTACTAAAAAACAAGGTGAGGGAGAAATAACTGTTAGAGAAAAAGGTGATGTAGTAACAGTTGTTTCAGATTTGGCAAAGCGTAAAGGGGAGGAAGTGTATCAAGCTGTTTTACAGTATGCACATAATAACAACAAAATCTACAAACCATCTGAGTTTGGTCTTAGCGATATCAATAGGGTTAGAACTATAGGTGCTATGTTCAGTAGTGCGTTGAAAAATAAAACAACTAAACATTTTACATTATCAGAGACGCATAAAAAGTTTTTCGAGCTGCCTGAAGGTTATAAATGGGGTCAGGATTACCAACAGGATTTAAAGTATTTAGCACTAGCAGAACGAAATATAGTAGCTGATAGATTGGATAGATTAGGGTTAGGTTTACTAGATGATTACAGACTAGAAGATTTTGAATATGACTTTAATAAAAATAAGTTTTTAGACGAAGAAGGGGAGATAAGTGACCAAGAAATAATAGACCTTATTAAAGCTGACGACCCTGAGTTTAAAGAAGGTATTGGCCTTTCAACGTTTAAAAGAGCAGTTGTTACCGATACAATCATGCGTGGTCCTAAACCCGGTTTTAGAGGAGAAACAGGAGTAGCTAAAACAGCTTTAGACAGAATATTCCCCATGACGGCGGAAGCTAGAGGTCCGTCTGCTTTTGGTACTGAAATAGACCCTAAGACAAAAGAGTTCTTACTCAAAGGTGCTGAATCTAGAAAAATAAAAGAAAAAGGCTTTAAGGAAACGAGAACTGAAGCAGGTGTTTTACGGGAACGAATTAAGCCTAAAGATTTGGATGAGACTCCTACTGTAAGTAATACTTTAGATCAGCTAACAAAAAATGCTAAAAGTCCTGAAGTTCGTAACTTAGCTAAGGGTTTAAAGGAAATAATAACCGACCCTGAAGATTTAAATGTACCTATTAAGTATGATCCTGAAAAGGATGGGGGGGGAATTGCGGGTCGCTACGCACTAGGTACAGACGACATAGAATTATTTAAAGAGGCAGGTGAAGAAGCTTTAGTTCACGAAATACTTCACGGTGTTACTGCTCGAAAACTAGCTGGTCACCTTAAAGGATTTTATAATGCCAGAATGGCTATCGATCCAGTTATGGCTTCAGACCTTATTAAGGAGGCTAAAGCTCCTAAACCTGTTAGAGAGTTATCAGCTTCTTATCTTAAGGCATTTGAACACCCATCTATTGATAACAAGCTTTATCCTATGTCGGATTTAGATGAGTTTCTTGCGGGTGCTTTTACTGACAAAAAATTACAAGAACTATTAAGCAAGATACCTGTAGAAGATAATAGGAATCTATTTCAAAAACTTGTAGACGCTGTTGCTAATCTGATTGGAGTTAAAGGGGACGGTAATCTGTTAAATAAAGTAATACGAGATAGTGCTGAGATTATATCTGGCAGTAGGAAAGAGCTTGCTGGATCTGAGTTTCCTAAAGTTTTATTAGAACCATCTTTGCGGTATTCTAGAGGTGTACCGAAGTTTGATCCTAAGAAACCGAATGAGTTCCTTGAAGCTATACCTGAGAAGTTCCGTGGGTACGCTGATGAATTACTTAAAGGTGGTACACCTAGACTTCCAAGGTTTGCTTTAGAAACAGGCGATGATGTTGTTGTACTCAAAGATTTACTTGAGAGTTACTACAAAGAAAACCCTGATAAGATCACAGTACAAGGTGCAGTAACCGAAGTAGGAGAAGAGATTGAAAAGCAATTAATGCTACAACAAGGTAAGGATACTGCTACTAAGATCGCTGAAGCTCGTGTAATACAACAAAGTTTAAGAGACCAAGGAGCGGCTGTTATCAACAACTTAACTGAGTCTATAAGAAAGTACGACGATGCTGACGGGAGTGGTGTAGCAGTAGCTGAGATAAAGAACAACTTCCAACAATTACTCAGTGTAGCGGATGTATATAGACAGTTAGGTAGGGAAAGTAGTTTACTTTTAGGAGCTAGAAGAGAGAACTTTAGAGGTAGTAAGATCGGTCTTAGTGAGTCTGATTTTCAGATAGATGGTTTACGTAAAGAGTTTGCTAACGCTTCTGGTTCCGACCATAAAAAGATGGTTAATATTATCAGAGAGAACATCGACGAAAACGATCCTGAAGCTACGTTCAATAAACTATTTAAAGTATCCAAACAAGCACAAGGTAAAAACTTCTTAGATATGCCTACTGAGTACTGGATGAACGCTATTCTTAGTGGACCTAAAACCCAAGTAGTCAATGCGATGGGTAACAGCCTTACTCAGATATGGTCTTCTATTGAGTCTGTCTTAGGCGGCATAGCAAGCGGTAATATGGACGTTGTACGTGCTGTTATGGCTTCTTGGTCAGATAAAGAAATGTTTAAGGAGGCTGGTAAATTTGCTAAGAAAGCTTTTAAACAATCCGATAATGTCTTAGACCCAGAAGCTCGTGCATTTAGTGATCGTCCATCTGTAGCTATAACAGGTAAAAGAGTATCTGAAGCTTTGCCTGGACAAGGATTATCAATCAAACAGGAGAAAGGTTTAGATTGGTTTGCTAATAATGTTATAAGAATACCAAGTCGTTTGTTGATGACCACTGATGAGTTCTTTAAACAGTTAGCTTATCGTAGGGCGGCTCGATTAAAAGCAGCTATGTCTGGTATACAGCAAGGAGTAAATGATCCTAAGAACCTAGCAGAATATATAAATAAAACATTAGACGGTGTTATTACCCAAGGCGGACGCATGGCTTCTAAGGAAGGACTTGCTAGAGAAGCTAATGAAATAGCAGTTACAAAAGGAATTAAAGATACTACAGAAAAGAATAAATTCATATTGGATTACGTAGAAAAGAACTTTGATGAAGATAAGTCTGCACTTATACAATATGCACAAGAAGAAGCTAGGTATCTTACTTTTACAAAAGAATTAGAAGAAGGCATAGGTAAAACAATGCAGGACTTTACTAACAGGCATCCTGGTTTTCGTTTCATATTACCGTTTGTTAGAACTCCAACCAACATTCTTACCTTTGCTATAGAACGTACTCCACTGATGGTTAATCCATTAATGAAGCAAGAGTTTGCTATATTACGAAAAGAGTTTGCTAGTGCTGATCCTATTGTAAAAGCACAAGCTAGGGGTAAAGTAGTAACGGCTGGTTTAGTTGCTCTTGGATTAGTGGAGGCGATAAGCGACTCTAACGGAACAATTACAGGGGGAGGTCCGAAAAACGAAAAGGAAAAGAAAGCGTTACAAGCCGCTGGCTGGCAACCGTACAGTATTAAAAAGGGAGAGACTTATTATAGTTATCAAAGGTTAGACCCATTGGCTACTCCTCTTGGTATCGTTGCTGATCTAGTAGAAACTGGTAGAGATATATCAGCATTAGAAAGTAAAGATTCAGAAAAAATATTAGAACACGCTTATCAATCTTTTATTATATCTCTTACCAGAAACATTACTAATAAATCTTACTTAACAGGTATACAAAACTTCACAGATGCTTTAAGTAATCCTGAGCGTTTCGCTGGTAAATTCAGTAAGAACTTTGCTTCTTCTTTTGTGCCTAATATTATATCTCAAATGGCAGATAGCGATGAGCAGGTAATGAGAGAAACCAGAGGCGTTATGGACGCTGTTAAGAGGAAGTTAGGAGCAAGAGGAGGTTTAGATGCTAAAAGAAATGCACTTGGAGAAGAGATAATGGCAGAGACGTTGTTAGCTTCTCCCATGCAAGCCCTTAATCCTATAGCCGTATCTACTAAAAAGGATGATACTGTATTACAAGCTATGGCTGAATTGAAACATGGCTTTAGAAATCCTATACCTAATTTAGGTGGAGATATTGACTTGTTAGACTACGAAACAGAAAACGGTCAATCAGCTTACGATAGATGGTTGCAGTTATCTTCCGAGATTAGAGTTAAAGGAGATACATTAAGACAGAGATTAAATAGACTTGTTAAATCTAGAGAGTTTAAAGATATGACTCCGTTATCTGAGCCGGGACTTCCTAGCCCTAGAATACAGATGATAAGTAGTATATTAGATGAATATAGAAAAGCGGCTAGAATGAAAATGTTAAAAGAGTTTCCTGAATTAGATCGCAAGTATTCTTTGTTAACTCTTGCTAGAACTAGACTTAAAACCGGAGTATCCCGTGAAGATGTACTTGCTCTTCTCACTCAATAATTAATAATATATATCATCATGGCTATCACTTACGTAGACTATACAGCGACAGCATCTCAAACAGACTTTGTTTTTAACTTTCCGTACCTTGAAGACGAACACGTAACAGTCGAGATTGATGGTGTTTTAAAAGCATTAGGACCAACCGCAGATTACACCATTGAAACTTCTCCTACGAAAAAGATTGTACTTACTTCGGGAGCAACCGCTGGACAGAACGTCCGGGTACGCAGAAAGAGCCAACCCGACACGAACCTTGTAGACTTTGTAAATGGTTCTGTATTGACGGAATCTGAGTTAGACAGGGCGTACCTACACAATCGTTACTTAGCTGAAGAGATAGGTGAGTTAAATGATGCGTCGTTACAACGAGTACCCGGTAGTGATAACTGGGATGCTCAAGGTAAACGTATTACAAATGTAGGTGATCCTGTTAATTCTCAAGACGCTACAACAAAGAACTATGTGGATGGTACTGTATCGTCCATTGCTTTAGGAGTAGGATTAATTCCTGACTTCAATAAGTTCACAGGAACAGGTTCAGAAACTAGCTTTAATCTTTCATTTACTACAAACGGTATATCTTCTTCTGCTATACTCGTAACCATTGACGGTGCAGTACAGGACCCAAATGACTACACGATAGTTGGTGGAGTTTCAGCTGGAGCGGATGAAATACAATTTACTACACCTCCTGCACTCAACTCAGAGATACTTGTTATCGAGCGTGGGTATAAAACTAAAAGAGAAATACCTGATGATTACGATTGGGGAAGTGTAGTAGGAGACCCAGTATCAGCGTCTTACACATACGGTAAAATTGTTTAACACTTATATATATATAAAATAAAATGGCTATATCAGTACAAATTAGAAGAGGAACATCCTTGCAAAACACTTCCTTTACTGGAGCAGTTGGTGAAGTTGTTTACACCACAGATACTAAAGATTTATATGTTCACGACGGAACGACACAAGGCGGAAAACTCGTAGGCGGAGGGGCTGCAAGTATAGCTGACGGCTCGTTGACTGTTGCTAAAATGTCGTGGCTCGGAACCGTTGACGAAGCTCAAAATACTATTACTAGTATACTATCCAAACAATCGGACGGTGATTACGATAGCGTCACTCCAAGCGGTGATGTTTCAATGTCACAAGCAGGTTTATTTACTATAGGAACGAATGCTGTTACTACAGGAAAGATAGTCGACGATGCAGTCACAGCTGCAAAACTAGGAGCAGACACCGGATACCACGTTTCATTAGGGAACGTATTTATAGACTTCGGATCAATCGTATAATATCATCATGGCAAACATACAAGTAAAACTTAGAAGAGGTACAAGTGCCGAGCACGACACGACTAACGGAGGCTTTACTGGAGTTGAAGGTGAAGTAACAGTAGATACAACAAACGACACTCTTAGAGTACACGACGGATCAACTGCTGGTGGTATTCGTTTAGCAAAGCTTAGTGAAGTTTCAGGGGGAACGGGTACAGTCACTTCAGTGGGCAGCGGTACAGGACTGACAGGCGGACCTATTACGACAAGCGGTACATTAGCTTTAGCTAACACTGCTGTCACACCAGGTGCTTATACTAGTGCTGACATTACAGTAGACCAACAAGGACGGATTACAGCTGCTGCTAGTGGTAGTGGTGCTATTTCTAAGTACAGCAGCGGGTGGTTTAACGACAGTGGTACAGGTTTATCTAACGGAAGTACTTATTCTTTTACGCACGGTTTAGGAACTTCTGAAGTTCAAGTTCAAGTGTGGATGGCAACTGATGCTAGCGGTACAGGAGCAAGAAAAGTTCAGTTTGCTTATGTTTTTTCAGACGGAGAGCACGGTGCTGATATATCGAGCATATCAACAAACGGTTTAACGGTTCAATTAGGGGACGACGGGTGGATTAATTGGAGTGCAACTGGGACAAAGACTGAAGGCAACTGGGGAACTACATACACTCACATCAAAGTAGTAGTAATAGGATAACAATGATCGACTCCCTGCCTAGTCTTCTTAACACCATCCTTGTCGTAGCTCTAGGTGTGATCGGATGGATTATCAAACGTTTAATTGAACGCTTAGACCTTGGTGATAAACGACTTACGAAGATAGAAGTAGAGTTAGCTGCACAACGAGAAAGAGATGCTGCTGTTGAAAGTAGAATGGGTAAGGTTGAGTCTGCAATAAATGAAATGCACAACAAACTTGACCGCATGATGGAAATATTAGTGAGGAAATAGATATGCCAAAAGGATTATACGCAAACATTAATAAACGTAAGAGCTTAGGCATTAGCCGTAGTAAGAAGAAATCAACTATAGCACCTAAAGCGTACGCTAATATGAAGCGTGGCTTTCCGAAGAAGAAGAAGTAGAGATGGGCGTATCGTTATCCATAGGTAGAGGTGAGAAAAGCAAGAAAGGCGGACTCACTGCGAAGGGTAGAGCTAAGTATAATAAAGCTACTGGCTCTAACTTGAAGGCTCCACAGCCTGGCGGTGGTCCACGTAAGCGTTCCTTCTGTGCTCGTATGAGCGGTAACAAGGGACCTATGAAAGACAGCAAGGGTCGCCCTACTCGTAAAGCTTTGGCGTTGCGTCGTTGGAAGTGTTAACACATGGCTAGACCGTACAGAAGACCTCGTGTTGTTAGACCGAGTCCATTAATCGCTCAGTACAATACACTGGGTGCGGTTGCTGCTGGTGGTGTAACGGAAGCGGTAACTACAGCAACAGCTGCTAAAGCAGTGACAGATTCCATTACAGCTGACCCGGACATCATTGGTTTGAGTGGTGGTAATGCACCGTTGAGTGACCCACAGATCGATTCTTTAGGAGCAACTGCTAGTGATAACTTAGATGTTTACGAAGGAGGAGGAGCATAACAAATGGCTACATTTAGCAAAAGAATACAACTTAGAAGGGATACCCCCAGCAACTGGGCGTCCAGCAACCCCGTGCTTTTAGAAGGGGAGATAGGCCTTGAATTGGACAGTACCCGTAACAGGATGAAAATCGGAAACGGGACGGATGCTTGGAATGATTTGCCGTACTTCTTAGACGCACACGAAGAGGAAGTCGGAGATTACAATGACTTCTTAGATGGATTAAGCACACCGTAACGAGAGAGAGAGAGAGATGAGTACATTATTTGCACAGTTAGGAGCTAAGGTAAAGACCCAGCTTGATACTAAATTAAGCACGTCAGGAGGCACGATTACCGGGAACTTAGTTCTTGGCGGTACGCTTCAAGTAGCTTCTTACAGCACTTCTAACTTACCAACAGCTGGTACAAGTGGGACTGTTATATTCGTCAGCGATGGTGATAACGGAAGTCCTTGTATGGCAATAGATAATGGAACTGATTGGTTAATTAGTAGCCTTGGCGACGCTATAGGGAACTTCCTTACCTCTGAAGGGGGAGATGCTTTGACTACCGAGTTAGGAGAAGCCTTACTGTTTGAGCCTCAGCCTTGACACCTATTAGCTGTTCTTATAACCTTTAGATTATATTTGAACTCGTAGCTATAACTGTTGCGAATTTCGGTTAACCTCAAAAAGAAAGTATATATATTATGTCTAGTTTGCTTACCCAGTTGGGTCAAAAAACAAAAGTAGAGCTTGATAAGAAGCTCGCCCTTGCTGGCGGAACCATGACTGGGGCTTTGACCCTTAGCGGTGCTCCTACAGCCAACCTTCACGCCGCTACCAAGCAATATGTTGACGGAGAAATCTCAACTGTTAGCTCCAGCGTTTCTACTAACGCCAGTAACATCTCGACGAACACAAGTAACATCAGTGGTCTTCAGACTGAACTTGACGCTACTCAAGCTGGTGCAGGTCTTGGTACTGACGGTTCTTACACAGCTAATGGTTCTGCCAACTACATCAGTTCGGTAGCAACTCTTCAAGCTGCTGATAACGCTCTTGACGCTCAGATCAAAACAAATGCTGACGCGATTGCTTCTAACGACTCGGACATCTCTACCTTACAATCTAACGTAAGCAGCAATGATTCGGACATCTCTACTCTTCAGTCCAACGTTAGCTCCAACGACAGTGACATCAGCTCACTTCAATCTGACGTTTCAACTGCTCAGTCTGACATCACCACCCTTCAATCGAACGTAAGCTCGAACGACAGCGACATCGCTACTCTTCAGTCTAACGTTTCGTCGAATGATAGTGACATCAGCACCTTGCAAAGCAATGTTTCCAGTAACGATACTGACATATCTGCTCTGCAAACTAAAGCTGGTTCCCTCGCTACTGACGGTAACTCTGCTTCATTCAGTGGTGACATCTCAGCTGCTAACGCTGTATTCTCCG
>Ga0209833_1001350_pt1 | contig 16405 bp, 32 predicted proteins | sample COGITO_mtgs_1105_3_FD_184797 | JGI IMG/M metagenome (GOLD analysis project Ga0209833, IMG submission 184797) | Pelagic marine microbial communities from North Sea - COGITO_mtgs_110506 (SPAdes) (version 2) | ecosystem: Environmental > Aquatic > Marine > Epipelagic ... | reverse complement strand
CTAGTCCTAAATTCCACAAAAAAAAAATTGAACTTAGCACCGCATCCATTGGCATATCTAGAACATCTTTGTATCCTTCCACTTCATATTGTTTAATAGAATACTTGTTTTTTAATTTGTGTTCAATTGGCCTGTATAATACATTCATCGTTCTTTCCATATTATCCCAGTCTCCTATATATGTGTCTAGGTCAATATATTCTCCTAGAGATAAATCATCAAGAGAAGGGTGAAAACCATATTCAATATCTTTAATTTTAAACCTTTCAACTAACTTTGGTTTGCCATCAAACATCTTTGTTAGCAAAGAGCCTATTTCGTTTGTGTCATTGTACTTTAATTGCATAACACTATTCAAAGGAATATCACAAAATATCTCAATCATCTTAGCCTGAAGAAAATTCTCATCATCATTGTTTTCTTGTATTTTAAGAAACTTCTTGTATTGAGATAGCTTAATGTCCCCTAGTGATGTTGGTATGTTGACTTTAATCTTCATATATATATAACGTAATTTTTAGACTTATTTTCTTTGAACTAATTTAATAAAAAAGGGCGGACATTTCTGCCCACCCAAATCGCCTAACCAAAAGCAACTAAACTATAATTTGTTTCTCTTATTTAATTCTTCAATATAGATTTGGTTTTCCAGTTCCATCTCTAAATGGTGTATGGCTTTAGCTATGTCCTGAGTAATTGGATTGTCAGGTTTCTTACCAGCTCTCATAATATAGGTGAGTGCAGTTCCTAAGTTGTAGTTGTCATCTTGAAAGTCCCATACTACGTTCTTAGCTTCTATCTTCATATACTTGCCTAGATAATACTTTGGTGACTTTTTCATCTGTCAGAAGCTTCTTGACAAGCACTAGAGCAAACACCCCATTCTTGTTCTATTCGTGTTCCGCATTCTGAACATTCCCCTTCATAATCTACTAGGTAAGGATTGCCTTCGTCTATATAGCTCATACTTGATAAGTGTTAAATATTTCTTGAATCTCTTTAATTTTTAACTTGGTTAAGTTAGTCATATATTTTGCATCTGAGACAGCCATTCTACCATCTTGTTCTTCTACTCGCAATTTAGCAACATAAGTTGTTATCTCCCAAAAAGCTTCAATGACCGCTGTCAGTTCTTTGTTGTTTGGTTTGGCTTTGCTCCACTTGTCTAATAACTCAAGAATCATCTTGGTATTACTGTTGTATAATAAATCATCTGTGTCTTTCATATTTCAAATATAAAAAAATTAAGACCTAATTATGTCTAGGTCTAATTCTCTTGCTACATAATTGATATGTTTGGAAGTGGTAACTGACCACCAACCCAATACGATTAGTTTGTCATTTACTATAGTTGCTACGTTTGTATTATAGCTATATACATTGTTTCCTTGTATATGTAGGTTCTGTTTGTATTTGTCTAAGTGTATCATAAGTTAAAAAGGTATTTAAGCAAGGCTGTCCCTGCAAATGGAAATAAAGCGAAAGCAATAATTAACGAAAACCCAAAGGCATATGCTTTGTAATCTTCTAATGTTCTAGGTCTTTTCATAATTGCTGTGGTTAGTATTTGTTTTTGTTATTACAAATATATAACTATTTAGCTTATAAACAAAATATTTTAAAACTATTTTATAGCGTACTTCCCAAAGTTAGGTCTAGACAGTAAAGAATAAGTTGCATATCTACAAGGGTCTATTATATGGTTGTGTTTATCTTCAGGAGTATTTATGAGCTTACCAGTTCTGTCTTCCTGCCATTTGTAATTTCTAAACTCTGATATAGCATTTTCTGAAGATGACAGTATATGAATCTTGTATCTCTTTAATAAATCAATTCCTGCATTTACTGAATCTTTTCCTTTTAAGCTGGGTTGTATTGTGTGTCCCATTCTCCTCAACTCATCAATCAATCTTGGTTCAGCACTATCAGCGTATATAGGTTTTCTTTCTAATTGCTCTTTCTTTAAAAAATTATTTATGTCTGCTGTTGTCATTTGAGTTCTGTACAAATGTTCTTTCACATATAGGTCGTGTTCTTTTATGTATATTGAAACTAAGGTTGATGGGTCATTAGTGTACCCGAAGTCCATACCATACGCCACAAGGTTTGCGGTAGGTGGTATAGAACTACATTCTTCATATCTAAATATTGTGCTTCTACTTGCTGACCTTTCCCCCAGTCCATATATTTGCCAATATTGTTCGTCTGTATATTTAAGTCTTTCAATTTCAGACCTTATTGAATCTTCTAAAAAAGGATTGTCTAGGTAGGTTGTTTTAAAGAATGCACAATCATCTCTAGTAATTACCTTGTCATATATCCAATGGTATTCGTCTGATGGATTAAAGTCAATAATAATCTTTTCCTGTGTTCTAAATATAAGTTGTTGCCAGTCCTCCCAAAACAATTCATTACCCTCATTTATAAAAAGCAAATCTCTTTTTCTTCCTCTAATCTTTTGTGACTGGTCAAGTGATGTGAACTCTATTAAATTTCCAAATAGGTTGTATTCAGAATTTGACTTGTTATGGTACTCTTCTCTATAAAGGTCATTCTCTCTAAGGATTGTAAGAAAGTCTCTTAGAACAGTTGAACGAAGACTAGGGAATGTCTTTCTGCATATTGTTATAATCTTTCCCTGTTGACTAGTGCAATACTTAAATATTATGTATAAGAGTATATTGTAAGTCTTACCTGAACGAGTACCTCCTTGCTCAACAATAATCTTCTTATCACTATTGACTAAATGCTTGTAGACTATATTAGTCTGAATCTTCGGTTTTGTCAATTATTTCTATTTGAAAATTAGTAGGCATACCTTCTGCTCCTGTTATTTCTTGCCTTTCAATATACCCTCTTTTTTTACCTTTTGTCTTTAAATAAAATATTGTAGCTGCTGTTGAATTATCTGATATCTGTTTGTGTAATTGACTCTCCGCAAAGTCTAAAGCTATATTATCTATATCTTTCACTTGTTCAGCAAAATATTCATCCTCTTTAAGCCACTTATAAAATGTGCTTCTAGGTACATCTGCTTTCTTACAAGCAACAGTTACAACACCTAAACTTTGTTCCAAAGCTTGTAACATCGATTCTTTTTTTATGTGTCTACTTTTGTTCATAATTTCTTAAATGCTTTTAACGGATAAAAAATTAAACTATTACGATATCCGCCTTCGTGAATGGGTGTGATTGGCGTTACAGCGTGAACATTCTTCCAAGCTGGATAAACAAGTATAGAATTATCTTGCTGCCCAAATGTCGCTCCATAGTCAGGAACGTACAAATCACCTCCTTTAGAATTTTTCTTCTTACATATTATGACATTTACCGAACCTTGTATGTTACCATTATCTTTATGAAATGGAGCAGATATATTGTAATTAGATATTGAGCTAGTAAAAAGGTTTCCAAATCTCCACTTGCTATCTATTTCTTGTAATAGCTTTAACTGTTTGTCATATTGTTTAGGTAGCAGTTCTTGAATTAACTTCTCACTTTCTTTGGCTAACAACAACATTGCTTTAATAAAATTTTGAGCAGTTTTTACTGAATGAACTGATGAGCGTGAAGGATAAGGTCTAAGCATATGAGGTCTCGGAGGTGTTGAACCTAGTATTGTTGATAATTGAGACACACCAAATTGAGCTGCCTCTTTGTATGACATCCCCTCTTTTACCTTTGAAACAGTATCTGACCTGTTCATCTTTTGTTTCGGAACATTTTTTGTTCTAAACTCAGCGTTTGCAAGGTTAGCCAGTTTACACATCTTGTCAGGCATCTTATTTAAATAGAAACCAATTGCTTGACCATCAGAGTATAGTATACAGTTTTCTGTTAAATTAGGTTCTATATACTCACAGACTTTGCCAATTTTTCGGCTGTGCTCTACTTTAATTAAATCTATTATTTTCATCTTGCTATATGTATATGACTACCTTTAGGTTCATTTGGCTTGTCTTTTATTTTAACATTTTTTGGAAATAGATTTTTCATTAAAGAAACATCTTTTAGTTTATCATTTATCCTATCTTTTAAACTTCCAAGCCCACCTTTCTCATATCTTTTAAAATATAAAAAAGTGTAATTTAAAACGAGGTTGCCTCCATATTTATTTAAGTGATAAGCTGTAGCATAATAATCGGGAATGGTATTTATTTTCTCGTGAAAAGTAAAGTTTGTTTTTTTAATCGCAAAACATCTCCCATCAACTAATCCAAATTTTGAATATTTTTTCTTTGCATAAAAAGGGTTTCCAGTACAATTTAATCCAACAAGTTTAACACCCATCTTATCGCATTTTTGTAATATATTTATAAGCTCATTTAAAGAATAATTTATATCACATTCAACAAATTTATTATCTTTTAACTTTTTAGCTCCTATTAAATCATCACTCATAAAAATGCCCCATTCATCTTGTTCTAATAGAGATAGTCCATAATTGAAGTTGTTTTGTATTCCTTTCGGTTGTTTGGATTCAATAAGTTTACCCTTACTTCCTATACAAGTAAATTTATCTTTATTGTTGTGACACAAAACAATATGTTCTTTTGATATTAGTTTTGAAGTCGTAGCGTTTTTAAACCTATCATAATACATTAAAAATATTTTCATACTTTATTCTTTTCGTTTTTTAGGTGTTCTATAATCATAGACCCAATGTAAGCACCACTATCTCTCCAAAACTTAACTAACTCTTGAGCCTCTTCATAATCTTCTGCTTCAAACTCTATCTGTATAGCTTTCTTTACCCCATCGGTCATATCGTTTAACTCGGTTGACAAATCTTCGTCATCCAATATAGAGTAATCCACCTCTTGTTCGGGCTGCCAAACATCTAAACCCCATTCTTTTAACTCTTCAGGCTTCCAAGTGTTTGCAAGTATATCCCAATCCCATTCTCCAAAGCCAACATTATCTTTAATAACAAACTGCTCCATTTGTTTTTCAGTAAGATTATCAGCTTTTATAATCCAAACATCTTTAAGCCCAAGCTCCTTACAAGCGTTGTATCGCATATTACCACCAAGTATTCCATATTCGTTATTTACAACAATAGGTCTAAGTTTTAACATCTCAGGAAATTCTTCAATGCTGTTTACCAGCTTCCTAAATTTGTCTTCTTTTATGGTTCGTGGGTTAACAGGATTGCTGAATATTTTGTTGATACTAATTTTCTCAATCATAACTATATAACGTAATTAATTAAACAATTTCTTTGTCATTGTATTTCCATTCAAAACTCTTGACTATGTTTCTGACAAATCCTAATGCCTCCTCTTCTCTGTATTTAGGTATTCTGCTCACTAACTTAACCAATGGAAGGTCTAATTGTGATTGTAGCTTTTCGCATTTATCTTCTAGGTATTGTACTTTGTTTATCTCATCAATGTGAATATCCTCTTTGAATGTAAAATAATTCTCTAGTCTAGCTAAGTTTTTGTTGTATTTTTTATTAGATGGATAGGTGTTTACAGAATTAATGACTGTGGCGTGTGTGATGTGTTTACCATTCTCCTGAAAGAAGTAAGCAATACTTGTCCATCTCATTTTCAGTTTTGACCTAAGTAAGTGGCATAGCAAAGACCTTACCTCTATGACGTTTCTTCTTCTTGTGTTTTCAAATACGTTTAACCCAGTAAGTTCTTCAATTTTCTTAGCTAACTCTATCGGCTTTATAATTGTGTTCATTGTGTTCTTAATTTTAGTAGGTGATAACATTCTGTGTATTTCTGTCTTGCCTTGCCTTTGTATTCTTGTATGAATAGCTCATAAAGTTTTCTTGTGTATTGGTACTTTGTCTTGCACCCATCATAATACTTCTTTGCAAATGCTTTTCCTTTTCCTTTCATATATTGAACATTGTCTGCACTATCGCCAGTTATCATCTGTTCATAGAAGTTGTACATAGCTTGCTCTTCTGTTATGTCAAGAACTTCCCTGTGTTTGTAATGATAGTTAAAAATCAAAGCTGGGAATTGTCTGTAGTCTTTGTCTATTGATACAATCATTACGTTCTCTCTGCCTATGTCCTGAGAAATCTCATACCAGTATCTAGCTACTATATCATCTGTCTCTATTCCGAACGCTTGTATTCCGTTATAGTTGTCAAATACATATTGGTGCATATCATTTAACAAAGGAGGTATGTTAATCTTCTTTCTGTTGGCTTTGTATTTAGATGTAATTATCTTCCTGAAGTTACCCTTGCTTCCATTAAAGACTATAACCTTTTCAATATCGTAATGCTCTTCTAGGTCATTTACAATCTTCATAAACTGCTCATCAAACTTATGCTGACATTTGTCTATTGTGTCGTAAAATGGGGATTCAATGTTTTCGCCTTTTGTTGTCAAACAACTCGCAAAAATTAATGAGTCTGCATCTACCAGCAAAATCATTTTTTACGTTCGTTATAATCCACCATCCAAACGAATACAATAAGAGACATTCCTACTCCGAATAAAACCCCTTCAAAGTAATCCATCTAATGAATCTTTAATTCTACCTAATGTGTCATCTTGATTCTTCTTTTGTTCTTTACAAACTTGAGAAATAAGAAAAGGTAAATCGTTATAAATAGTATCTATATTAATCACTAGACTTCTATCTTCACCATAACCGATATAAAGCTCACCATCTGCACAATGCAAAGTATGAGTGTCATACACATAAGTATGTTTTAATGCTTTGTCTAGCTTTTCTTCTAGCTCGTCAATTCTATCTTGCTTATTCATTTTATTGTTTGTTGTTTAAAATTAATAAAAAAAGGGGAGATATTATTCTCCCCTATTATTTAAAGATTATCAGGAATAAATTGGGCAACCCAATAAGAATTAGATTCTTTACCTTCACAGGGAGCTAGTCCCCAAGACTCATTTGGATATATTTTTTTTGCAATTTCTTCTGCTTCTTTTTCAGAAGTCCAAAATAATTGATTTCCTTCTTTATCTTCTAAAGGATACCATATAATTTCAGGTATTTGTTTATACATTCCAATATATGGAAAAAATTTAATCCAGACTTTTTGTTGTTTGTTGTTCATTTTGGTTAGATTTAAATAATACCTTCATTGATATTATTCTTCAAATATAAACAAAAAATTTTAAAACTAAGGATTTAATTTATTGACGTTGATAATTGTTGCTTGATTCTCTTCTAACAAGTAAACATCTTTGAGAAGTCTTTTCTTTGTCCACATAGTAGTATCAGGGCAATACATCTGAACTGTTTTTGAAAGCTCTAAAGTATTAAGCCAATACATAAAATTTCCTTTGGGGTCATTTACAAAGTAAAACTTGAGTATGTTTTTATCAAGATTCATCAAAGATTCGTACTTGTCTTTCTCAAGCATCTTATCTTCATAATACTTTGTGCGGAACTTCATCTCTATGACACAATCTTTTCCTTTAGGTGTTTTACCCTTAGCATCATAAGGCAAGTATCCCTTACCAGTCCATTCTAAATTCCAACCATCTAGATTTAAAGTAGCAACAACTGCCTGTTCTAATTTATTAATCTCTTGCAACCCCATTTTTCCAAATGGTATTAAGGTCTGTAATCCAGCTCTTTATTTTTTTGGGTGAACAAGTGCAGGGTTTAAAATAATTGTGCTTTTTATAGAGTGCGTGGAGCTGACAAACCATTTCAAACTCCCTTGATGTGAGCGTGACTCGTTTTGACTTGCGAAATATTCCCCATTTTTTATAATCTTCTTCATCGAATTGTATCATTTTCTTGATATTTTTAATCGGTTTAATTTTTTTCTTCTGTCATCACATTTGCATTTTGTCCCTTGATATTCGTGATATTTATCTACAAGGTATTTTATGCCTGTGTATTTAGTTATGTAATATATTAAATCTCCTAGTTTCATAATTATTTTTTTTTGTTTGTAATCAACACACCATTCCTTTTATATCTTCTTTCTGTTTGTTCTTCAAGCATTCTTTCTCTTTGTATTTTACAAATAGCTTTTTGTTTTTTGGTTTTTTTGTTTTTCTTTATTGGAACAAATTGTCTCATAGTAATTTCTTTAGCTTCTCTTTTACTTTTGTGTATGTATTGTATAAAGAGTAATATCTGATTCCTGTCTTCCTTGATAAGGAGGCAATGGTTTCTCCTTCGTTGATTATCTCAAATACTTTCTTATCATACCAATACAACTTCTCTAATCCCTTCTTAACATCTTCGTATGCCGATTCATAATGAGCATCAGTAGAAATGAAATCAGCATCATCTATCTCATAATAAATAATATTCTTCTCTTTTCTTTTTAAGTCAATGAATAAAGTTCTGAGAGTCTTAAATACATAGTAGTAATTTACCTCATCCTCATAGCTTATGTCTAAGCCCTTTTCTAGTTTGACTTGAATCTTTATATACATTTCAGAAACTAAGTCCTCAGCAGTAACCTTATTGCATCCAAACGATGAAACAATATCTACCCAAGTCTTATGTTTTTTGAATAGTTTGTTAATCGTTTCTTCTATCATTATTCTAGTGGGTCATATAAATCATCTACAATATAAGGATAACCAATCTCATTTACACTAAAGCTAAAAGTATCAAAAGCAAAATTCCTGCTTCTCTTGCATTTTACTGTTACCCATTCCTTGTTTACTGTGTTAGCTTCTAACTGGATTTGTGTTTCTGTCTTTTTCTCTAACAGACTACCTAAATGTCCTGTGGGTTTGTCAGTTCCAAAATTAGAATGTATCACTATAGCTATGTGCAGATTGAAATTAGCAGACCATTCCATTATCTTCTGAACTAATAAATTACATTCTTGAAGATTGTTGACATCTGAAACCATATCTGCAACACCATCAATAATCAAAAGCCCTATGTCTTCATATTTTTTCTCTAAACAATAATCAATAAATTGTATTCTTTCTTTATACCCAATGGTCCTTAGTGAAAATGGATGATAGTCTTTATTGTCTTTTAATCCTGACATCTCTAAAGTTCGTTTGAATACTCTTTGACAATGCCATTTGCCTTGTTCTGTATCTATGTGTAAAACTCCTTTGCCTTTTCTATATCCTTTAATGTCTCCTGCAAAGTGATTTGTTCCACCTAAGTATGCAGATACCAGTAATGATATAAAGAATGTCTTCTTGGTCTTTGGGGGAGCTTGGATAAAACTGAAATTACCATAAGTCCCAATTGGTATTGGTAACAACTCGTCACCCAGTTTAGACTTAATTAACATCTCACCAAATGATATAGCGACTGGTGGATATCCTATTGTTTCTTTTGTGTCTATATAGCAATCTTCTTCTATAGATTGCATTAATACATATTCGGTTTGTTCTTGGTCAGTCAGTCTTAATTGCATTGTCTTTGTTTAGCCAGTAAATATAAAAAAAAAAGAGGGCTATAAAGCCCCCTTATTAAAATGGTAAATCTTCTTCTACCGATGCAGGAATCTTTGCATCTTCTTCCTTTTCTGCTAAGGTAACTGTGCCATCTGTCCAAACAACCTTACCATTACCTAGATAATTCTTTGGCTTCTTAGCATCTCTTTCCTCTTTGGTTTGGGAATCCATAAGAGCTACGTTGTTACCGAATCTTGTTTCATCCCCTAGAGAGATAGTAAGATTATAGTAAACAGCTCCATCCTTGCCTTTGACAAATTTCTCCTTTGGGAGCTTGTCAACTCTGATACTTGCGTTTATTAATGTACTCATTTGATTTGATTTAAAAGTGAGGCTTCCACCTCGTTGGTTAGTGAATAAGATTCTTTTAGCTCTTCTAAAGTATGACCTTCTTCAAGATATGCAATGGCTTTAGACATCTTTGCTTCTGTTAAAGGTACTTTTATTTTTGCATATGAAGTAGTTGTCTTGTCGTGTTTGTTTGTAGCATCTGAATCCTGTGTATCATCTATAAGAAATAAATTACCGAGTGCATACTTCTTACCATAACTGGAGGCAGCTCCATATTTCTGAGGCATCTGCATACCTTTTTGACCAATTTCAACACCAACTAAAGCTGTTGCTTTTAACTTCATTAATCCATCTGTAATGATTGCAGTTGATTCAATAATGTTTGTGTCTACTAATCTTTCTTTGAGCCTTACAGAGACACCATAAGTTACTAGAAAAGGTTTAATGGCTTCCAGTATATCTTCTGCTCTGCGAAAATAATATTTACCGAAAGAATTGTATTGTGATTTTTTAACTTTTAATTCTGTTTGAATTATAGCTAGTTTTTCATTTAGTTTCTGTTCCATTTTATTTGTTGTTTAAATTATTAAAATCATTACAAGCCTTTAGTCTTTGTTCTAATTCAAAGTTTTCACATTTTAAATTAAGATTATTCTCTTGTAATGTTTTGTTTTCCTTTCGTAATGCAATTACTGAAAAGTGATTGAAGAGATTGTTATCTTCAACTGCTGTCATAAATTCCTGTGCCTTTGTCATTTGTTTGTTGTTTAAAATTAATAAAAAAAAAGGGAAAGGTGTTACCCTCTCCCTATATTATTTTGCTATAAGTTTTGCGATGAAAGTAAAAAAGTGCATAATGTCTCCGTTATGGAAATCAATTTTAATTAAATGAGATTTAGCTTTTCCTTGTGTTGAATCATCACATTCAGATAAAAAATCTACAACAGCTTGCAAAGGAATAAAGTTAGTTCCCCATTCTTGTCCTTCTACTTCTATAGTTGTTTCTAAATCTAGACCTTTCTCGTTTAATAATGTGTTTAGGTAATTTCTCATTGTTTCTGTTGTTTTGGTTAGTTTGATTACTCAAATATAAACAAAAAATTTTATAAACCAAACATTAAGCAAAAAAAAAGAGGATAAAAATTAATTTACCCCCTTTTCTAACAAAGACAAAACAGAATACCCAAATGTAAGGCTAATCTAATTGACTACAAAGTTCTTGATAATGTTTTATCATATCCTCTAATTCAAACGTAGGTATCTTGACAATCTCTCTAGCTTTTACTTCTAGCCTTTGGGATGTTCCTTTTCCAAATTTATTATCAAGGTTTACTGAAAACTTAAATTGTTCTCCAAATCTAAAAACATTACACCCAGCACATTGAACTTGACAATTGGTTTCATCCCATCTAGTTGAATAAAACCTTCTTGATTGAAAATGTCCACATTGTAATCGTTTCCAGTCATCTTTTTTACCACAAGTAAAACATTCAGCAATATTTTCTTTTACATCTCTTCTTCTGATGTATTGGCTAAAAATAGAATCTAATTTTTTTACAATCTTTCCTCTGCTCAGTTTTTTTCTTTTCACTTGTCTTGATGTAATAAGAAGTTTTTGCCTAAAGCTTCATCTATTTTTTGTATTGCTCTATAGATGTTTTTACTTCTTTTTTTTACTTCTAGCTTTTCAGCCTTTGTACTATTCTTTCCTAGATTACAATATTGAATTGCATCCATTTCTAGTAACTTATCTATTTTGTATTTTTTACTCTTACAAATACAAGCTACTGTTTTATTTATTATTTGCTCATCGTATTTCATTAGTCTAAGGTATTGTTTTAGAATTAAAAGAAAGAAAAAGAAAAAAGGGAAAAAGAAAAAGAAAGAAAAAGCCCCCTGAAGAAAAACAAATTTCAATACTTATCTGAACCAAGCAATGGTGTTTTGCAAGTTTAGCAGGTTATACAGGTCTGCGACTGTTGGAACAAACTTAACTTATTTTTTCTGAATAACTATCTTCTCTGCAATCTTTTCTGCTGAACGACCTACAACATATCCACCAATTCCTAATTCTAAGAGAGTCCAAAACTCGTGTTCTAGCTCGGCATTTGGTAAACTAAAAGCTGGTGCAAAAAACTTTGTATACATAACAATAAAACCAAATCCTAACATTAGAATAGGTCTCCAACTCCTTTGTAAGAAGTTTCCTTTTGATTCTGCTAGTATGATACTGGTTTGCATCTTCTGAAGTTCTAGCTCCTTTTCTTTAAGGACTGTAAAGACCTTATTTTTTGCAGCAATCCTTTCCTCTTCATTTGTGAAAAGACCATCTAAGACACCACCTATGTCCTTTATAACACTACCTGATAAAAAGTCTAATATCTTTTTCATCTTGACTGGAATAATCTGCGGTCTAACTTATCAATTGATTCCTTTATCTCAGATATGTCCTCTTTTGTGGAAATTATAGCCTTGTCCATCATCTTTGTTTGTAAGTCAAATTCAGTTCTACTGACTTCACTTTTTGGCTGCTCCATAGCTACAGAGATATCTGCTTGAAGTGTCATATACATTGACACCATCGTAGCTATTGTCACCCCTACAGCTATTAAGCTTTTAATGGAAAGACCTAATACTGTATCTTCTCCAAACGCATCTAATCTATCTATTGGTGACCTGTTTTTGCTCATTTTTTATCTATTGTTTTTAATTTATTAATTGCCCAATTTATTCCTGAAGTACCTCCCCATCCTAACCAAGCTACACGACCTCTGTCTTTCCAAGGAGTAGCTTTGTTTTCTGCACTTACTTCAGCATTTTTCTTATGCCTCATAAACGATGCCATTCTTGCGATGGTATCCCTTGAGATATTTTCTCCTTTAGCTAGTTGATTAGCTCTTGTCCAACCAACCCTAGTCATTCCTTTGACTTCATCACCATACTTATCTCGCCATTTTAAGACCTTCTTAGCGTTGTTCTTTACGCTTTCAGGGTAATCGTTATAAGAATCGTTTAAACTCATCCTACCATTCTTAAATGAGCTGTAGCATATAGCAATAGCCTGTTCCTTTCCATACTCTCTGCTAAGTATAGGAACACACCTCAACATAAACTGAGATTGTTCTTCTCCTGATTTTGGTTTAGGTATCGGCATCTTGTTTTATTTATGAACCACAAGCCTCGCAGTCGGGGTTATCTATTGAGCAATTTTCTGTTTTGACTTCTTCCAATTCAGCTAACCAGCTTTGAAAGTTTGAAGGCTTTTTTTCGGTCATTTTATTTTATAGTATGTATTATGATTAGAATTACGTTTTACTTTTAAGACTTCATTTCGATTATCTTTCTCCCCTATATAACTGATATGAATCCATTTAGGATTTTTATCAGAACCAAATTCCCAAATTAATTGGTCAAATGTTAAATTCTCCATAATAAAGTCAAATAGTTCTTTATTACTTTTTTCTCCTAGACTGTTTAGGTCAATTGCTGCACCAATCATATGACTGCTACGACTACTTCCCCTAATCGCCTTATTAAGCTCAGGAGACCTATAGAAGCTGTTAACTCCTATAGGATGTCCTGCATACTCTCTAAGCGGTTCAAACACCTTCTCAGCTACTAACATCATATTCTCAAGATGTTCGTCTGTTGGAGTGTTATCTATTTTAAGTTTCTTAGCAGTTGCTGAATTAGTAGCCTCTTTGTAAGAAATATGCTTACTTATCTTCTTTTTCATCTTCTTCAGGTATTACTTCGTAACTCCCATCATTGAGGTTTACGTTGATTTTTCCGTACTTCTCTTCAAGCTCATCCTTTGACTTTTTCTGCTGGTTCATAATATCAGCATACATATATTGCAAAGAACTCATTTGAGTAGATAATAAACCTAAGTCGTGAAGGATTGCGCCCTTCTTTTGTTCTTGGTCTTGAAGTGTTTCTAATTCGCTTTTTTCGATATTCATAATTATAATTTAATAGTGTTAGATACAAATATATCTATTTGCTTTCTAATACCTTAATTCGTGCTTGTAATTCTTGAATTGCACCTACTAACAAAGGAACAAGTTTAGACTGGTCAATACCTTGATAATCCTCTACGCTTCTTGTTGCCATTACTGCTTCAGTAACTAATTCATCACCATCATAAACCGCAGGAGTCTTTTCATATTCCTCGTCTCTCATACCATCCTTTGTGCCTGTAATAGCTTCAGGTACTACTGACTGAACTTCGTGTGCTAAGAATCCATCTACTGTTGTGTCTGAATCTGCAATGAAGTTGAATCTGCTAGGCTTTAACTGAGCAACTCTGTCTAATGCTCCTGTCATCTCTACTACGTTTTCTTTTAGTCTGTAGTCTGAAGATGTGTTATAAGCAGTTGCAGAGCCTGATACACTTATCGAACCAACCTGAGTACCATCATTTCTAATTAATGCAATATTACCATCGCTTCCAGTTCTGTTTAATATTAAAGCTACATTGCTTGCTCTTGAAGCTGATATTATTCCAGCTTGTGAAAGCCTTATTCCATTTGTATTGTCATCATCTACTGTTTTTCCAACTAAAAGATTTCCTCCGCTAGTAATGCGCATTCTTTCTGTGCCTGAAGAACTATAAAATCCTAAAGTGCTTAAAGCAGATGTTCCAATAAATCCACCAACAGTTCCTGATTTTGATAACCTTAAAGTGTATTCATTTGAAGCATCAAAATAACTTCTACCTCCAACTACGTCAAGTTTAGCGTTTGCATCAGGAGTCGAAGTGCCTATTCCTATTGAACCTGTAGTAATTAAAGAAACGTCATTACTCATTGCTCCAATTGACATTGTTGCTGTGCCTGATGCAAATGAAGAGCCATTAACATTATTAATGCCTACTGCATCTCTAAAAGTATAAACTGAAGATGTAACAATAACACTATCAGTTGAAACTCTAAAAGCTCCACCAGTTAATCTTGTTTCACCATCAACGTGTAGTTTAGAAGCTGGAGCAGAAGTCCCAATTCCACAGTTGCCTCCACCATCTACTAATAATAATGTAGAATCAGCATTATCTGCAACTAAGAAAGAATCATCATTTGATGAATTACCAGCTTTGATTTTAACACCATCGCCTGTCCCACCATCGACTTCCAAAGGAAAAGAAGGTGTCGAAGTCCCAATTCCTACTTGTCCTAAAGAATCTATGTTTAATGGCGTAGCTCCACCTCCATAACCACCTAAACCTAAATAAGAACTACCATCAGCTAAAATATGATAATAGTCTCCCCCTGCAAAGTCTCCATTTACTCCATCTAAAAATATTGCAGCACCATTACTATATTCTTGTAATGTTATAGAACTTGAGCCATCTGTAACTTCAAACTTAGCTACAGGAGCAGAAGTCCCAATTCCTACGTTTAGACCTTCTTGAACCCACATTGCATCGCCTATATTCAACCTTGAAACTGCACCACCATCATTATAAACTCTAATAGTACCAAGTGGAGTAGCATCTTCAAATGCAAGTTTAGCACCTGCTTTAGCTGCAAATTCTTTAGTACTTCCTGAAATTAATACATCTCCTGCAAAAGTTGCGGTAGTACTATTGATTTGTAATTGTGTAGTTCCACTTGTTCTAAACAATAAATCATCTAACGAATTAATAATTATATTTTCATTAGCAGAGCTTTGTATTAATAAATTATCAGATGCATCATCTCCTATAAAATGGCTATCTCCAAATGTAATATTTCCTGCAAAAGTTGCGGATTTGTCATCTTTTAAGACAAAAACGTCAGCGTTATTTCCATCATTAACTTGAAAAGCTGCAGTAGACGAAGTAGTTCCTTGACCTTTTACCAATAATGTTCTAGTTGTCGCTGGTGTTACATTAATTCCTACATTTCCTGAGCTATTAATACGCATCCTTTCAGTATTATTTGTGCCAAATAGAATACCTAAATTATCATTATGCCAAACTGCTAAATCACCTCCTGATGATAAACCAAAGTCTCCACCAGTAGAAATGCTTGCTGCTCCATTTGTTACTCTTAATGAAGTTGCTGCGGCAGCACTATTATTTATTTGAAGTTGTCTTGTCGGAGCAGAAGTCCCAATTCCCCAATTTTCAGTACCAATAACACCTACCGCAGTATTATCTTTTCTTATCTCTATAACACTACCTTCTGATGTTCTTCTGTTAAAATAAGCGACATTATTACCATTTCTTGTGGCAGCAAATAAACCTGATTGTTCAGCTTGAACACCATCTTGAGATACTAAGTTAGATGTTTTTCCAACTAAAACATTCCCTGAGCTATCAATGCGCATTTTTTCTGAACCATTGTTCCAAAATCTTAGATTAGCATTTCCATTATTTACTATGAGAGCATCGTTGCCTGTAGAATAAAAATCAGCAGATGAAGTGTTTCCATTAGAACGAATTATTCCTTGAACATTAAGAGGTGTAGCTGGATTAGTTAAGCCAATTCCAACATCTCCAGCAGCAGTTATACGCATTCTTTCAGTGTTGTTAGTAGAAATTTTTAAATCTTTAACTCCATTAGAATTAATACCATTAGTGCCATTAGAGGATTGTAAAAATAATGCGCCTGATGTAGTTGCATCTTCTCTGTTAATTTTTATAAAAGCATTTGCCCCTGTATTTGTTACACTAATCCCTTGACTTGTGGTTTCAAACTTTAAAGAATTATCATAATAAGCCTTGACTCCAGCATCTGCAATAAGCCTAA
>Ga0209833_1001343_pt1 | contig 16460 bp, 19 predicted proteins | sample COGITO_mtgs_1105_3_FD_184797 | JGI IMG/M metagenome (GOLD analysis project Ga0209833, IMG submission 184797) | Pelagic marine microbial communities from North Sea - COGITO_mtgs_110506 (SPAdes) (version 2) | ecosystem: Environmental > Aquatic > Marine > Epipelagic ... | reverse complement strand
GAGGGCCTCTCACGATCACGCTCCACAGGCTCCAGTCGTTTTCGGCTTGGAGCTAGACCACTAAGACCGCGGAAATGGTCGTCCTGGCCCCAATCGAAAAATCGTATGTGCGTTTGGCCTAGGGATTATAGGGGCCAGCAGCGAAACCTTGGGGCCAAGCGCTGAGCATGGGGAGCTGACTCGAGTTCCAATAATCGAAGCTCGCAAATCCGCACATGCCTAGGGGAAGGTGGAGGCTAGCGCGAGGAGGGGACGACCGGGATCGGCGCGAATGACACGGTGAACCCTGCGGCTGAGACTGATCCGGGAAGCCCGATCGCCGGTATGCCGGTGCTGCGCGCTTGGAACGCCAGTGACGTGATCGTGTTCAAGCGCTCCATGGCATCGGGCTATGCCGGTGTGCAGAATCCATTGTTTTTCAACGAGAACTCAGCGATGCTTTTCGGCGATGCGAAGGACAGAGTCGACGACATTGTTCGTGCCCTTTAGGAAGCAGCACCAAAGGAAATTCGCGAATTCGCACGACGGGCCGTTCGCTACTGCGTGGAAACTAGACATCGCTATTGACTAGCCTAACTCCGTGAGTCCTGAAGATTGCGTCTTGGCGGCCTGTGCTGCGGTACTCGCTGATGGTGACACGGTTACTGACCCTGATCGGCTGCCGACCTATCAGCGGGATCGATCAACGGGCACGGCTGCAGGTGAGCCAATTGGGGTGGTTTTCCCGCGTTCTGTGGAGCAAGTGTCGGCGGTGATGCAGGCTGCCTATAAACACCGGGTTCCGGTTGTACCGCGTGGTGCTGGATCCGGATTGACCGGTGGCAGTAATGCCCTCGATGGCTCTCTAATTCTGTGCGTTGAAAAAATGCGAGACGTACTTCTTGTCGATGAAATCAACGGTTATGTTGAGACCCAACCGGGAATTTTCAACACTGAATTACGCGACTATGTTGGCAAACATGGAATGTGGTACGCGCCCGATCCAGCAAGCAAGGACTTCTGTTCCATTGGCGGCAATGTCAACACAAATGCCGGTGGGCTGTGCTGTGTCAAGTACGGCGTGACACGAGATGCAGTTATTGGGTTGGAAGTTGTCCTTGCCGACGGTCGTATCACTCAACTGGGACGCCGAACCGTTAAAGGTGTCGCTGGTTACGACCTCACGGGAATGATGATCGGCAGCGAAGGAACATTTGGCATTGTCACAATGGCTCGCCTGAGACTTCGGCCGATACCTGCGCCAGCTATAACGGTAGTTGCGGTATTCGCTGATGTAGCAAATGCTGGTCAGGCGGCAGCGAACATCATGCTTGTTACAACTCCCAGCATGCTCGAAGTCATGGATCGCGCATCGATCACCGCTGTTGAAAACTGGCGCCCGATGGGTCTGGACACAACGGCTGAAGCGGTGCTCCTCATTCAAATTGACACTTCAGGTGACGCAGGAAATGCGGAGGCATTAACTGTGCAAGAAATCTGCTCCCGTGCGGGTGCATCAGAGGTGTATCAATCTGAGGATCCCGCTGAAGCAGAGATGCTGCTAGGTGCTCGACGCATGGTGATTCCAGCTCTTGAAGCGCAGGGCGATTGGCTCCTTGACGACGTAGCAGTACCGCGCTCGGAACTCGCGCGTTCAATGCGGGAGTTCCAGGTGATTGCTCAACGCAATGATGTATTGATCGCGACTTTTGGCCACGCAGGGGATGGAAATCTGCATCCGACAATTGTGACCCCACGCGGTGATCAATTGGCAGCTGAGCGCGCGATGAAAGCATTCAAAGAAATACTCGATGTCAGTTTGGCATGTGGTGGTTCCATAACCGGAGAGCACGGTGTTGGGTCTTTAAAGCAGCATGCGCTGTTTCAGGAGCTTGATGAACCTTCGCGCGATCTCCATGTTCGCATAAAGCAAGCATGGGATCCGCGCGGAATTCTTAATCCTGGGAAGTCGTTGCCCCGCTGGTAGCAGGTCCTCAGTTACTTGATGCCAGGACATTGCTGACCTTAGTGAAGTTGCTCTACCGTGGAAGCACGGTTAACGGCACCTCAAGTTGACGACAAGGATGGTATCTCGAGAATTTAATAAATGAAAAGAGTATTTGATGTCAAAGTCCGGAACGATCGTAGATTCAAATGCTCAAAAGTTTGAGATTAAAGCCAGTTACGCGTCACTTCTCATCGCGATGTTTGGTTTCATTTGCTTTGGGCTAGGCAATATTCTCGCAGGTACGGTAAATGAAGCACCCGGTCGAATTTCGTGGATTTTGCAGTGGGGTGGACCGCTGTTACTTGCGTTAGCAGTCACTTTTCACCTAGCGCATCTGAGTTATCGAATTGGTAGACCGGCAGTGGTGTTTCTCATTACCGGCCCACTGCTACTCGGGCTTTGCACAACTCCCTTTCTCTTTGATCCTGAGCTGTTTGTCCTTGACTCCAATTGGTCTCGGCTAGCTTGGTCGTTGTGGGCGGTTGGCCTTTTGTGCTTAGCCGCAGGATTTGCTGCAGTTGCTGTTCACAAAGAAAGGCAAGTAGAGCACCGAATCGCACAAATTAAAGATGTAGGCGATACCAACGAATCAGACATAAGCGTGCATGCATCATTTTTCACGCTCATTTTGGCTAGCCTTGGATTTACTCTCTATGCCGCCGGTTACATACAGTGGATAGAGGTGCCGGGAGGCACCCGCTGGGGCTGGTCCTTACAAGTTATCGGCTGCGTGCTCCTTGCCGTAGCAATAATTAATCATGTAGAGCACCTTCACCGGCGAATTGGAAAGGCTGCCGTGTTCTTTGCCATAGTCGGCGCATTGCTTCTTGCGATTTCAAGCCTTCCTTACGCAATTAATATTGACAATGTCCTTGACCCATTCTGGGGACAATCGTTTTGGCTGATCTGGGGGCTCGGTGCGTTGTGCGGTGCCGTGAGCATGCTTTTCATCGTTGTTCGTAAGCACTCCACGGCGCATCTTTTTCACGACCAGTTGAATTAGTTGGAGAGCATTCGGGCTCGAAATAATTGAATGAGGTCGACCGTTTTGACGGATAACCGAACCAGAACGGTTCATGGAGTTTTTGTTTCGATGAGATCGAAGATAGATTCAATGCTGAAGAGTCCACAAATTTTAGTCTGGGATTAACAGTGTCGCATTACCAGTGAGAGAAGTGAAGATGAAAAGACAAAAAATGGCCAACCGGGTTGTCTCCCTAGCGGTGGCTACCGCATTCGTCGCAGTGAGCGCAATTACGCTTCCCTCGACCGCAGTTGCTAACGACCTGTACGAAGCCGCTGTTGAAGGAGTCCCCGACACTGGTTTCTCCCAACCTTTTGCAGGGCTTCCAGCTTATGAGCTTTTTGCTCCAGGGGAGGCGCGTGGACCAATCCAAGTGAATGAAGAGCTTGGTCAAATTCGCGCAGATTGGATCGCGTCAAGACTTGGTTTCGCCAAAGAGAAGGCCATGACCAAGGAGCAGTACCGACAATTTGTCACTGGTAGAGGAGTGGACGGCATCTCGGCTTCGTCAATCATTGCCGCCGAACTCGTGAACTACAGCGTGACTGCTTTGACGAACACGCGAGCTAACCCCTACACCCGAATTGTCGATGGCGGGCGGTCTGAAATCGTGCTCGGTTCCTACGGTTTGATTGTTAGCCCAGACGGCATGCTCTCTAGTCCTGCAATTGACTCTTCGCCGGTACGTCAAGTCAATTGGGTACTTGCACCAGATGTGATCTGCAATTTTCCAGATCTCCCAATTCCAGCCGGGATTCCATGCGGTTACATGGGAGAGTGGATGCGGAAGAACGGTGCCCGCGACACTCTGGCAGCACTGTATTCCTCTGCCTACACGCCCCTAGTTCCGTTTGGATACCGGTCCCAGGGAACCTCTGAACCGTTGGAGCTACTGGAAAATACACGCGCGGACGGTTCCCAGGCGACACTGGGAATGGCAATGGCTCCGTCGATCTGGATCGTTAACTTCCTGTTGATCTACGCATTGAACCCTGAACTCGCGGCGAAAATGCCGGCATACTGGCAGGCCATTCCCACGGAAGTCGCCCAAGCGCTGTATGCCTCAGAGAACGGTGACACACCAGGGCAAATTCCTTACTCCCAATACCGCCAGTTCTTTGAGTAGTTCTGGTGACTGCGGCTGTCGAACATGTTTTACTTCATGAATGTGAAGGTGTGACGGAAAGTCCCATTCTTTAGTTTCTTTGTGGTGACAATTCCGCGAGCGCCAATGTAATCACCTGTTCCACCGACAATAACTGCGGTAACGGGTGCGTTATCTTTAGCAAAATCGGGAGCAGTGGTCGCGGTGTATTGCGAAGCGCCGAGGACCACTATTTGGCCGTCTTTCATATTGAACACGAGTTCGCGAAACCGGTCTTCTTCGTTGACACCATCAAGAGTGACATCGATAGTGGTGACCTGGCCAATTAGTTCGCCGATCTTCTTGCGCTTTAAATTCCGGAGGTCTGCAGCGAAGAAGAGCACTGCCCCAGAGGTGTTTGCTTCCGTGTGCGCGGCAGTCGCCAAAGTGGGAGCATCCTGCATGACCACGAGCTTGTTTGAGTCAGCAGCGTTAGCTGCGGGGCTGACTAAAATTGTTGCTGCTACCAAGGTCGCAGCAAGACTTGATGTGATTGTGAGCGAAAGTCGGTTTCTCTTTAGGTTCATGAGGAATGTTTACCACAATTTACCCGCAGCGTTGTGGGCGAGGAAACAATTACTTTTTCACTGTCGTGAGCTTTGAATTGCCTGGAGCACCTGCGCCATACTTGCTTTTTGCTTGAGCGGCGAACGTGTACTTCACGCCCCCGGTCAGTTTCTTTATTGTGCAGGTGGTTTTGGTCGTGGTGCAGGTCTTACCCCCTGGTAAGGCGGTTACGACATACCCGGTCACGCCCGAGGAAGTTGACTTTTTCCACGATACTTTTCCTTGCTTTGATGTTGCCGTGCTCACCGTGACTTTCTTGGGTGCCTTGGGGAAGGCGGACGCCGCTATTTTCACAAGCGAAATGGTTCCGTCATTCGAGTTCGACACAACGAGTGTTACCCCATCTGAGGTGAGTGACACACCCATGGGTCCTTTGCCAACGAAGTAGGTGGCGCGGACCGCATTTGTCTTGGTGCTGATTGCTGTGACTGTTGAGCTACCAAAATTTGGTACGTACACACTCGACCCCGAACCATCAACGACTGGATCGCCAGGTTGGACTCCAACGGGGACTGTGGCGATTACTTTGTTGGTGTCAACATTGACCACCGAGACAGATTTACCACTGTAGTTGGACACATAAACCCGAGTGCCGTCAATATTGACCGCTGGCTTTCCGGGATTGTCACCAACCGGAATGGTTGAGTCAGTGGTTGATGCATTAGCCGGGTCTTGGGACAGGATAGCTAACTCGCCAGCGTTGATTTGTGAAGCAAAAAGCAAGGGACCCACGGAACTAAGTATTGGTGCCACCGCCGCTTCACTGATTTGCGACTGCCCGGGGATTGTTGCTATCACCGTATTCGAGCTGGTGCTGATCACCGAAATAGATCCGTCATTGCGATTGGGTACGTACAGGTTGTTGTTGAACGAATCGTATTGATCGCCGGTACCAAATACTCCGGTTGTGGGGTTTAACCCCACCGCGATCGTGGCGACAACCGTGCTGGTCCCCGGGTCAATCACTGAGACGTCATTGGAACTCACATTGGATACATAAGCGAAGGCATTAGAAGCAACGGGTTTACCTGGACCCGTACCCACCGGGATCTTCGCAATCTCTGTATTGCTGGTGGTCGAGACAATGCGCACTGTGTTGTCACCGCAGGAGACGAAGACTTTAGTGCCATCGGGACTTGTAGCTGGTGGTGATGGCACTGGACAAATATCGAGCGTTTTTACGAGCTTCGCTGCAGAGATATCAATAATGTGAAGCTGGCCCAAACTTTGATTTGACACGTACGCCACATTGTCGTTGGTCACCGATCCGGTGGGCATGCCTCCGACCGTTATGTTCTTAATCGGAGCGGTAGCAGCATGTGCAGAGGTGGGAAGGCCCAGACCTACCAGAGCCGTTGCAGCGAAAATGGCCATCAGTTTCCAGATACGAGTGTGCATCCATTAATCATAGTGGTGGCACAGAATCTCGACAAAACACTAAATGACAGCTTGAATCTAGTTTGAGGGATAACCGAATAACTCCCCGGCCAGTTGCACACTTCCCGTGTGAGGCTTGCGTCCACACTTGGCCAAAACCCCGTTATCACCCGAGGCCAACAAAAGGAAACTAATACTCAATACGGGAATCGAGTGCACGCCAAGAATCGAATGGCGTCGCGAAAAGTGAATGGTTGACCTGGGTTGGCGCAGAAGGCCATGAGGAACGAGGCGTGTCCATCAGTTCATAAAAGGCTGCGTCGTCAAATCCAGCTGCCGCTGCATCAGCACGGTCCGCGGCATAAAAGACACTGCCCACCCGTGCCCACATGGAAGCAGCCAAGCACAAAGGGCACGGCTCACATGAACTCACCAAAGTGAAACCGGTTAAGTCAAATGATCCAATTTCACGACAAGCATTGCGAATAGCACAAACCTCAGCGTGAGCTGTGGGATCCAAATCCAAAGTCACGCGGTTGACGCCTGTAGCGACAACGCCATCAGGGGAAGTAATCACAGCTCCGAATGGGCCGCCACCCAAAGCTACATTTTCGGTGGCCAACGAAATGGATTGTGAAAGTGCAGCAGAAACGAATTCAGGCACGGATAGCAAGGACACGTCAAACTCCCAAAGATGAAATGGAACCGGATTGGACCACCAAAGTTAGAAGTTTCGCATGGGGACAACGTAGTTTCCACTGCTGGCTGTTCCGTAGTTGTAGTTCCAGTAATTTATGTCAGTACGGAGTCGTGCAGCTGTTGACCCGGCATTGCCCAAAGTCGACGCCCAGTATGAGAAATTCTTGCCAACGGATAACCCAATTACTCCTGCGTTGTCGTAGGCAAGCTGCATTTCCGCGACAGATGGAACAAACCAATCACTTTGACCCCCGTCAGTCATGCTCATGGTTTGAGCCAGTGTTCCACCGGGGCAGGCTCCTGCCAGATATGTGTTCTGTGAGCCCAATCCGATTCCTTCAAACGGCCGCAACCGGCTGTACTTGTTCACGTCACACAAGGGACCAGTTCCTATCGCCGTTGTGGCTTCCAAGTAGGTGCACTTGCTCGCTCGATCTGGTGCGCACGTGAAGGGACTGGACGCTACGTAGAAGACGATGCCCCCGCCGGGACCAAAGTCTCCAACCGCGCACTCACCACCATCAGCACAGGAGACGATTACAACTTCAGGTGTCGCGCTCTCACTCACGTCCGGGGTTGCCTCAACACTTGCTTCGGGCGTCGCGCTCTCACTCACGTCCGGGGTTGCCTCAACACTTGCTTCGGGCGTCGCGCTCTCACTCACGTCCGGGGTTGCCTCAACACTTTCTACAGGTGTTGCGCTAACACTTGCTTCAGGTGTCGCGCTCGAAGTGACGGTGCCGGCTCGATCTCCAGAGGGAATCACTCCCGTGATCAGTACTCCCGCGATCAACACGATTGCGACTCCGGCACTTGCAATGATCAACCGCTGACGTTTGCGTGCTCGCGAGGAACCCGTTGGATTCCCTTGATCAAGTCCTGTTGATGGCGTGTGTGACATTGTGGACCGACTTTCGTCTTTGATTGTGCTCCGAATGTGCCTTCTCGAAAATACCCTCTCGAATAAGCCTTGAGTTATGAGTATGGGTGCAGTCTCGCTGTGGCACTACTGTGGAAGCACGGTTATTTGGACCACGTGAAAAGGTCCACTAACGGAGGTCACTTCACCTGAACTAACGTTTAATAAGTGACCCGTGATTACACGGTGTTAGAGGGATTTATGTTGTCAATACCCTTAGGCTGTCACAAATCTGTTTTGTGAAAAAGGAATCCAACATATTAGCTAGGAGTTAAGGTGGAAGTTAGACCATGGCAGATCGTCGCACTTGCGACTCTTTGTTTTATTCAGGCGATGCATTTACTCGAAGTGAGCGTCTCGGCCGTACTCGAAGGATCGAGCCACGCAAACGTTGTTGAACTAGCGGAGTTTGGAATTGGCGGTGACGATGTCACTTCCGTCTACGAGCACCTGGACATCACCGCAGACATTTTCGGGCTAATGTCAGTGGTTGTGCTCATGTTCGGAATTTTGCTTTACCGGGGTCAGTACCTTCCTGCCGTTCGACTAACAGGAACTATCTATTCTGCCGTCGGAATCATCGGTCTCTTCTTTGTCGCCGGAAGTGTCGACGAAGGGACTGCCGGAGCAACTAGTGCAGACAATATTTTCCAATTGCTTTTCACGATTTTGCTACTTGCCGGATTTGTCTCCTTGTTCTTTGGGAAATCAGCAAAGTGGGTTAACGAACACCGTAATTAGAGTCGTTGTGCGAACTAATGGTGGGCCGACAACGTACGCTGCCCGCCCACCATTATTCGCAACTGATGGATTCGGGTATGGCTCCCAATGCAGCACAACCCAATGTGTGTTTAGATTATTTATGAACGTGAGAAGGGTCCGTTTGGAAGGATGTTGATGTTTATTCGAGTAAGCGCCATTGCGGTTGCGGTGGCCATAGGAGTCATGAGTCCAGCGCAAGCGGCCAGCACTCTTGATCAAGACATTGCGTTTAGTACATCGGACTGCAACACGGAAGTCTACTCTGGTGCTGGCATTGGCCAAACGTTCACAGCGGGACTATCCGGGCCGCTTACGTCTGTCGAGGTGTTCCTTGTGGATGTTGATGAGCGACCTGGGACGGAACCTGGATTGACAGTGGCACTAGCAAGCACCAGTTCGGGTTTGCCTGTCGGCGTTGCGCTTGCCGCGTCGACTATCCCCGACAGCGACGTGCCAAGTGTGCCAGGCGTCGTAACCGTGACATTCTCTTCGCCGGCTACCGTGACGGCCGGTGAGCAGTACGCGATTCTTATTACTACCTCGGAAACATATAATAACTATAAATGGTGCGGTGACGGCGCCGATACGTACTCGGGCGGCACGGGCCTAGATGATGCTGCCGCAGGCCGTAATTGGAGGCAATTAGCGTATAAGGATATGAGCCTTCGGACCTATGTGGATGTTCCGGCTGCGCCGTCGGACGGATCAGGATCACAGTCGGTTGCACCGCAGAGCGTGAATGTTGACATTGGTCTTGATGCGGGTGACATTCCTGCGTCATGGTCGGGCGAAACGACTATTGGTTCTTGGTTCTCACTACCTGCCTCGTCCGAAGTTTCCGGCACCGGTGAAAACGCAGGGAAAGAGTTTCTCGGGGTTGCAACCAGCGAGGATTTCCCCGTCGAGATCGCTCAGAGGCAGATTGATAACGGGTGGGGTGCATACGAAATCTACTCTGACGACGGTTCGCTACTATCGGCGTTTATTCCTGCCGGCTACTCCGTCCACATAACTGCCGCACCACGGGTATTCGCTATCTGGTCTACCGCAATACCACTGGCAGTAGGTGGGGAAGTCACCAACTAGAAACTGATCCCACATTGTTCACCGCAGACGTCCACCGATTCTGAAAATCGGCAAGTGGCAGTTTTGACTCCCAGTGGCCACCTACCTGTTGGAAAGCCCGATCGTTGAGTAGGAACAGGGCTGCACTCTGATCCCAGAACAGTGACTTCGACCCTGGCGTCAGCGCCAATGGGTCCCACGTGCTCCTGTTCCCCATGAGCGCGCGCTTGGTCGTTCCCGGCAATCCCGTGGATTTCAGCGACGTCACCATGCTGGTCGACGGCGCATACGCAACGGGCCCTTCCTTGGGCGCGTCAATCCAATAGGGATTTATTCGCTTCAGTGTGGGAAATGCTTTTCGGCAGGAAGCGAGGTCATAGAGACAGTTGAAAGAGATTTCACCCGGGGCAGTCGTCGGATCACCTCGTAAGGGCCGCCCCTGCATGACCACTCGTGAGACGCGACCACTCAAGATCGGCTCGTATGTCACATAGGACGTGAATGGGCCGATGATCATCAACTCGATGTCAGTGCAATTCCTTGTCAGCGACGTCAATCTCGACTGCAGTTTCTCCGCGCGAACATTGCTGGTAGACGCCGAGATAGGCTCGACGAGAAGTCCGTTAACCCGCGCCTGGCTCTCGCGGAGGCCGGTGATCCACGTAAATCCAGACACGTCGGCGTTCGAGGACATGCCAGGAAGGACTGGCACAGTGCGAGCTGGGCGAGGTGAGGAGAGCATCGTGGAGACCGCGGCAGCGCCGACTCGCGGGGTACTAGCGCCTTCCGTGACGACGATGGCAGCAATGTCGCGATTTGCCACTACCGCCGGGATCGCCATGAGATCGTCGATATCCCAGTCGGTGTCGATGATCACGCACGAAGTTCCCGCATCGGGTTTACTGGTAACGGCCGCGGCGGAGGAGACAAACAGTCCAGTCAATAGTGCAAACGCTAAACCGAAGTGGACCAGCATCCGAGTCTGTGAATTCACCGAACCTCCTTCAGCGACGCTACCCAGAAATTGTGCACTAGCGGACATTCCTCCCTTGAGCAGGCAACCCAGTCTGGATTAGTTGTTTGTCGGGGTTTCTCCGGTGCCGACGTAGACATCAAAATTCGAGTGGCCGGTCAACTGCCATTTCCCGGTTTTTGGATTCTTAACGAAGACGCTCATGCGTGGTTTCTTCTCTGAAGTGAGTGGGTTTCCATTTGGTGTTTCAGTGGTCTGAGCCTTGTATCGCACGACGATGACATTCTTTGCGGAGGTGACGTCAAAACCTGACAAGGAGTAATCAATGACTTTAGGTTCGCTAGATATGTACTCCGCTTTGTGAGCAAATGTATTGTCAGCGCGTTGGATTTGAAAGGATTTTGACAAGAAGGCAGATAAACCTTTTGCATTCTGTTGCTTTAACAACTCGAAGAACCGGTTTGCCAGCTTCTCCCCTCGAGCTTCAATCGAAATTTTTGTGGTCGCGCTAAAAATCGATTCGCTTGTTGCGTTAGCTACTTGAGGACTCAGGACAGTCGCGCCAAACATGACTAGAGAAACCATTGCAATTGCTGGCTTTTTTATCAAGAACATTCGCATAATCTATCAATCCGACCTTCGAAATAGTACGGAAGAGCTAAATACCCGTCCTAGTTGTGAGCACTTTATTGGCTTTGCCGGTCACATGCAGCCTTGTTGGGTACATGTGTCTTGAGTTACTCTGCCACCGCCTGCGACATTGTCGAGTTCCTCTTCGGAGATTTGCTGTGCATCCTCGTTTTCTTGGCTTGCTTGCGGATCTTGTTCCATGTAATGAGGGTATACGACAATATGACCGTTCAATACCGAGTAAGCACGGTGCAAGGACCGTTGTTGTTTACGTAGGTTTCTTTCAATAGTAAAGGCCAATTGGTGCACCAGATTGAGGAGGGGCCGTGAGTATCGCGATCCTCCTAGCGACCGTACTTCCGCTGGCGGCGCTATCCATCTTGATCTTTTTAGGCCGGGGCGCTCGGCGCTTGTGGCCATTGGCTTTGGCGGCTCTCGCCTGGGGATTCGTTGCCCCATCCCTGATTATCGGGGTCAACGATTCATGGGCTGCGAATTACGGATTGGTCTCCCTGATTGTGGTGGGTGCTCCAATTTCTGAAGAAATCGCTAAGGCAGCAATCTTGCCCTTTCTTTCAGTCTCACGACGTGTGACGTGGTTCGTGGACGGTGCTGTTCTTGGTGCTGCAGCTGGAACCGGCTTTGCAATCCGCGAGAACTGGTTCTATTTGGAACGGGTTGGCGGCAGCGACTCCATCTCGCTGGTTATTGCGCGGGCAACGTCAACAAACCTGATGCACGCTGGATGCACGGCGATAGTGGGCGCGGCGGTGGTCCTGTCCTACAGGCGTGGCTGGGTGGCTCGCATCACGCTTCCCTTGGCAGGCCTTCTGGTCGCCATGACGCTGCATTCCGTTTTCAATAGATTAACCGTTGAAGACAACGCCTCGGCAGCCGTGATCACGGTGACGGGAGTCCTCACGTTCTGCCTTGCCGTTGGAATCATCTTGCTGGGCTTCCCCATTACGTCGCGGTGGGTCCGTCGTGACCTTGCAAGCAATGGAGCGAGCGCAAGTGAACAAGCCGCGTTGGGTGGGCGCAGTGTTGCTCAGATACTCGACGCTTTTGAAGCGCGATACGGCGCACGAGCAGCCGAAAAGGCCGAGCAACTTGTTAAAGGGCAACGTCAACTTGCCATCGCTCGCAATTCTGGTCGCAGCACGTCGAGTGAGATCGATCGGCTTGAGTCAGACACCGATGTACTGCGACGTGAGATCGGTCTATTCGAAATGATGTGGTTACGCTCACATCTCCCAATTGGGACCGATAACCTAGGCATGTGGTCCGCTTTGGACAACGACACACTGCAATCCACAGACGGTGAGATGTCAGCACCGGCAGCACCAGCAGGGGTATGGGCAAGGCTTGATTCCCAGCTTCCTGACAGCGATTCCCTGTCAGCCCCGATACCTTTTCCATCAGACCAATTTTCAACAGACCAGTCACAAGAATCCTAGAGAGTAGGCAGAATGCTGTGTGCACAATGTGATGAGAGTGCGAGGGGAACGTGCCGTTTCTGCGGGCGAGGTGTCTGTGCGACGCACCACGCAACGATGCCATTTATCGTGAGCGTATTTGGCAACGAGACCCCACGATCGATTGTGGTGGGTGGCACCCTGTGGTGTCAGATCTGTCGTCCACAACCTGAACCAATATCGATGCCGGAGTTGGCATGACAAGCGACGGAATGTTTGACCGCCTTGGCACACGCATAAGTGACAATGACGGTGAAGCGAATCCGCCATCGATGTCAGACATTCTTGACCTGCCCAACGATCAACGGGAACTCATGCGTCTCGTACTTCGATCACGAGAGGCCATTACTCCAGAACTCGCCGCTGGCGAGTTGGGCTGGGATTCGAAACTCACGGCACGGGTAATTGGCGCTTTGAGTTTCAGCGGCATGATTGAACTAGTCAACGGGTGCATTCAGATTGTGCCGATGCAACGCGTAACTCGAAAATCACTTGGTGGCATGTGGGGCGCATTGGACGACCTTTGAGTCTCTATGCGGGGAGACGTGCGAGGTACACTGAAGTTATCCGTGGGAAAACTAAGTCCGGAGGCGCATGAACACCGAGGCGACAGAGTGCGTGAACTTGAATGGCATTGAAGTGTCGTATCACCACTTTTCAGGAAGTGGAACTCCCGTGTTACTCGTTCACGGAGTTGGCTCTTCAACGCAAACGTGGTCTGAGCTTTATGAGCGTTTAACCCAAGCGGGGAGATCCGTATTGGCTGTTGATCTGTTCGGCCACGGCCAGTCTGGTGCGGGCAACGGCGATTACAGTCTTGGTGCCAATGCCACGATGCTGAGAGACGTCTTGAACGTTCTGCACATTGAGCAAGTGCATTTAGTTGGACACTCCCTGGGTGGGGGTGTCAGCATGCAAATGTTTTACCAGTATCCGGATCGAATCTCGTCCCTTACTTTGATCGCAAGTGGTGGCCTAGGAACTGAAGTGGGTGCGTCCTTACGGGCTGCAACCCTTCCTGGATCCGAATACGTGATCCGACTGATTTCCAGACCAGAAGTGACGTCGACACTTCAACGCGCCGTTGGCGTATTGGGAGTCTTTGGTATTCGCCGGCACGGTTTTGACGACAGGCTCGTTCAAACGTTGCGAGACCTGCAAGACGAGTCAAAGCTCAGTGGGTTCACGAACACGCTTCGTAGTGTGATCGGCATCCGTGGCCAGCGAGTTTCGGCCTTGGAACGCTTGGCCCAAGTGAACCCAGAAACCACGTTAATTATTTGGGGTGACAGTGACCCAATGCTCCCCTCAGCCCACGGGTACGCATTACACGACATGCTTCCAGGAAGTCGGATTGTGATCGTTCCCAACAGCGGTCATGACCCGCACGGTGACAACCCTGAATTGGTATACACCGAATTGCTCGCTCACATTGCCAGAACAGAAGTCACCGCTTAAACAATGGAAAAAGCGTTCCCTGACGGAGTGCATGTTGCAGGTAAGTGCACTGCCACTGTCGCAAGGTCCATTTGGCACCTACTATGAACCAGTGACCTACATTGCCGCCACGCATGCCGTGGTCGGCCCCTATGGGTACCCGCAGGAAGAGATCATTGAAGCGTTCACCGCGGTTGTCTCGCCCGAGGGAGCTCATCAAAAAGTAATTGAACGAATTCACCTCGCAACGGGCGTCAAGTATCGCAATCTTGCAATTCCTTTGGAGGACTACTCACAGCTCACCGACTTTGGGGTAGCCAATGACGAATTCATTCGGGTTGGTTTAGAGCTTGGGGTTGCTGCAATTTCTAGAGCGCTGTCGTCTGCAAATATTGACGCGTCTGAAGTCGACATGATCATGTCAACATCCGTCACTGGTATCGCGGCGCCTTCACTTGAAGCCAGACTTGTTCCCATGCTTGGTATGCGGGAAGACGTGAAACGAATACCGATTTTCGGGCTCGGATGCGTTGCAGGCGCTGCCGGGATCGCACGGGTGCATGATTACCTGGTTGGTCACCCAGACGAGGTTGCCGTATTGCTCTCCGTTGAATTGTGCTCACTGACTTTGCAGCGTGACGACGTCTCAATGCCCAATATTGTGGCAAGTGGTTTATTCGGTGACGGTGCTGCAGCAGTAGTCATGGTTGGTGAAAACCGTGCAGCTCGAATGGGAATTACTGGCCCCAGAGTTGTTGCTTCACGTAGTCGGTTGTACCCAGACACGGAAGACACCATGGGTTGGGATATTGGCGGGAGCGGATTCCGCATAGTACTTTCAGCAGGTGTGGCTGAGGTGATCAAGCAGTACGTGGGCGAAGACGTGAGCGACTTCCTAGGTGATCACGACTTGAAGATTCCCGACATCACTCGTTGGGTATCCCACCCTGGCGGTCCGCGAGTCCTTGAAGCGCTGGAGTCTGTGCTGGACCTGCATGACGGACAACTCGACGTTACCTGGCGATCCCTTGAAGCAATTGGAAACCTGTCCTCTTCTTCGGTGTTACATGTTTTATGTGACACGCTTTCTGGATCTGTTGACGGCGCACCTGAATCTGGAACTCCTGGAATGCTGATGGCTATGGGCCCGGGATTCTGCGCCGAGTTGGTTTTGCTGGAATGGTGAGATCGTGACCGCATTCGTTCTCTTCACCATACTCATTGCGCTCGTCGCGGTTGAGCGAGTTGTCGAACTTGTTGTGTCAAAGAGGAACTTGCGTTGGAGTGCCGAACACGGGGGCGTTGAGTTTGGTCGTTCGCACTACCCGTTCATGGTCGCCTTGCATGTATTCCTGCTCGTGGGTGCGCTGGTTGAAGTGTGGGTGTGGCAGAAGCCAATTAACCCAATACTTGCTTGGACCATGTTCGCATTGGTGCTCGCCTCCCAGGTTTTGCGTTGGTGGTGCATCACAACTTTAGGAAAGCGTTGGAATACGCTCGTTGTGATTGTTCCGGGAATGCCTCGCGTCACCGGTGGCCCTTACCGCTGGCTGAGCCACCCAAACTATGTTGCCGTTGTTATTGAGGGAATTGCGCTACCCATGGTTGGTTTTGCCTGGGTAACAGCGTTGATCTTCACCGCACTCAACCTGCCGCTGCTCACGGTGCGACTTCGTGTGGAAAACAAAGCGTTAGAGACCCTTCCGAAATGATTGACCTCGTTGTTGTTGGCGGTGGTCCAGTCGGACTCATGACTGCAATTCATGCTCAATTGGGTGGACTTGACGTCACCGTCGTCGAGTCTCGTCGTGGTCCAATTGATAAAGCATGCGGTGAAGGCCTTATGCCAGACGCGCTTTCGCGGCTGCATGCAGTTGGTGTTGATCCAGTGGGCCAAGATTTTTATGGAATCCGTTACATTGCGAAAGACAAGGTGGCTCAAGCTCGCTTTCGTTCCGGCCCAGGCCGCGGGGTCAGGCGTGTGACCTTGCATGCGGCATTGCTCGAGCGAGCCCATGAACTCGGCGTCGTTTTTCGTACCGAACGCGTTGATTCGATTGTCCAAGGATCAGACTGGATTGACGTGGGCGGTTTACGTTCGCGTTATTTGGTAGGTGCGGACGGACTGCATTCAAGTGTTCGCAGGATTCTTGGTTTAGGTGAAGTTGTTGCGGGTGGGCAGCGTTTTGGGATCCGTCAACATTTCGGAATCACTCCGTGGAGTGATCTGGTGGAGGTGTACTGGCTCGACGACTCGGAAATCTATGTAACACCAGTGAGTTCGGAGAGTGTCGGAGTTGCTGTCCTTGGTCGATCTGTTCTTAACCTTGATTCTGCTATAGCGAGGGTGCCCGAGCTGGCTGCACGACTTGAATCGGTTCCGCGAGTGAGTGAATTACGT
>Ga0209833_1001307_pt1 | contig 16765 bp, 19 predicted proteins | sample COGITO_mtgs_1105_3_FD_184797 | JGI IMG/M metagenome (GOLD analysis project Ga0209833, IMG submission 184797) | Pelagic marine microbial communities from North Sea - COGITO_mtgs_110506 (SPAdes) (version 2) | ecosystem: Environmental > Aquatic > Marine > Epipelagic ... | reverse complement strand
GGTAGGATTGCTGCCGATGATTTTATGAGAATATATCGTTCAGAATTTAGAAGAATGTTTTCTAACTTTGGTAAAGAAGCAGAAGCTGAATTTAAAAAGGTAGTAAAAGATAAATTTTCTAGATTACAAGAAGAAATACAAGAATCAGAATCAGAAGATATGGGTATAATCGATACATTAAAAGATAAAATGTATGTTGATGTTGGTCGCTTCCAAACCCTAATACACCCACTATCAAAACCAGACGCTAGAAGACCAGACAGAAGCTATATAGTAGTAAGAGACGGTAACATAGAATCAGTACAAACATACAATTCAGGTCCTATAGAAAAATTTGTAAATAAATATAGATTTTCTGATTGGTCAAATTCCCAGTTTGATTTAGGAATGGAAAATGCATCAGGTAAAACACCTCTAACTCAACAATCTTTAGACGATGCTATTAAAGCAATTGAAGATTCAAGAGATTTAGAAGCTAAAAGACAAAGAGATTATTACCAGTCAAGAGGTCCAGTATCAGGAGTAGGTAATATGGATGAAAATCTTGGAGTTGAAATACCTTCTATATTAGTAAATAAAGCAAATGCTAAAATTACAAATGCTAAGACATTTGCTCAATTTATCTTAGATACTTGGGATTCAATTATCCCAAAAGAAAGTGAAAGTATTGCTAATTTACAAACATTAAAAATTGCAAGAGCAAAATTAGAAGCAACAGCTAAAGTAGAAGACGAACCTGTAGCAGAAAAATTAACTAAGAAATCTTCAGTAGGAGATCATATAGATGATTTTAAAGATTCCGATGCTAAGCAATTTAAAGGTAAATCAAACGATAAAAAAATACAGATGGCTGTAGCGTCATTTTTATCTAAACAGAAAAAATAATGACTAAAGCAGAACTAAGAGAAAAAATTCGTGCATTAGCATTTACTGTAGTAGGTGAAAAATCTAAAGCTGATGATGCCGCAGAAGCATATGACGAACTAACCAAATTCCCAGAATTAAAGGATATTATAGTTAACTTAATGACACATGAATTCGATTCTTTTTTAGAACGAATTGATTGGGTATCACCTAAACCTACAACGTTTAGAATAGTTCTTTTAAACGGAGAATCATTTTTATTAGCATACGGAAAAAGAAGTTGGGTAGCTACAATATCAGGTAAAAAATACTATTTATTAAATCTTGATGAAGAAGAGTATGCTTGTCAAGCTATTAGTCGTATATTACAATATGGTCCAAAAAGTGGAGCAGAAGTAGAAGGTGAAACAACCGATGCAGAAGCTGAAGCACCTGCTGAAGAAGAAGAAGTAGATGTTAACGTAGACGTAGAAGCATAAAATAAAAATAAATTAAAATGAAAGAACTATCTAGATTTAGACAATTCCTTGCAGAAGGTATAATTAAAGAAGACATCACTAAGCTAAGAGGGCAAGAATTACTTGATTTCTTTAGTTTTACTAAATACATGAATGTTGATTTAGAAGAATTAGAAAGTGAATTTGAAGATGCTATTAACTATGGACAGTTTACTGATCCTGCAAACGTTGAACAAGATAAAAAAGATTTTACAGAAGAAAATGGAGACAAATTTTTAGATACTAATGAAGACAAAATGTCAGAATATTTAGGATTTGAAATTGATACAGAACAAATGATTGATGATTATTTCTTGGGAAATCCAAAAGCTGTAGAGTTTGTACATTCTGATGAGGATTTTGAAGGTTGGATGGATGAAATAGGTTCATTTTGGAGATAAAATAAAATAAAATAATGAGTATATTCGATAAATTTTTTACTAAATTTGCATATAAATTTGATAAAGGATATCCTGACATGAATAATGATCAGGATGTTTTATTATTAGAGTCGCTTATTAATAAATTACTTGAATTAGATTTTCAAGACACCCCTGATTTACCCCAAGAAATTGAAGACATTAGATCAGGTATTAATAGTGAAGGTACTTATACAGTTAATGCTATTCAAAGTAAAAATAAATCTGGAACTAAATATTGGGTGTACATAGATGATGTTGCCGCAACAGTAAGAACAGCTAGATTAGAAGTTACTAAAGATTTAATGGTAAAAGGCTTACTTCCAAAGGGAGAAATAAAAGGTGGAACAACTGAAAATTTTTATTTGGAAGGTGAAGATGGTGTTACTTATGTTATTAAAGGAACTGGGAGTAAATTTACAACATCAACAAATGTTAAAGAAGGATTTGTAATATTATTTTATAATGCCTTAAAAAATGGTTGGAATAAATCTAAAGACCCATTTAATGATAAAAATATGACGTCTTTATTATCTGATTTAGAATCTCTCGGAAATGGTATTTATACAGGTTTAGGTAAAGCAGAAGGCGAAATTATAACATATCTTAAAAATTTTGATGATGGAGCTTCAGGAAGTAAATCTGCACAAGTTTCATTAAATGATCCCTTATCATCTGCTCTAAGAATATTTAAAGACTACCCAGATGGGGATATGATGAGGGGTGAATACTTTAATACAATAAAGACAAGACAAGAACAAGTTACAGGTCTCCCTCAAGATAAAGTTAATCCTGGAGATATCTTTTTAAAGGTAGGAGAGGTTTCCCTTCCAAAAACTAAGGATATTGATGTAACAGGGTTAGAAGAAATTAATAAAATATTTGTTAATAAATGGGGAGATAAAAATGGTTTAGTATCTATCTCATTAAAACAAGAAAAAGCACAAGGGGGAAAAGCAAAATCTTTTTTAGGTAGGTATAACCCAGATAAAATAGATGGTAAAGAATATAATCTTTCAAAAGAAGAATTAAAATATTCTGATGATCAATTTGATAGTGCTATTGATCAATTAAAAAAATCTACAGTAGAAAAGATAAGTAGTAGTGAATTTATAAATTATAACCCAGGTAAAAACCCTTCAACAACAGCCCGAAAGAAATTTAAATTAGCTGCTTATAAAAATTTAGATTTTTTATTTAAATATTTAGATAAATTAGGATCTAGTACACCGGCTGATGGTTTAGTTAATATGACTGCTTTTGGTATGTCTATAACATCTGTTAACCCCACATTTTTTAAAGTCATAGGTAAAGGGAGTGGAGAAATGGCAGATGTCCCTGAAAGAACACCAGCTGGGGCTACTGCTCAATTAACCCCAGGGACTAAAATAACTATTGAAGATAAAGATTCATATGGTGGGTTAAAAATAATAGTATATGTTGATGTATTAGAAGGGGCTGAAGTATATTCTCAATATGAATTAGAATTAGTAATGAGAAGTAATGGCAATGAACAAAACACCATTGAAATTCAAAAATCAACTAAAAAATAATATTTATAATAAAATAAGATATGTGTAACTGCGGATGTAATACTTGTGAAACAAAAGGACCTTTACTAACAGAAGGTAAAGTAAAATCTCTGTTATCTGAAGGTTTACAATATCATATTGATAAAAAAATTCCTTTATTTGAAACCGTATATCGTATTGGTTCAGAAAAACACTTATCTTTAATTAAAGAAGCTAGAAAAATGTATTCACGTAATGTAATCGATTTATGTGAAGAAGATGAAGCGTTAATTAAAACACATTTAGGTGAATTTGCTTTATATGAAGGCGAATCTGTACCTTTAGATTTACCAATGTTAAATGAAGAAGTAAATAATGGGGATTTAGATAATGCGGTTTATAGGCTTGAGAATGTTTATAAATATTTAGATATTGAATATAAAGAAACCAGAAGAGGTGAAAAGTATGTTCAAATTAATTATATACCCGTAACATTTCCCCAACATCCAAATCCTGAATTTGTTAATGTACGATATAACAATAATGAAGATTTAGAAGTAATTAAAAACCGTTTAGGTTTACCTATGTTAAATGAATCTTACTATGAGGTAGTAGCAAATCTAGGAGATAAAAAAACTAAAGAAAATTTAGATTCATTTGAAGAAGTCCAAGATTTTATGGATAAAATGGTTAAACGAAATGCTATTTCTGTTGACGTTACTAAATTTGGTAAAGATAAAAAACAAACTATTAAATATAATTGGGCTGGAGATAAATGGAAAAAAGAATCTAAATCCAATATAAACGAATCATACGATTACGATGAAGTAGCACAATCAGAATTTGGAATGGATTACGACCAATTAGGTTCAGGTGAAAAAGAATGGGTACGTGATGAAATAGACAATATGTCTATGAATGAATCAAATTCTAACTACCCAGATTTTGATTTAAACAAAAACATAAGATACCAAGATACATCTATTTCAAGCGGGATGTGGAGATACACAGGTAAAGAACAAGGTGGAAAAGGTGTTTATAGAAATTTAAATAATGGTCAAATATTAGGATTTGATAAAAGTGATTTTGACATATTTAGAAACAACCTTAGTAGTCATTTTGACATATCAGAATCATTTTCTAAAAAAGATTGGGATGTAAAATGGAGACTGCCTAAAGACAATCTATTTAATGTAACTAAAACTATAGATGCAAATAATAATAGGTACAAAGCTCTACGATCCTTATTAAAGTCGAAGCCTAAAGAATTAAAAGCTTTTGATGATACTGACAACCACCCGGCATACGATATGTCTTATGATGAGTTAATGAAATGGTTTAAAACCTTAGAAGAATCAATTAATGAAAACGAGGATAAATTATTAAAAATTAAACAAGAACTTGAAGCATTAAGACCAGGAACCATTAGTTGGATAGATGATATATTCATATCTTCATATGATGGTAGCTTACAAGTTGAACTGGATTATACGTTATATCCTGACGAAATAAAACAACTTGCCCAAATTGCTGCCAAATATGGTATGGAATTAAAATACATGACAGGTAAAAATGCTACTTTAGTAAAAACACTACAAGAAAAACTTAAAGGCATCGATGGTAAGGAATGTTGGAAAGGGTATAAACTATCCGGTACTAAAAAGAAAGGTGGTAAAACTGTTGACAACTGTGTTCCAATGGAAGAAAACTTAAAAGAAGATAGAAAATATAACCAAGAAGAATTACTTAGATTAGACTTAATTGCACGCCGTAGATTTGATTGCGATTACGAAAACTGCACTGACGAACAAAAAGCTGAAGTCTTAAAAGATAAAGTTAAAGTGGGTGTCAAGGAAGCTTTACAAGAAGCTAAAAAAGAAATAGACGAAGCTGAATTTAAAGGTAAAAAAGTAGCATTAGGTAAACCAAAACGTGGTGGACCTAAAGCATACTATGTTTACGTTAAAGATGGAGATAAAGTTAAAAAAGTAACTTTTGGATCCGGTGGTTTAAGAGCTAAAATTAAAAACAAAGAAGCACGTAACGCATTTGCCGCACGCCACAATTGTAAAGATAAAAAAGATAGAACTAAAGCAGGATATTGGTCTTGTAATTTACCAAGATACGCTCCAGCTTTAGGATTAGGTGCTAAAATGAATACTTTTTGGTAATGGGTAATTTTGATTTAAGAAAATATTTAGCTGAGGGAAGATTATTTGAAGAGGACACCATTGATGTTTCTGGTTTAGATAAACTAGATGATGAAATTAAAAAAGCATTAGAAGATGCATCTAAAGAAGAAACCCCTACAAATGAAATAGTAGGACTTACTACAGTAGCTTTAATTGTTGCAATACCTGGTATTATAAATGCTATAACAAAGGTTATAAAATCTTTAGCTCAAAAATCAGGTATTCAGTTAAAAAAAGAAGATCCTAAATGGTATGAAGTTTTAGAAAAAGCAACAGGTAAGATAGATGATTATTTGGATACACCATTTAATTTTATGTTAAAACCTTTTGTTAAAGATTCAATTAAAAGAGCAAAATACGCTAAAATACTAAAAGCAGTAACTTTAGCTTTAATGTCTATATCCGCTTTAGCAGACCCTTCTAAAATTAAGGATACAACATCATTAATCAAAAGTTTAGCCCCTGATATAGGTGGAGAATTAATACAAGCTATTGGTGAAAAAAATTCTAGTAATATTGGAAAACTATTAAAAGTAGCTTTTAATAATATAAAATAAAATATATTTGAACCCATACGAAAATAAAGGTAATATAAGAACATTTTCTAAAGATGTAGATCCAATGGAACTGGTATGGCATCAAGATAAAGAAGATAGACATATAGAAGTTCTCGATGGTGAAGGGTGGTCAATACAAATGGATAATCAGTTACCTTTGGCATTATCAAAAGGGGATCGTATATTTATAACAGAAGGTAGAATACACCGAATATTAAAAGGTGTAACAGATTTAAAAATAAAAATAAATTAAAATGAAAGAACTATACAGATTTAGACAATTTCTTACAGAAGGAGATTTTAAAAATCCAATTCTAGACAAATATTTAAAACTAAAAAAATCTATAGATTACAAAACAGTTTTTCCTACTGATTTACAAAGTTTTGTAGATTCACTAGATAATACTGAACGTGAGGGGTTAGAAAATGATTTAGCTGAAGGTAGGCTATATAAAGACGATGTATGGTATATAGAGGCATCAGAAGATAGTGCAGATATAGAACAAGCAGGGCCCAAATATAAAGAAGCAGTAATAAACTTTATTAAAGTAAAACATCCTGATATTTCAGATGAAGATCTAGAAGCATCTATAGAAGTAACTAACAGTTTTTGGTATGATGAAGCAAGAAATAACGCTAAAGGGTCTGAACCTGAAGAAATTGAAGTTTCTGCTGAAGAATTTGCAGACTCATCTATAGAATATTATGAGGATGCTTTAATGTAAAATAAAATGGATAATTTCAATATAAAAAAATATTTAGCTGAAGGCCGTTTGTTTGAAGAAGAAACTAATTTTGATGACAAATTAGAGATTGAATTATCAAAATTTTCAAATCCTTTTAATGAAAAGCAAGAACGTGCTTTTATGGCATATGTTGATGGTCGTTTAAGACGTAATAATTTATGGCAAGATATTCCAAAAGCAATATTAGCTTTCAGTAAGTTAACAGCCGAATTACGCAGCCCCGATGATTTAGTATATGTAAGGGGACGTTTTGACCCCAAAAATACTATATATCTTTCTAATAATAATTGGGATGATGCAAGAGCAAACATTTTAAGAAAAAAAGTATTTAACGCTTATACGGGCAATTATTAAAATAAATTAAAATAAATTAAAATGAAAGAATTAAATACATTTAGACAATATCTTACAGAAGGTGTAATTAAAGAAAACGAAGAACAAGGATATACTCTTTATGATACCAAGGTTGAATATGATAACGGAAAAACCGGTTATATGTTCCAGTTAGTAAACTCAGAAGATGGGGAAGAAAATGAAATTGGTTTCGATCAATTATATTTTGATGATGAAGATAATCGTTTAGAAGTGGGTGTTGATTTTAATAGCTTTGATCAAGGTAGCTACCAAGAAGGAAAATATACTGCTGATGAAGCAATGGAATTATACCGTAAAATATCAGAAGGTGTAATTAAAGAAGACTATAAAAATGACTATGCTAACAGTGAAGAAGATTACACTGATGAGATGGTTGTAGAAAAAATAAAAGATATAATCAAATATCACGAACTTGACCCACAGGATTTAATAGACGAAATTAGAATAGAATTTGGTATTGATGCCATGGATTAATATTTAAATTAAAATAACATATAGACAGATTCATAGCCTGTCGCGATTAAAAAATAAACAGATATCTGTGGCGTCTCATTTGGAGACGCCATTTTAAGTTCGTATATTAACACATAAATAAGGATACAATATGAGTAAAAATGTAGTAATGGTTGGAGCAGGTGTAGCAAATGTAAATGCTGCTACTAAGCTAATTGACAATGGTTTTAAAGGTAAAATTACCATAATTGATATGGGTAAAAACCCATACGATAGAAAATATAGTGAAGTAATGGAAGGTTTCCTAGGAGCAGGGGGTTGGTCTGATGGTAAATTAACTTATCATACTTCAATTGGTGGTCAATTATCTAAATATTGTGGTGAAGAAAAAGCAATGGAATTGTTTGATGAAGTAATCAATAATTTTAAACGTTTTCACCCTAAACCCGAGGAAGTACAATGTTCAAATCCTATTGCAGAACCAGATTTTATTAAACCCTATTTTGGTTTGCGTTTGTTCCCTGTATGGCACGTTGGTACAGATTATTTACATGAGATAGGTAAAAATTGGTATGACTTTTTAGTTGATGGTGGTGTTGAATTTATTTGGGAAACTAAAATAACTAATATAGATTTTGATAATCCTCATGGTTATATATTACTTAACGGGTTTAAAAATAGAGGAGGTGGTGAAAAAGAACATTATATGACCACAGGAGATAAACTTATTTTTGGTGTAGGTAAATCAGGTATTGATTTTGGTAAACAATTAGCAGAGGAATATGATCTGCCAACTGAACCTAAACCAGTACAAATTGGAGTTCGATTTGAAGCACCCCAGAAACACTTTCAAAAATTAATTGATGTGTCTTATGATTTCAAATTATACAGAAAGTATGAAGACAAAGGAGTATCATTACGTTCTTTCTGTACAAACAACAATGCAGCATATGTTGCCGTTGAAGAAACGTATGGAGACCATTCGTACAATGGACATGCTAAAAAAGATGAAGCATTCCGAAATGATATGACCAATTTTGGTATATTAATGGAAGTGCAAGGTATTGATAAACCATTCGATTGGTCTAGAGAATTAGTATCTAAAGTAAATGCTCATGGGACAGGGTTATATTATAGTCCTTCTCGTAAACCATCAACAACCTCTGAAGGTGTAAATGTAAGTGCACATCAAATAGATTGGATGGGGTTACAAACAGTATCTGAACATTTCCAAGGATATTTTGAATACATTTCAGATTTTATTAATGACATGAAAAAAGTATTTCCAACATTAGAAGATGATTGGGGTATTTACATCCCAGAAGTAAAATATCTATCACCTGAGCCACTTGTCGATTATACCAATTTAGCACTCACCAAGTATCCTAACGTACACTTTGTAGGCGATGCTTTATCAGCTAGAGGTATAACGGTAAGTGGTGCACAAGGGACATACGTTGCTGAAAGTATATTAGGAGAATTAAATTAAATTTCGTATATTATAGACATGAAAAAACAATCAACAGATTGGCCTAAAAGCCAAAAATTAAAAAAAGCAGATGGTACTATTGCCTATATTTGGGATGGTAAGTTACATAATTGGGAAGGTCCTGCTTTAATACCTGAAGGAATTAGCAGAAAGGGAGAATATTATCTATATGGCATTCCAATGTCAAAAGATGATTGGAAAGAAGCAATATCACAACAATCAGGACTGCCTTGGTATAAAAAACCAGCAGCAAAAGGTGCTAATCATAGAAACTAAAAGATATGAAAATAGGGTTATGTGGAACAATGAGTGTAGGTAAAACTACATTAGTAAATGCTTTAAAAGAATTAGAGCAATTTAAAGGTTATAAATTTGCAACAGAACGTAGTCAACATTTAATGTCATTAGGCATTCCATTGAATACTGATTCAACATTAAAAGGACAAACCGTGTTTTTAGCTGAACGTTGTGGTGAATTAATGCACGATAATATAATCACAGACAGAACTATACTTGATGTAATGGCCTTTACTATAAATGCTAAATCAATACCCCATCAAGATAAAGATGCATTTGAAACATATGCAAGTGAATTCATCAGAGAATATGATTATATATTTTATATTTCCCCTCACGGGTTAGAAATTGAAGATAATGGAGTGCGTGAAACAAATGAACATTATAGGGATTTAATTGATTTTACAATTACTACACTTATTAAAAGACACGGCCATAAAGCAGGCAAAATAGAAAAAATATCAGGATCTACAGAGGAGCGAATTCAACAAATATTGAATATTACTAGTCTTTAACATATTTATAATAAAATCTAATAATAATATTAAATCTAATGAAAAGATCTGAATTAAAAGAGTTTATAAAAGAAGAAATATTAACATCACTTTCTGAAGCATCTTCCGAAGATGTTGATAATCAAAAGGAATTAAATAAAGAACTTGAAAAAACAGCTAAATTAAGTAAGGATTTAGGTTTAGAAGAAGCTAATCCAAAAGGTAAAGATTTTACTTATGACTATGAAGATATAGGTCAATTTTATTTAGAAGGATTTGGAAAAGAACATACTTTAAATAATGACCAATTAAGAATGTTAGGCAAAAAAATCACTGATAATTTATATGGTGGTGATATTGGTAAGGCATATGATGCTGTTGTAAACCCCCATAAAAACCCTTACGATATAAAAGAAGATGAAGATGCTGACCTAGATGCTAAAGCAATTAAACAAGCTAAAGGAGCTAGAGGTAAACATAAAAAACTAGACCTAGCAGTTAAAGCCTTAAGAGATATTACTACTGAAATGAAATCATTAGCACGTGACTATAGCAAAGCAGATGGTGTTGAAAAAGAAAAAATTAAGGACAAATTAAAATTAAAAACTCCTAAAAAGAAAGAGCTAGAAGCTTTAGTTGCTAAATTAGAAAAGAATGTCGTCTAAAGAAAGATTTTTATATATTGCTGTAGTATTTTTTGGTGTTTATTATTTAATTAGTATGTATTCTTCAAATGAAAAAGAATATATTAACGAATATAATAGTAAAATAAAAGCACTAGAACAAAAAGTTGATTCTTTACATTATGTAAATGATGGTTTAGTATATAAAATTGATACCCTAAATCAAGAAATAATAAAATTAGATAGTGCAATTTATCTACAGAATAATAAGATTATTACATTAAAAAATCAAACAAATGAAAAAATTAATGCTGTTGATTCTTTTAACGATGACGAGCTTACTAGGTTTTTCACAGAGCGCTACGGACAGTACCTCGATTCAATTAAAAAAACCAATAGTAAAACTCGTAATTAAAGATTTAATACAAGGTGACGGGTTTAAAAAAGAACTATCCCTTATATCAACTAAAGTTTTTTTATTAGAAAACAAAATTGTTATAAAAGATAGTGTTATTAATAACCTCAATTCTCAAATAAATAATTTTAATTCTATATTGTTCACTAGTAAAGAACAATTTGGGTTAGCAGAGGATTTGAATGCAAAATTAAAGTTATCATTGAAAAAACAAAGACTTAAAACTAAATTAACAGGAGGCGTAGGTATTGTAGCAATTGTTGGTGTAATTCTTTTACTAAAATAACAATGGCAGATATAAAAAAAGTAATACGCCAAGAATATTTAAAATGTGCTACAGACCCAGTACATTTTATGCGTAAATACTGTTATATACAGCACCCACAACGTGGTCGCATACAGTTTAATCTGTATCCCTTTCAAGAAAAAGTATTAACGTTATTTCAAAACAACGATTATAGTGCTATATTAAAATCTAGACAGTTAGGTATATCTACATTAGCATCAGGTTATTCTCTTTGGTTAATGACATTCCATAAAGACCGAAATGTGTTAGCATTAGCAACTACACAAGCAACAGCAAGAAACTTAGTAACAAAGGTACAATTCATGTGGGAAAATTTACCCTCATGGTTAAAGGTAGATGCTGCTGAAAATAACAAATTATCATTAAGATTTACTAATGGTTCAAAAATACAAGCAAAATCTTCAAATGCTGATGCCGCACGTTCGGAAGCAGTATCCTTATTGATAATTGATGAAGCAGCTTTTATTGATAATATTGCTGAGACATGGGCATCTGCACAGCAAACCCTAGCAACAGGGGGTGGTGCAATTGTATTATCAACTCCTTATGGTACAGGTAATTGGTTTCACCAAACATGGGTTAAAGCTGAAGCGGGAGAAAATGACTTTTTACCTATTAAATTACCTTGGTATGTTCATCCCGAAAGAGACCAATCATGGAGAGATGCACAAGATGCTTTATTAGGTGATCCTAGACTAGCAGCACAAGAATGTGATTGTGATTTTAGTACATCTGGTGATATTGTATTTTACAATGAGCATTTAGAATATTATGAAAAATCCTTCATTAAAGACCCATTAGAACGTAGAGGGGCAGATCAAAATTTGTGGGTATGGGAAAATGCTGATTATTCTAGATCGTATATGGTTTTAGCAGATGTGGCTCGAGGTGATGGGAAAGATTTTTCTACTTGTCATGTGATGGATATTGAAACCAACGTTCAAGTAGCAGAGTATAAAGGGCAAATAGGTACAAAAGAATTTGGTCATTTATTAGTAGGTTTAGCTACAGAATATAATGAAGCTTTACTTGTAATAGAGAATGCTAATATAGGTTGGGCTACAATACAAGTAGCTATAGATAGAAATTATTCTAACCTTTATTATTCACAAAAGAGTGGAGAAGCCAATGCTAATTCGTATTTTGACCAATATGAAGATAATTCCAAAAAAGTAGCAGGCTTTACTATGTCATCTAAAACAAGACCTATGATTATAGGTAAGTTCCAAGAATACATTAGTGATAAAGGAGTGACAATTCAATCTAGAAGGTTAATTGAAGAAATGAAAGTTTTTATTTGGAAAAATGGAAGAGCAGAAGCACAAACTGGGTATAATGATGATTTAGTAATGGCTTTTGGAATGGGAATGTATGTTAGAGATACAGCATTAAAATTTAAACAAAGAGGAATTGATTTAACAAAACAGTCATTAAGTAATATGACAGTTAATAGAACACCTTATCAAGGGGGTTATGGTAGTGGTTACAATCAACAAGTAAAAAACCCATACAGTATGAATAATGACAAGGGTGGCAAAGAAGATATTAGTTGGTTATTATAACCATATTTATAAACAATAATTATATATTAAATGGCGGATAAAAGTGTATTTACAAGATTAAGGAGATTATTTTCTACCGACGTAGTAATACGAAACGTTGGGGGTAATCAAATTAAAACCATAGATTCGGGTCATATCCAATCTAGTGGAGAGTATGAAACAAATGCTCTAGTAGACAGATTTAACAAAGTCTACTCCTCAGCTCCAACTTCATTGTACGGAGCACAATTTAACTTAAACTATCAATATCTAAGAACCCAATTATATTCAGAATATGATGTAATGGATACAGATGCTATTATTGCATCTTCACTTGATATTATAGCAGATGAATCAACATTGAAAAATGATATGGGCGAAGTGCTTCAAATTAGAAGTTCAAATGAGGATATCCAAAAAATACTGTATAATCTATTTTATGATGTATTAAATGTAGAGTTTAACTTATGGATGTGGGTTAGACAAATGTGTAAATATGGAGACTTTTTCTTAAAATTAGAAATTGCTGAAAAATTCGGTGTTTATAATGTTATACCTTACACAGCATACCACATTGAAAGAATTGAAGGACAAAACCCAGAAAACCCATCTGAAGTAAAATTTAAGTGGAATCCTGAAGGTTTTTCTGGTGGTTCATCTAGTGGATATTATAACGTAGCGGGAGCTAATGGTATTAATGACGATAGAGGTGGTATTGTATACGATAATTATGAAATGGCTCATTTTAGAATGGTGGGTGATGTAAATTATCTTCCATATGGTAGATCTTATGTTGAACCAGCTAGAAAAATATTTAAACAATATACATTAATGGAAGACGCGATGTTAATTCATAGAATTGCTCGTGCCCCTGAAAAAAGAGTATTTTATGTAAATGTCGGAGCTATTCCCCCAGCTGAAGTAGAAGCATTTATGCAAAAAACTATCAATAATATGAAACGTGCTCCAATGATGGATGAAAAAACGGGAGAGTATAACTTGAAGTATAATATGCAAAACATGCTTGAAGACTTTTATATTCCTGTTCGTGGTAATGATAGTGCTACAAAAATTGATACTACACCAGGTTTACAGTATGACGGTATTGCTGATGTTGAATATTTAAGGGAAAAATTATTTGCTGCCTTAAAAGTACCTAAAGCATTTATGGGGTATGGAGAGGCAGAAGCAGGAAAAGCTACATTAGCACAGCAAGATATTAGATTTGCACGTACTATTGATAGAATACAAAGAATTTTACTTTCAGAATTACAAAAAATTGCATTAGTTCATTTATATACCCAAGGATATAAAGATGAAACTTTAACAAATTTTGAATTATCAATGACAACTCCTTCTATCATTTATGATCAAGAAAGAATTGAATTAATGAAATCAAAATCAGAATTAGCTGGAACTTTATTAGAACAAGGTTTAGTACCATCTGATTGGATTTACCACAATGTATATCACTTTAGTGAAGATCAATATGATGAATATCGAGATTTAGTTCGTGAAGATTCTAAACGTAAATTTAGAAATGACCAAATAGTAGCTGAAGGTAATGACCCAGTAGAAAGCGGTAAATCCTATGGTACACCTCACGATTTAGCATCATTATATGGTAAAGGTAGAACAATGTCTGATCCCGCTAATGTACCTGATGGGTATGCTGAAGACGATCCAGAATTAGGTCGTCCTAAAGATGGGATTACTAATAGAGGAAAACAAGATAATAATTTTGGTAAAGATCCTTTAGGAGTTAAAAGTATGAAAGGCACAGATAAAAACGATGGAGATCCTAAACCAAGATTATCAGAATTTGAAGACCCTAAAATAACTTATTTAAAAAACAAGGATATCTTTAAGGGTCTAGACAAAAAACAACTAATATTTGAACAAGATAAATCAGATTCTTCATTACTTGATGAATCTCGACTAAAATCTTAATATTTATAAATAAATATATTTTTGATGAAAATTAAACACTCAAAGTATAAAAATACGGGTATACTATTTGAATTGCTTGTTAGACAAATAACTGCGGATACCCTATCGGGAAAAGAATCTAAGGCTATTGACTTACTAAAGACTTATTTTGTAAAAACAGAATTAGGTCGTGAATATAAGTTGTATGAAACAATTACAAAGTCTAAGGTATTAAACGAATCTAGAGCAGCCTTATATTTAAATACTACCCTAGATAATTCTAAAGTATTTAATAGAAGCGCCTTAAGAAAGCAAAAGTACAATTTAATTAATGAAATTAAAAATCATTATGACTTAAATACTTTCTTCGGTTCACAAATTAAAAACTACAAGGAAACAGCAGCATTATATACATTAATTGAAGGTGTTAATTCTAAAAGTGTAGTTGACAATGACCAGTTAATTGCTAGTAAAATTACAATATTAGAATTTTTAACTAAGAAGGAAATAAAAAAGACTAAAAAGGATGAAGTACTAGCAGAATTTGCTACTTACGATAAAGACGTAAGGTCCTTAACTTATAGAATATTATTAGAAAAGTTCAATGAAAAATATGATGGTTTAAGTCAGGACCAAAAACAGGTACTTAAAGAATTTATTAATGCTGTAGACTCAACACCTGGATTAAGAACTTTCTATAATTCTAAAATAAAAGAATTAAAAACTTCTTTAGTTGAAACAACTAAAAATGTAAAAGACCAAGCTACAAAAATTAAAATTACAGAAGTTACTAAGTTCTTAACAGAATTAAGTAAAACTGATAAGGTAGATAATAATAATTTAGTTGATTTATTACAATATTATGAACTAGTAAGTGAAATTAAAGCAGCAAATGGGGTACAAGTATAAACTTAAAGAAATAGAAATAGGAGATATAAAAGTTGATGGTGGGGTAAAATCTGTAGTTACAGGTAAAGATCCTGAAACTGGTGCTATATCTTGGTCTATTGATTATGTTCCAAATTTAACTAAACTAGTTGAAGATTCTATGGGGTTAGCTGATACTGCTAAAGGTGTATACCAAAAAGCTAAAGACGATAAAAAGTTCCTAGACATATACGAACAGGCAAAACAATTAAGAAATATAATTCGTACTCATGTTAGAAACAACTACCCAGAAGATTATAAAAAAGCTATTTTTGAAGAAGATGTAGATGAAATGTCTATGTCGGGTGCAGCAGGTAGTTATTTAACACCATATGCTTTTAAAAAACCTAAAAAACAAAAAGAACTTGAAGAAAGTCCTGAACAACCAGGTGAAGACTTAGGTCCAGGTCCTAAAGCAAGTGAAGATGGGGTTAGAGATAATGCATATGTAAAACAATTTAAATACAAGTTAGTTCCCAAAAATAATGGTACTTATGTACAAAAGGGATCAGGACTTGAAGTAAAGAAATTATATTAATATGTATAATTATAAGTTGATAAAAGAAGATGAGGATAAGGCTAGACTAAAGTTCCAAGAGGAAAGAGTTAATGCCTTTAGAGAAATAGAAGAAGAATTACAGTCTTTAATAAAACCATTAAGACAAGCAAAGATAGAAACTATAAAATATTATAGGGAAAACCCTAATAGCTACTCAGTAGTAACGGGCACAGATTTAATTAAGGATTTTATTAAAGATATCAAAACATTACTAGAAAAATAATAATATGAAAACACTACAAGAACAATACAACTTAATTCAAGAAGGCAAGGGCCGTAAGGATTTATTTTTAAAGGAGGCTAAAAAAACATATCCTAATTTATTATCAAATCTTACTTCTTACAAAGATGCTACAAATATCTTGAAAAGCAAAAGCAAAATTAGTGAAAATTTAGGTGGTGTTGTTACTTTAAAACCTTTAGTACAATTAACATCTGAAGACTTTAACCCAAACAAACAAGCTTGGGAAAGTAAATATGAAGCTTTTGTTAATGAAGAAAGAGCTAAATCATTAAAACCTATCATTGATAAGGATATTGATGAAAAAATCAATACTGAAAAGGAAGATG
>Ga0209833_1001294_pt1 | contig 16822 bp, 17 predicted proteins | sample COGITO_mtgs_1105_3_FD_184797 | JGI IMG/M metagenome (GOLD analysis project Ga0209833, IMG submission 184797) | Pelagic marine microbial communities from North Sea - COGITO_mtgs_110506 (SPAdes) (version 2) | ecosystem: Environmental > Aquatic > Marine > Epipelagic ... | reverse complement strand
GAGTTACTAAAGGCTTCGCAGGACTTTTCGAGTCAGGAGAAAGCGGAGGCGATGACTATTCTCGAGAAACTCAATTCGCAAAAAAATACGGTTGGTTTAACTCTCTCTACGCTTTATGCGGAGGCGATGCTACAAAGTATAAACAAGTAACTGAATTAAACCATTTAGAGGCATTACTCTTTTTAGAGTTCGACAAAGAAAAGGCAGAAATTGAAAGAGCACAACACAGAAGAAATAGATAACTATGAATAATATATTTAAACTAACAGACGCAATCAAGACAGAGCTAGAGAATAACGCTCTAGTGAATCAGGTAACCTTTGGGGATTTATTTGAGGTAGACTTACTTAAAAAGAACATATTCCCTTTAGCACACGTAGGTATGACCTCAGCACGTATTGGAGAGGGTGTAGCATACGTGGATATGAGTATACTATTTCTAGACATTGTAGATGAGCAGAAACAAGAGCAGACAGACCAATTTTATGGTAATGACAATGAGCACTATGTGTTAAATTCTATGTTTGCTGCAGCTACTAAGACAATACAGGAGCTAATGAGAGGGGACTTATATGAGCAAGGTTTTCAACTAGAAGAGGATGACGTAGCAATAGAGTTCTTTAGTGAAAGATTTGAAGACAAACTAGCAGGTGTAGGTGTAGACTTCACAGTAGCTATTAAAAACACTTTAGACCTTTGCTAAACTTAAACCTTAAAAATACAAGCACCTATCCTAAGGCTCGTAAAGTTATGGAGTCTTACAAGCGTTATGTTGTTAGCCAATCTAAGGCCAATTTAACGAAGGGTAGAATGGTTAGGGGTAAGAAGTCCTCACACAAGTCTACAGGTAAGCTACACGGCTCTATAAAGGGCTATGTTAATGCCAAAATGAATAGGAGTATTAAAGGACGTTTCACAGGAGGTTCAGCTATGCCAAGTTTAACGTTTGAGATGGCTAACTATGGTAAGTTTTTAGACGAAGGAGTGAGGGGTTCAAAGAGTAATTATATAGAGAATAGAAACTCTAAGAATAAGTTTAGGAATGGTAAAAAGAGTGTACCTGTTGGCCCTATAAGAACGTGGTGTAAAAAGAAGGGTATATCTGAGAAGTTAGCCTTCTTAATTGCTAGGTCAATATACGAGAAAGGTATAAAGGCCTCTCACTTCTTTACTAAGCCTTTACAGAAGAGAAACAAAAGTATGTGGAGTGCATACCACAAGGCAATAGCAGACGATATAGCAACTAACTTCGCTAACAAAATAGAAAAACAATTAAAGAAAGCTCAAAAAGCTAAACAAATACGAAAATAATGGCATATAGACAAATTAACGTAAGAAGCCCATTTTATGTGGAGAAAACAACCTCAGAGCCTGTAATACAGCTTAACTTGAGAGTATGGAGGGGAGGGCCAATATTAGAGAGACCTACAGACGCTACATACGTACTTGAAAAGGAATCTGTAGACGGCAAGGCTATCTTTGAGATATCTGAACTAGTAAGGGACTATATAGTACAAGGAGACTCTATTTATGCCTTAAACACTGTTTGGGTAGAGGCTGAAATTAACGATTTTACGCTAGCAGCAGCAACTACAGAAACATACTTAGCTACAGAAGGCTATACAACTCACACAGAAGCTGTTCAGAAGACGGGAGACGCATTTACAGATAGCTTTGTAATGCTTCCTACTGATATGTATGGCAACTACAGACTGACAGGAGCACAGGGAGAAACTTCAATGTGTCAGATAATGACAAACGCAACTAATTTCACTGATTGGATAGTGACTGAAAACTACTTAGTTGGCGCTCCACTAACGTATCAATATACACCTGTTTTAGTAGGTAGTTCTAACACTATCATACAGACCTTGCTACTGACAGATAATACAGTAAGCGTGGATTTTGACTTAGACGGAGAAACAGCTACATTACACCACGATATATTTGATTGTAATAAGTACAACACACCTTTACCTGTTGACTCAGTAGGATACACAAGACCATTGTATTATGATGCAGATTTACAACGCCCTGTAGTGTTAAATTATGTTAACAAATACGGAGCTAAGAACTCTTTTGCTTTTACTCTAAAACACACAGAAGATATAACGTCTACTTCAGAGTCATTTAAGAGAAACGTAGTTAATTACGGCTCACTAAGTACGACCAATGTAGAACACGCCTCTAGGAAGCTTGTAAAGGCCGCTAAGCAATCTTTTACTATTAATACTGACTATATTAACGAATATTACGTACAACAGTTAGAAGAGCTTATATTAAGCGAATATGTATGGGCTTCAATACCTCACGTATCTAGTAGTTTAATTCCTGTAACTATAACAGATAAGAAGATAGCTAAAAAGAATCACATTAACGACAAACTTATACAATACACCTTTACTATAGAGGTAGCTAGAGATTATATAAATACTATAAGATAATGAATATACCAATTAAGATAGTAGTAGGAGAAGGCCTAGATTTACTAGATATGTTTGCAGATGAGGGTATCTCTATTAAGTCAGTGGTTAAGGATATGAACGACCCTAAGAAGCTCTTTACAGACTTTTCTAGGAGCTTTACAGTACCTGCTAGTAAGCAGAACAATAAAATATTTAAACACTACTATAATATAGAGATACAAAACAGCGTAGACTCTAGAGAGCTTATACCTGCTAAAATCTTAATGAATAACAGTACATATAAGACAGGTAACATAAGGGTAGAAGGTGCACGTATTGTAAATGGTATAGCCACACAATATAAAGTTACTTTTATAGGTAAGTTATCTGAGCTATCTAGACAGATTGGTAAAGACAAAATTAATGAGTTAGATTTTACTAGTTTAGATGACAATAGCTTTGACTTTGTGGCTGAGGTACAAAATACAACTAAGAGAGATTTGATGTTTCCTTTAGCTAGTAGAAAAGAGAGGTATTTAGCAGATAGTGGTACTTCTAGTTTAGGTATAGAAAACGCAAGGAATATAGCTTACTCTACGGCCACCCCTTCAGATGACTACGGTATAAGAGAGCAGGACTTAGTAGGTGCATTGTCAGTAGGTGCTATTCTAGACAAAATAGAGAGTAAATATAGCTTTAACTTCACAGGAGCGCTTCAGGCGGACTATATCAGAGACTTATACCTTTGGCTACACCAAACAGATAAAGAACGCTCAGGGGAGCTCTTAAATGCCTTAGCAACGGGCTTTGCTTATTCAGGAACAGCAAACGCTGACTTTACGCCTGTAAGCAATGGTTTTGTATATAGTGCTACAGATGCAACTAGTACACTAGGACAAGACAGGAGGTATCACGTAGCTATAAGGGGTACATTCTCAGGTAATGCCACAGTAAAGCTTAAAATGGGCGGTGTTGTAGTAAGAGAGGTTAGTGTTTCAGGAGATTACACAGACCCTGTTGTTATATACGGAGATGATACTGACACTATATTTCAAGTTGAGGTGGAGAATGATGTATCTAATACAGTAGCTATTACAGTAAGGCTAAGTCAATATGACAGAGAGTACGCAATTGCAGGGACTACAAACTTTAAGACTTGGATAGTAAAACCTACTAGAACTATGACGGCTTCGGCTTCTATAGGTACTGCGGGAACTTACAGCGCACAAAAGAACATACCTGATATGGGTGTAATGGAGTTTTTAAGCTCTATCTTTAAGATGTTCAATATAATAGCTGAGGTTGACGCTGACTTGAATATATCCACTAAACACTATGACCACTTTATGAGTGAAGGCGAAGTAAAGGATTTTACTAAGTACGTAGACGTTAGCGGTTACGATGTAAACAGACCTAATCTATACTCTAGTTTATTAATGGGCTTTGAAGAGCCTCAGTTAGCTCTAGAGCAAGGTTATAAGGCTGTAAATGGTCGTAACTATGGAGAAATCAAATACGATTTATTAGGTAGCTCAGGAGTGAAGCTATCAGGTAGTACATACGAGCTTAAAATAAAGAATCAAAGAACACCTTTAGAGCCTATAGACGATTTAGACACAGGTAATGACTTTAGGATATGTTACGCATTATTTAGTGACGTAGGAGGGACTGAACAATCTATTAAGCCTATGTTTACTTATATATGCACACCTGACACAACTACAGGGAGTATATCACAGATAGCGCTCTACGGTAATTTAACTATGTCATCTAGTACGGTCTATACTATGCCGTCTAACGTACACCAAAGAGGTCAGGCTAGCCCTGTAGGATTTTACGGAGACGTAGGGTTATATTTTGGAGAAGAGCAATCAGAGTACCGCTATGGTTTTACTATGAATGGCAACGGCCTTTGGAACTCTTTTTACAGAGGTACTACAGCTTTAATGTTTGACGAAGACAAAAGAAAAGTAAAGCTAAAGGCTCATATACCACAATCTCAGCTTTTACTACTTAAGCTATCAGATACTTTAAGATTAAGTAATAAGTTCTATAATATAAACTCTTTAGAAACTAACTATCTTTCAGGAGTAACTAAATTAGATTTAACTTTAGTAGGTAATTCTCAGCTAGAGCAATTTAATACTGACTCTAGAAACTTAGAGAACGAAAGTACTACTGACTCAGTTTATGCTACTTACTTAGATGCTACTTCAGGGGAGATAGCTAACGTCTTAGTAGCGGCAAGCTCTACAGTAACGGTGTCTATGGTAGGAAGCGTTATAGGTAGTAGTGGCGAACTAGTAGAAACTTTTGCTTAGGTAAGTTACTTTTTGACTCAAAGAAGTTTTCAATATAGACAAAATAATTGACATACACAAGTTTTTAACATAACTTTAACATACTACTATAATAACGTTACTATGTTTTTAAATAAAGACTAAAATGATAGAAGTTTTACTACACTTACTAAACAATACTAAGCATAGCTCTAGAAATATAGACATAGCTAGGGGCCTTTACAAATACCCTGAAAATTGGAGTGAATTCAAGAGATATTTAAGATACAAATTTAATAATAGAATATAATGGCTAAAGAAACTAGGAAAGTACATATTAGTGTAACTAGTAATGCTTCAAAGGATTTAAACAAGGGCACTGTAGCCGCTAAGGGACTATCAGGCTCACTTAAGGGGGTAGGTGCTTCAGCTAACTTAGCTACAGGAGGTATTAAGGCTATGACTATGGCTTTGCTTTCAAGTGGAGTAGGTGTATTTGTAGTAGGTCTAGGCGCTTTAGTAGCAGGTATAGGTGGTCTTATTAGTAAGTCAGCACAATATGAAAAGGCTTTATCAGGTCTTAAAGCGGTTACAGGTGCAACCACAGAAGATATAGCTAAGATGAGTCAGCAAGCTAAGGACTTAGGTAGTTCTACGGCCTTTACAGCGTCACAGGTTGTGTCTCTACAAACAGAGCTAGCGAAATTAGGTTTTAAGACTGACGATATACAGAACTCTACAGCCTCTATACTAGACTTAGCAGCGGCCTTAGAGGTTGACCTAGGAGAAGCGGCCGAGTTTGCAGGTAGTTTAGTACGTTCTTTTGGCTTAACTACTTTAGATACTCAAAGGATAGTTGACGTTATGGCACTATCTACTAGTAGCTCGGCTTTAAACTTTGAATCATTAAGAGAATCACTTAAGTTAGTAGCTCCTGTAGCAAAGGCTGTGAACGTACCTGTAGAGAAAACCACGGCTTTATTAGCTGTTTTAGCAGATAGGGGACTAAAAGGCTCTATAGCGGGAACGGGACTAGCTAAGACCTTTATTATGCTTAGTAAGCAAGGTATGACCTTAGAGCAAGGACTAGACAAGTTAAAAGCTTCAGGAGGAGACCTTAACACGGCCATCGATATGGTAGGTGTTGTAGCCGCTAAAACTTTCTTAACTCTAGCAGGTGGTCAAGGAGATATAGCAGGTCTAGAGGAGTCTTTTAACAATGCTAGTGGAGCAGCAAAGACCTTAGCAGACGAAAGACTAAACAACCTATCAGGAAAAATTACAATACTTAAGAGCGCGTGGGAGGGCTTTGTTTTAGGTCTAGAAGACGGGACAGGTGGACTTAATAGGATAGCTAAAGGGGCGATTGTGTTTCTTACTGACGCTATAGGGTTTTTAAAAGAGCAGATTGAGTTAACTGTTGTTAGTTGGGACTTAACTATGATGTCTATTGAGTGGAGTGGTAAAAAGATAAATCAGGCGTGGGAACGTTTCAAGTTATTTGGTGCTCAATTAGCTAGCTTTGGGACAGATGCAAAAGAGGCCCTAGCAGATGTACCCTTCTTTGGTGGTATGATTGACAAAGAAGCTTTAGCAGAAGAGCGCAAGGCTATAGATAAAAGATTAGCCGATGGTAAGGCCGCTGTAGAGAAGTTTGCAAAAGAAGCTGTAGATATAGATAAGAAGCAACAAGATATGATTGAGGCTTACTATAAGGGAGCAGCCGAGAGAAAAGCCGCCGTAGAAGTCGCAGCTTTAGAGGCATTAAACGAAGAGCTAATAGTTGAAAAAAAGAAAAAACTAACAGAAGAGGAGCAAAAAGAATTAGACGCAAAAAAAGAGTTCTTAGCTAAACTTAAAAAACTAGAACAAGACACAGACGATACTACAGCTTTAGAGAAGATACAACGCAAAAGAGAGCGTCACTTAAAAGACCTTAAGGATATTAAAATGAACGCTACAGAGAGAGCTGAGGCGGTTAAAACTATTGATGCTATTTATGATGCGCAAAGAGATGCACAAATTAAGCTAAACGAAGAGAAAAGAAAGAAAATATTTGATGACTTTACTAAGCAATTTAACATTGAAGCTGAGGACCCTTCAGAGAAGTTAAAACAACAACAAGAGGCTCATTTATTAGAGCTAGAAACTCTTAAACTAAACACTACAGAGAAGGAGGAGGCTGTGAAGGCTATTAAGGCTTTTTACGCTAACGAAGAGGCTGTTTTAAAGGAAAATGACAGGGTTTTAAAACAAGAGCAGGACTTAGCAGACTTAGAGACTAAAAAGCAGCTCATATCGCAAGGTTTGGACTTAGCTATAGAAGCTAGTGGCCAAGAAAGAGTCTAAGATAGGACAGGCGCTGTTTAAGATTAAGCAAATGATGGCTTTGGCAGAAATGGCTATGCAAATGAAGACCTATATGGTAGAAATGAAAATGAATGCTCAAAAGGCTGAAGGTAAGCTATCTATGGACGCTGTAAACCAAACAGGTGCATTATCTGAGGGTATGGCTAACGCTGCTAAACTAGGGCCACCATTTAACGCTATACCAATGGCTATAATGGCTATACAATCAGGTCTTATGATTAAGAATATGCTTAAGAGTAAGAAGGAGATGAAAAAGATTACAGGCCGTTTTGGTGGTGGTAATATGGGAGGCGGTGCGACAGCTCCACAAGCACCTAATTTTAATGTGATAGGACAGACTAGCGCAGGAGAAAACCTAATAGCTGACACGGTGGCAGGAGTAAATAACAGACCAATTAGAGCCTTTGTAGTGGATAAGGATGTAACTAGCTCTCAAGAGTTATCACGCAACACGGAAACTATTGCAAGTATTGGATAAAATATTGTTTTTAAATAAAGGTAAATTATGAGAAATATAAAAACCTACAGAAAAGACTTTACCGCAGAAGAGAGAGAGGCCTACAAGGCATACAGGAAAGAAAATTATAGGAACGAAAGTAAAGAGAAGAGAGATGCTAGAAAATTAAGAGCCTCTAAAATTCATAATAAAAGAAATGACGGATACTATAGCGTTTACTATATGCCTAACGAGCATTATGTGGGGTACACTAAAATGTTTAACCATAGAATGAAAGACCACAGTAGGAAAGGAAAAAACGTAGAGGGGGCAGTTGTGCTAAGGACTTTTGAAGATAAGAATTACGCTAGGTTATACGAGGCCCAATGGCACACAATGGGTGTAAATGGCTCTGACGGTTGGTAACAAAAAAAAATAAATAAAATATGAAACTTTACGAATTATTATTAGATGAGAATGACCTGTTTTTATCAGGTGTAAACGCTATATCGATAGTAGAAAACCCTGCGATAGCCTCAGATTTTATTGCTTTGGGAGACCAAAAACCTGTCTTATTGGCTGAGGTTAACAAGGATAAGCAGATACTTATGGGAGCTGCGTTAATCCCAAACAAACCTATCTACAGAAAAGATGGAGACGAAGAGTACTACGTGTATTTTTCAAAGGAGACTATAGCTAAAACGGCTGAGGCCTTCTTTAGAAATAACAATCAAAACAACGCTACTCTAGAACACGCTGAGGTCTTAGATAATATGACTGTATTTGAATCGTGGATAGTAGAGGACCCTGAGTTTGACAAATCTAAAAAGTACGGCTTAGAAGTACCCGCAGGTACGTGGATGGTGTCAATGAAAGTTGACGACAAAGACGTATGGGACAACTACGTGAAAGACAACAAGGTTTTCGGCTTTAGTATAGAGGGTAAGTTCGCAAATGTACTAAGGAGAGAGTCTTCAGAAATGGACTTCAGTGACCAAGTTTTAGACAAAACTTTGGATATGATAAGAGAATTTGTGAAAGAAAATTATTAACAAAATGAGCACAATAACAAACGTAGTATTAACTGTAAGACCTGACCACGCAAATAGCGAGGTTATAGCGTCTTGGGATATGCAAAGCCACGAGAAGGGCTGTATAGTATGGGACACTACCTTAGGGGCAGATATGATGTGGATTGGTACTGATTGGGTAAGGGTATTAACAAACCCCCCAACAGGAGCAGCCCCTTTTTTAATAACAGCTACACCTACAGGTGCGTCAACGTATTCAGTACATAACGCAGATATATATATAACGTGGTCAGGAGGGTCAGGGACGTATGAGTTAACGCTACCCGATGCAACCGAACACCCTTACAGAGCTATAAGGGTAATTAATGACGGGACGGTAAGCGCTAACGACAAAGTACACGTACTAGCCCCTAGTCCTCAGACAATAGACGGAACTGCTTTTTATGCACTAAACAAACCCTATGGAGGTGTGACTGTTTGGAGTGATGGCAGTAATTGGATAGTAATACAAGCAAAGTCATAACATATAAAACAATTATTAATATATAAAACAACAATATGCCAATTAGAGACATTACAGGGGTAAATGACGGGTCACATTTGTTTCCCGATAACACAGAGTCGACAACAAATAACAATAACTCAGCAACAACTAACTTTACTTCAAGTGAGGTTATAACAGACAGAATACAGGGATATATAGGCCTTTTGTCAGCTGTTTACTTTGACGGAGTAGCAACGTCTAACGAGATACTAATAGAAGACGTAGATGTTTGGCAGGAGGTTGTAATGACTATACACCCCAACGGAGTATCTGATAAGAGAGTAGATGCGCAAAAAGACGCAACACCTAACGGTTTTTCAGGAACAGGAGCTGTAGGAGACCCTATAGTTTTTTTATTAGAAGGTTTAGTTGAAGAGTCGGCAGCAACGCTTAGAGCTTCACTAACTTTTATACCTGACGAAGATGGTGGACGTTTGGATTCTAGAATTTTCCTAGAGAGACATTCAGGTGCTACACCTTCAGAAGATTTCCCTATTAACGCAGCAGGTTTATCTATGGAGTCAGGAGCTGACGAAGAGTACCCACACCTTGTAAGTGTTCAGTTCTTTGTAGGAGACACTATTAACACCAACGGAGTAGGGGACGCGGGTAAAATTAGATTTCAAGTAAAGTCAGATGTAACGGGGACTATCTTAATGAATGAGATGGCATTATTTATTCAATTCTAAAAACAAAAAAAAATGGCAAATAAAGTAAAAATATACTCTGACCTTAAGAGTGGTAAAGTTCAATTTGATGGCTCAAGAGTTCGTAATAAAGAGATAGGCTCCTTAGAGGTAGAAGCACACCCTACGCTATCTGATAGAATACGTATTAAATCAAATACGGTATTTAAAAGAGGTAGTGATACTAATTACAGAGTATTCTTTGGTAGGTTAAATATTAACCGTATACAAAATAAAGCGGGCCAAAACTTAGTAGCTGACCTAGGAATGGACAGAGACGCTGTTATAGCTTACGTCTTAGTGCAAATTAAAAAGCCTATAGTTACAGAGTACTTTGAGTACAATCCTATAACAGACAGGCTAGAAGCTAATAAAAATATTGAGGTAAAAAAGCACGGTTTCTATATTGGTGGTAAGTACAAAATGGCTTCAGGTAATAGTAACCTTTACTATGAAGATTTAGCTACTAAAGGCAATCAGTACCCTGTAATGGGCGAAGTATTTGACCAATCACTACCTGAGAATCAAGTCGCAGGAGCAGGAACGTCTACACCAAAGATGAGAGTATTCGGAGACTATCAAGAAATACCTTTAGGTGGTAGCCCTGTAAATGATACTGCAATTGGATATGATGGAGACAACTTTTTTCCATTCAATATATCAGGTGTAGGTATTACAACTAGAGTAGCTGAGGTTGTAGCGGCAACGCAAACACTTAAGTATGAAATTGTTGTAAACGATATATCTGTATATATACAATACCTAGAGCACGACGGCCTAGCGGTTAACGAAGATATTACGTGGTATTTTGACCATCCTTTAGATATTGAAGCAGGTACTACATTGAAAGCTACAGTTTACAAAGTATCTACAGTGAATAACCAAGAGGTTAACGATGGTGTACTTCAAGTGTGTGAAGGAGACGCTACACCTACTAGATACGCTACAACGGTTTTAAACAGATTCTTTGAAGACAGAGATTTAGAACTTATTAGCCCATACGTACATTATCAGGCTATGGACTTTGGACTTGACTCAACAGGCTCTACGATACTCCTAAGAGACTTAAGCCTAGGAGCTGACAGTTTGCTACAACCACACGCAGTAAACACCTTAGAAGCGATTGCAGAAGGTACTACAATTAAGATTAAAACTAAAGGCGGTGCTAAAGTAATTGCTGAGAGCTTACCTGTTAACGCTGTAAGTATTGACGGTGTTTTTGTAAACTCAGTACTTAACCAAGCTGTAGTTCAATTAAACGCTATCTTTACCAATACAGCAGGATTCGCTTCAGCTGACACTTTTGTAGATTCTTTTACCTTGAGTGGTAATGATTTAACACTAGGGCTTAATGACGGGGTATCTTACACGGTTGACGTAACAACTTTAGGAGTAGATGCAAATAACTTCGTGTCTAGTGGCTCACTAAGTGGCTCAGATTTAACCCTTACAATGGCAGACGCTAGTGTAGTTACTATTGATGTTACTTCTTTAGGACTTGACGAAAATACAACTGTTTCAAGTGGTGCTGTGAGTGGTACTGATATAATCTTAACAATGAGTGACGGCTCTACAGTTACTGTTGACGCCTCTACACTAGGTGGCTCAAGTAGCTCAGGTAATCCTGTAGTAAGTGGCTCTGTTATAGGTACTGACTTAGTGCTCGTATTAGATGACGCTACACAGATAACTATTGATGCTTCTAATATGATTAATGGTAGTAGTGGATTAGCAAGTAATAACGGTTGGTATATCTCTTATGGAGCTAATGCTAACGATGCTGTAGGAACGTCAACAAATGACTCCACAATTAACCAACAATTGCCTTTTTACTTTGGCCAAGCTTTAGAGCGAGGAGCTGAGTATAAATGGAATTTCCAATCAAATGGAGGGGCTAACTTAATTATGGGTATTTGGGACGGAGCAGAAGTAGCTACAGCCTATAACGGCGGTAGTGTAACTGCTTCAAATTGGGGAACTAGCTTTACTTACGCAGGTGGATTTATAGCAGGCTCAAATAGTGCTTTATTAACTACCAACTCAGGCTCTAAATACGTTGTCTCTAACGGAGACGCAATGGGTATTAGGTTTGGCAATGACGGACATTTAACTCTTATAGATTATAGCGGCACTAACGAAGTGGCAGTGGCTAAAACAACAATAGCTTTAGCTGTTACTTCTTTTAATATGCAAATGCACACTTGGGCTAATGGTGTATTACCTAATGGTATTATCAATAATGTAGATTACATTTGGGATATTGTACACGATTTCGCAAACACTGAGGCAGGTATCATTAATGGTATCTTAGACCACACAGTCTTAAAGAGTGCTATTTCTATTGAGAAGGGAGAGAAGCTAATGTTTATGCTTGATGAGGTAGGTCAAGGAGATTTCTTTGGTACTAATTATACTGCAGCATCGAGTGGAGTGTCTACAGCAGAAGAGCAATTAGATAATGAATTTAAGTATGAAACAAATGAGGCTTTAAGTTTTGAGTTTGGTGGTACAGGAGATTGGAATGTAAATACTAGTAATACAAACTATTTTGATAATGGAGCAGGTGTAGTAGGACACAGAGAAGGTGGAGCTAGCACAATTCAAGGAATGTTTTCTATGAGATTTAATGATGATGGTACGTTAAGCATATACTCTGAAGATAACAATGAGACAGTGGCAACTGCTAAGAGTAACCCAACAATAGGTAGCTCAGTACATTTGTACTATGGTGTAAGAGGTAATAGAGCTTATTACTCAATACCTGTCATATCTAAGCAAACTATTGGGCAAGGCTCACAGCCTGATGTAAACTTCGCTCCTGTAGTGGCTGACCAAACTGCCTCAGTAACAGAGGGGGAGGTTTTAAACTTTCAGATTGTATCTAGTGATAATATAGTGAATCAATTTGCTGAGTTAGACGCTCCTAGTTGGATGACTTTAAACCAAAACAGTGGAGTACTTAGCGGTACAGCCCCTGCTTACTTAGGAACGGCAGCAGACACTATTGTGGTTAACTGTAAGGCAGGTAATGCTATTGGTGGTACTATTGAGTTTACTGTTACGGTAACGGTTGCACAGGTGGCTTATACTAACTCTAAGTCTTTAAACTTAAATGGCTCAAGTAATTGGCTACAAGGTAACCCTGTTAACTTAACAGCTTTAGAGAGAGCTACTAATGGAGACGGCAACGCGTGGACTATATCAATGTGGGTTAAGCCTAATAACAACACATCTAATCAAACCTTATTAGTTTACGGAGCAGGAGACGATTATAATGGTGGGGCTATTACGGTAAAGCAATCAGGTGGCACTAGCTTAGTATTGAACTATGGTACGGTATATAACAACATCATATTAGTAGCAGGTAATTCTTTTGTGGCTAACACTTGGCAGCACGTAATGATTACATTTGACGGAGGTACAACAGGAGTTGACTCTAATCTATCTACAGACTATTATAGTAGGTTTAACATATACATCGATGGTGTACTTAAGACTCCTGTAGGTGTAGCTAGTAATTATGGTTATGATGGTGCTATAAGTGGTGCAAATCCTTCTGATAATATCTTTAGAATTGGTAGAGCTTCTAATGTACATAACAACTACTTTGGCGGTATAATTAATCAGGTGGCTATTTGGGACACAGACCAAACTGCAAACGTTTCTACTATATACAATAGTGGTGCTACTCAGAACTTGAGTTCGTTAACTACAGCCCCTGCTAACTACTATGAGATTGAAACTAGTGTAACTACTATAACTGATATAGAAGGTAACGCGAATTTAACAGGGTACAACTTCAGCAACACTGATTTAGTAACTGATACACCTTAATAACTAAAAAGCCCCTCTTTAATTAGGGGGGTTTAATAGAGTTAAAATAATGTTTTTAAATAAAGATAATGTACATAAAAGCAAAATATCCAAAAGTAGGTAGAGAATGGTATAGGCAAGGTGTCCAAGGCTTTGGTAGCTTATACGGAGGTAATCAAATAAGTGACGTAACTAACAATGCGTCTAGTAACTTAACTAGCAGATTGTCAACTAGTCAGATGTTTGTAGGTAATATCATATCTATATACACCAATACTAATAACGGAAACGAGCTTGTATTCACAAATGAATCTGTTTTCTTAATTAGCAACTCTACTTTAAACATAACAGAAATAGACACCGAGAGGGCTTTAGAATTTATTAACGAGTCAGATTGGCTAAAAGAAGATTAAACAATGGCAGTAATAAACACAGGAATAGTAGAGAGAACAATAGTAGGAGTTAATGAGTCTGACTTATTTTTAGATAGTGAAGCAACTAGTGTAACAACTAACACAGGTATTGTAGAGCGCTCTATAGTGGGAGTACACGATGCTAACTTTGTGCACCCTTTAGGAGACGAAGAGATTTTAAATGGAGATTTTTCTAATGGCTCTACGGATTGGACTTTAGGTAGTCAGTTTAGTATTGGAAATAACAAAGCTATTTACGACAATTCAGGAAGTGGCACTTTAATACAAAGTTTTAATTGGCAAGGTGGTAAAACGTATAAAGTAACTTTTGATATTGGAGATTTTACAACTAATCATAGGTTTGACGTTTACAGTGGTGCTACTTTTATAAAAACATCTACTATTGAAAGCAATAAATCCTATACAATATACTTCAATGGAGATGGAGGTACTATCTTAAGGTTTAGAGGTTTGACTACAGAAAGCTTCTCTATTACAAACATCTCAGTAAAAGAAATGCTAGTTAACAGAGAGTCAACAGCAACTAACACGGGTATTGTAGAAAGAGCAATCACAGGCTCAAATGAATCTGAGCTTTGGCTAGATGCTGAATCCACCTCAGTAGTTAACAATACAGGTATAGTTGAAAGGCCTATTACGGGAGTTAACGAATCTGACGCTTTGTTTCCTGATAATACAGACTCTACGGTAGTTAATATCTCAGATACTATTATACCTTTATTAACGGCCCTAGAAGCTAGAGCGACTACCTTCGAGAACAGAGAAGCTACACAAAACATATTAATTAACTTAGAAAAATGTTAAAATGAGTTTACTAGATAAAGCAACAATCATAACAACCCCTACAGCTCACAGCAACGGGGTATTACATAGTATAAAAGGAGGCTCAGTAGCAGACTTTGACGTAGTACGTAGCTCATCGGCTACGAGAGTTAACGCTGAAGGGTTAATTGAAGATGTAGCAACTAATATCCCTAGAATAGACTACACAGATGGCACAGCTAGTATTTTACTAGAGCCACAGACAACACAACTAGTGACTCTCTCTGAGGATTTTAGCAATGCTGTTTGGGCTAAAACAGGAGACACAGTTATTGAAAGTGGATATTTAGCACCTGACGGAAATAGTACAGCTTATAAAATTAGCGGAACTAATGGCAGCATTTTTCAGCCTTTATCATTGCTGACAACTACAACGAGGAGTATATACGCAAAAACTGTAAGCGGTACAGGTACTGTACAATTATTAACACACAATTCAAATACAAACAACTTATTTACTATAACGGAGCAATGGAAAAGGTTTGACTTAAACACGTCTAACACTACAGGAGAAGAGAACTTCTACGCAGTAGATTTTAGAGGTAGTGGAACTTTAAGCGAGCTAATTATTTGGGGTGCAAATGCTACAAATGACCAAGACTACGCTACTAGCTACATTCCAACTTCAGGAGCTATTGCCACAAGGTTAGCCGATGTAATAACAGGAGCAGGAGACGTAACTACTTTCAATTCAACTGAAGGGGTGTTATATGCAGAAATGGCAGCGTTGGCAAACACTACGAGCTTTGAAGTTATATCTTTAAGTAATGGTAGTTCATCTGACATTGTAGGTTTTGTTTACAGGAACACAACTAATAGTTTTACAGCGTCTGTGAAGTCAGGAGGCTCAACATCTTTAAGTAAAACGATTACTCTTGCAGATGCAACAGAATTTATAAAAGTAGCCATCTCGTATAAGTTAAATGAATTTAAGTTCTATATTAACGGAGTTTTAGAGTTTACGGACACAGCAGGTAATACACCTATTGGATTAAACACTTTGCAATTTACAGATGGTAACGGAACATCTAATAAATTCAAAGGCAAAGTAAAATCAGTAATCACATTCGACACAGCTCTCACGGACGCAGAGCTTGAATGCCTAACAACAATATAATATGATATACTTAAGATACGAATTTAACGACAAAGAACAGGCTGAAGAAAAGATAGCTAAATTAGAGGACGTGAACGCGGCCTTTATAAAGCTTAATAAGTTTGTAATGACAGAAGGCACATACGATAGCGAAGGAGTTGAAATAACAGCTCCTGTGTTATCTACAGGGTATGCTTTAGACGTACTATGGCGAGACCTAGACGCTTCGCCTTATGGTTGGAAAAGCTACGAAGTAACACCTAGTAACCCTAAACATAAGCTTTTGTAGTCTTAAAAATCAAATTGACATAAAAAGTGTTTTTAAATAAAGTATAAACCCTTAAATCACATTATGTTAAACGCAAAAGACACGTTACAAAAAATCGCTGAAGCTCTAAACATAGCAGCACAGCCACAAGAAACAACTGAAGTACAACCAACTCCACAACCTGAAGCGGTAGAGCCAACAAAAGAACTAATAGAAGAGCCAATCGCTGAGGTAGTAGAAGAGGTTAAAGCAGAAGTAGAAGAGCCAAAGGCAGAACCACAGACTGAGACCGAGGTAGAGCCAAAAGAAGAGGTAAAAGAAGAGCCGAAAGACGACAGAGTACAAGCTCTAGAAAGTCAATTAGCTGACCTTAAAAAGATTCTAGCAGACGCTATGAAAGTAGAAGAGGTAGAAACACCTGTAGTGCCTGAGCCTGAGACTAAGGCGTTAACTCACAGCCCTGAGAAGGAAGTGAAGACAACAGCTAAAGGAGTAGGCAGAAAAGGAGCTACAATCCAAGAGAGAGTATTCAAGTACATTAATAATAACTAAAATTAACAATTAAAATTCATTTAAACAATGGCAACAACAACTAGTATCACGACCTCATATGCAGGGGAAAAAGCACAAGGATTTAT
>Ga0209833_1001293_pt1 | contig 16828 bp, 9 predicted proteins | sample COGITO_mtgs_1105_3_FD_184797 | JGI IMG/M metagenome (GOLD analysis project Ga0209833, IMG submission 184797) | Pelagic marine microbial communities from North Sea - COGITO_mtgs_110506 (SPAdes) (version 2) | ecosystem: Environmental > Aquatic > Marine > Epipelagic ... | reverse complement strand
GGATTGTTTATTTTAGATACTGGGGCTTCTACTTCTTTTGTAGATAAAAAACTTAAACAAAAGTATAAATTAAATACGGAAACTTCAGTTATAAAGGCGAGTGGTGCTGGACGGGACAAAATTGATACGCTTCTTTCAAAAAACAATCGCATTCAAATTGGAGGTTGGATAAAGAACCGTTTCCAAGTAGCGTTACTAGATTTAAGTTATGTGAATGATGCATTTGATTCTATAGATGCTTCTCCAGTGGACGGGATCTTAGGAGCCGATGTTCTTAAAAAAGGTTCTGCGGTGATCGATTACGAAAAACGATATTTATATTTTAAATAGAGTTTAAAAAAATCCCGCCTTAGCGGGATTTAAATTTTATAAAAACTAATTTATTAATCTTGTACTTGGAATGTAATTGGTAAAGAGTAAGGGACAATCACGGCTTTTCCACGCTGACGACCTGGTTTCATTTTTGGTAACATATTAATTACACGCGCCGCTTCTTTTTCGAGTCGAGGGTGTGGTGCTCTTGAACGAACTCCAGTCACATCTCCGTTTTTATTGATTTTAAAGATCACATTGATGCGTTGTTTTCCTGATAATCCTAAATCTCCCGCTAAATCTGTATTGAACTTTTTTTGTACAAATTTTGCGATTTTAGCGGACATACATTTTCGTTTATCAGTATTAGATCCTTTTTCACAGCCTGGATATTCAGGGACGTTTTCGATCACTGCAAAAGGGACTTCAACATCTTCATAGACTTCTTCAATCTCGATATCTTCAATTTCAATTTCTTCTTCTTGATCTGTTTCGGTAGACTCTATGACAGTTTCTTCAATCTCTTCTTCATCTTCGACGATTTCAATAACCTCAGGTGCTGCTGGTGGCGGTGGCGGTGGCGGTGGCGGCTTGATTTGATCTAATAAAGGAATTTCTTCATCTAGATCTGCATCTAAGTCTAATTTTCCAATATCAATTAAAGACTTATCGTACGTTTTATAATTGATCGTATTGTATGTTAGAAACATCATTAGTGCCAATCCAACTGCAAAATAGATGGATGCATTTCTGCTAACGTCTGATTCTGGGTTTTTCTTTGATTCCATATTAAATCTGTATTTTTTTCCGACCGTTAAATTAATTAAAAAATAAACAATTACGCAAAGGTTTCTGGGTTTTTAATTATAACTTTTTTTTAAACGTATCCCAATCGCCATTAAAAGCACTCCAAGTGTGTTGGCTAACAGATCAAAAAACTCTGTTGTTCTGTAGGATGATAATTTACTTTGTAAAATTTCAATCAATCCACCAAAAGTAATAGAAAGTACAATTGCGAAGATTAAACTTGACTTTATTTTTATAGCTTTAAAGAAAAGATACCATACCAAACAAAAAATTGCATAGGCAATACAATGAAATATTTTATCATCAAAGCCAGTGCTGAGTTCGGGAATATCTTGAAGCTTCATAAAACTTAAAACGATAATCGCTAAGGTATATACAATGGTAATTGTGTATATGAATCTGTTTTTAAGCACCGATCAATTCTTTATAATCTTCGGCACTTAGAAGTGTTTCTAAATCCGACTGGTTTGCAACCTTTAATTTAATCATCCAACCATCGCCGTAAGGGTCTTGGTTTACTTTTTCGGGTTCATCTTCTAAAGATTCATTAAACTCAATAATGTCTCCTGCCACTGGCAAAAACAAATCTGAAACTGTTTTAACGGCTTCTACCGTTCCAAAAACAGCATCCGCTTCCAATGCTTCATCAAGCGTATCTACTTCTACGTATACAATGTCGCCGAGTTCGCCTTGTGCAAAATCAGTAATTCCAACAGTGAGGATGTCGCCGTCGATTTTGACCCATTCGTGATCTTTTGTGTATTTTAGTTCGGATGGAATATTCATAGGTATATAATAATTAATATGTTTGTTTTTAATTTCCAAAATTGTAACGCAATGTGAATCCAGATCTAATCGTCGTTTGTGGAAAGGCGGTTGAAATTGCATATTCCGAGAACGCATAATCAAAAAAGAAAATTGCGGTTAGGTTTTTGCTAAAAGCATAGTCTGCGGCATACCTTAAACTCCAAATGGTTTGCCCTGCACTTACTTGGTTATTATCTAAATCGAGATAGCGTATAATTGTTTTATTGTTTCGAACCGAAACATCGGCCTTCATATTCAAATCACTTTTTACTGTCTTTTTGTTTCCGGCTAATTTTGTTTTGAATTTAAGATCTTTAATTCGATACCCAAGTCCAAAAATATATTCATACCCTTGAATTTCCGTTAACAGATTATTGTCAAAACTTAAAGATAAACTACGGTCTTTTTTAATTTCAGTAGTGACTTTGACTGAATTTTTCATTTCAAAATCAATCTTAACTAAGGGACTAAATTGCTCTACTAAGTTTATATTACTAAATAAAGTTTGAGCTTTGAAGTTATTCGACAAATCTTTCGTGTCTGGGTCTTGGGATGCATAGTCCAAATTGGAATCTGCAGCTTTATAATCTAAGTTTGTTCGGAATTGATTGATGGTATAAGACGCGTTATAGCCGTGGGTGATAGAAAAACGTTTGAACCTTTTCTTGAACCACTTCATTTTCATAAAGCCGGTGTATTTTAAGGTCCAATTCGGAATTGGAATGTCTCTAAAAGCATCCAGACTTATTTTATTCGATTTTTTTCCTGAGTAAGCTGCTAAAAACGCAGGCAATAAAACGGCTTGACTGTTTTTCCCAAAGCCTTCAGGATAGCCTTCTGCATCAGTAGTAATCGGATTGGCGCCATAAAAGTCCTGAGCAAGACGATTGGCAATCACCAATCGGTTGCTTTTAAATTCTTCAAATGGAACGGATTTATTTTCGTCACTTTGACTAAAAGCGGTTTTGATGAGCGAGGTTGAGATATTGAAATTTCCAAATCTATTTTTAAACAGTGAATTGTATCCATTACTCAATCCATTACTACCGATATCTGTATTGAAATTTTCGTTTAGACTGCTCGCGTAGGTTTTGCCACCTGTTAAATCGATTTTTAAATCTTGGATGGGCTCCATATTTATCACATAATCTAAATTCTCATTATGGGTCTCTGAATATTGTTGATTAAAATCCTCATAAGTGGTTAACCAGCCGTTCTGAGCAGATATCCTACGAATGTCACGTTGACTTCCAAAGGTGAAGCCAGCGGTAGGTTTAAGGGTTCCTAAAAAGCCTGGCGTTGGAATATAGCCTGGTAAAAAGGTGCTATTACTTTCTGAATAATTGACTTGCATTCGTTTCACGCTTGTGAGGAGTCCAAGCCCCACATTTTTTAAATTAAATTTTTTGGATTTTTTGGACGCCTTTCTATTATTAGATTTCTTTTTTAACCCCAAATATCGATAGAGTTTTTGCATGTCCATTTGCGTATTTAGGTTGTGCTGGCTTGCGTTAGAAATGGAATTCCCAAGGTCATAAGTTGACCCCTTTATCTCAATCTCTCCAAATAAATCAGAGCCTTTGTTCCATTGGAAATCTCCCGAATAGGTATAGTTGGAGGTTAAGAAATTAAGTGTCGGAATTTTATTAAATGGTAACTCATAGTTGATGCCTAATTGTTGGGTATGCCTATTGGGGTCTCCAAAATCAAAAAACCGATCCCACACCCCTAAACTTGGATCTTGATCGCCTTTTAAATTATCGTCCACAAAATAATTTCTAACAATATTGTTATTGGCCGCTGTAAAGTTAACCCGCAGCGCATCTGTGATGTTGTAATTAACGTTGTACTGGAAATCGAAGGTGTAATTTCTTCGAATCAATTCATCGACCGTTAAATTACTAGCTCCTAAATCTGCATCTCTAAATTTCTGACTGTTAAATTGTCTATTAAAATCGGAGTTTACCGATACGTTTGTTGGTAATAAATTGAAATTAAAATCTTTTAAAAGTTGCCAATATTTACCGGTAAATAAAGAATCATTTTTCTTGAATGGCTCAATTTTTAACGGACTAAAGCTATAACTGTAATTACCTCCAACGCGTACATTTTGATCCAACGCATTTTCGATTTCAAAATCCCGATGTTTCATCTCGTTGAATGAATAATTTAAAGTCAAATTTTCAACGTCATAAACTCTTGGTTTTGCATCGCCTGTTTTGTTTTTTCGGACGCCAATAAAGTTAATACTTTTACGTTTTGTATAATCTTCGGATTGGTTTTCGATTCGATCTCGTTCTTCGGGACTTGTGGCCGCATCTAAACGCGACTGAAGCTTTAAATCTTTATATTGTTGGTCGTACTCTGGCGTGATTAGTGTTTCACTTTGCCCATAATTGAAAGGGATTTCTAAGCCCCATTTATTTGGTAGTAACTGCCCCACGTTTATGTTGGTTACAACATCGTATTGTTTCAAATCTTCACGACTCCGTTCATTTGGCCCTTGTTCCAAGGTTCCAAAACCAGTCGTAGTTCGTTTGGCATTGGCGTTGATGTTCATGAAGTCGGCTATGTTTGTATCCATGCTCATAACGGCTGCCCAACCACCTTCGTTGTCCATATCGGCCAATCGGAGTTCGTTGAACCAAACTTCGGCACATTGATTTGTTGGGCCAATATTTTTAATCCCAAGCATTAGGGTTCTAATATCTCCAAAGTTTGGATTTCCCTTTACCGCAATTCGCTGCTCAAAAGGCGTCTCATCAGAATTCAAAGAAAACGAATCAAATTCGCCTACCGTGCCTTCTTGTAATTCGCCATCCAAAATAGTATAAAATATAGGGTTTTCATTACTTAAAGTTTGATTGCTAATGCCCAACGCTTTTATCTGTTCCAGGAATTCAAGTGGAATATTAATCTCATTGTATTCTGGCCAAACCTCGTTTTCTGAAGCACCCGTGGCACCCGATGATTTCCGTAAAGGAATTTCTAATTGATAATAATTTTGTGTAAAATCATTTCCCATTCTTACAAATGCGACCATATTTCCTTCGTTAAAACTATCCGACTCTCCATCTTCAGCATGGATAAACATTTTCAGTTTCTTATACTGACGCATATCCACATTAATGTTTTTGAAAACTGCCCTGGAATCTTTGGGCTCCAAATCACAAACATCCACCACTAACGACTGTTCATTTTGACGGATAATTGAGTTGTTGTTATTTAATTGTTCGCGGACCACTCCAGGTGGTGGCACATAGCTCCCATCATTTTCTTGAACGCCAATAATCCCAACACTTAGATTGGTTGGGTCGAGTTTTGTCGCAGCATTTGATTCTTCATCCAACGATAATTGATAACGGCGCCAATCGCTTCGTACTAAATCTAAGGTTCCAAAACGAAGCACCGTGGTTTCAGAGAAATCTTTTAAATACAAGCGCGCAAAGCGAATGGATCTGAAATCGGAAATTCCACCTCGTTCATTTGTAAATTCGGATAATGGAATCCGATATTGATACCAGTTAATCGGCTTAGCCGTTGACCCATTCGGTAGCGTAATGTTAGTGATCGACTTTCGGTCTACAATATAAGGGTTGTTTGCATCATTAAAATCCATAGAACTGATCCCAATTTCATACTCGTAATAGCTATCAATCGTGTTCATGGTGTTATCACGGTTGATGTCTTCGACATCGGGTTGTGGTGTTGAGCCCCGATTGGTTTCCGAAAATGTGTCTGGAGAATTTCCTTCCAAGCCATTGTATTTTTTATACCGCTCAAAAATATCACCCTCTGTGTTCAAGTAATATTGATAATTATCATTGGCGGGATCTGGAAGGGATTGAAAGGCCAAAAATTGTGCATCGGGCGTGGTTATCGTTTGTTCTTCAAAATCATTATAACCATCTAATCCAACATCTTGTCGGGCACGCTCTTCGCCTTGTGACGAAAAGGCATAAATCAACGATTGATTTTGCGGGGTAACCGTACCCCAATCCGATTGTGGTAATAAGCTTATATCTCCATTTTCGGGAAGTCCATTTTCATATTGTTTGCGTCCATCTTTGATCACATCTTCAGAAATGTTCCCTAAGTTTAACACCAATTTCCCTCCTGGGTTTGAGGTGTTATCTAAAAAAGGATCCATAAGCCAAAACTCGACATATTCTACGTTGGCTTGTTCAAAATCTGTGGAGGTGAGCTGTCTGGTGATTCCTGCCCAACTCTCTTTTGGTGTTTCTAAAACACCATCTTCAGCTCCTGGTTGATAATTGTAAGGCCCTCTTTCGGTCGGTCTATAAACTAAATCGAGTGTATTAATCACCGAATATTGTCCAGTTACTAAATCTTCTTGAGGAAATAATTCATTAATAAAAACTCGTCGGGTGTACAAATCAGAAATATCATCATCAGAAATACCAGCTGGACGTTGACCACTGTAAAATATGGGGTCGACCGAGTACCAGTTTAGGAGTGCACGATCAAATCCATTTTGATACCCTAAATCATCCTCTGGACCTTGTGAATATCCACGCCCAAGTTTTACAGGCCGACTTGATAAAAACCACGATTGTGGACTTAATAAACTAATCCCATTCTGTGAGCCTTCAAAATCGTCAATATAGGACGTTGCTTCGCTATCAAAATCAACGCCTTTTGGCGCTCCTGGTTTGAGGTAGGCAAATTCGCCTCGAAGCGATAAATTAGAAGCCGCGTCTGTATCAATATTTGGAAGCTTGTTAGCGAGTCGAGTTAAAAAAGGAACTTCAGTGGAATAGTTTCCGTTAAATCCAAAAATGGTGTTATTTATGGGTTCGGTGCCATAATTTGCTTTTTGCGTAATGGGGCGTTCATTGAGGTTTAAAACCGTCGCACCTAGGACAAAGTTTTCATTAAATTGATGCTCAATATTAATCCCTGAAAACCGTTTTGTTTGTTGACCAAAAACTGCATTGTTTTCAACCGACACTTGAATCGGTGTGTTAGAGGCTTGCAAGGAAGGATCTAATATTTGAACCGTTCCAATCTGATAATTAACCGTATAATCGACGCCTTCAACCAGCACACGTCCACCCGCAGTCACATTTACAGAGCCTCTCGGAACATTAAATGCTCCAATAGGAATTCCAGATCCGCCCGTCGATTTATAGCGACCGCGCATCAAAAACTTGTTCTTATCACTGTCTTGTAAAGCGGCCGTTTTGGTGCTTTTATAAAGCGATTTATAAACGTATTTTGCCTGATTTTGGTTATAATCTGTTGAAACGGCTTCATCGCCGTTATAATCTTCAGAAGGGTTGAGTCGTAAGGTTTCAAAAAGATAATCTCCAAATGGCTCTACTTTGGTAAAGACAATTTTACCGTTTTGAGGAATAACGGTAATGCCTGGTACAAAATCAAAAAAACCATCTCCTTTGTTTTGGGGATCGTTATTGAAATTTAATTTATCAAAGTTAAAGAGTCGAATTAAAGGCGTTTCGTTAATAGGATCGGCATTGGCTGCTGGATCTGGAAATGGTGTGGTTCCTACCGGAGTAATAAAATTAAGTGCGGAGGTTTCGTTATAGAAAATATTCAATCGGAAATCCTCTTGAGATAATTGATACGCGCCAGAGTTATAAATGTTTTTCATCATCAAATCCCAAACCGGAAGCTTGACATCGGTGACCGCACTTTTTAGCATTTTTAGAATCAAACTCTGATTGGTAACCGTTTGATTGCCGGTTGCTCCATCCACACCAGTATCCGTAGCACTAAGTCCATCATTTGCAAACTCTCCTACTTGAAACACCTCTTCTCCAATGGTGTATTGATAAGCTACGGCTAAAATTTCATCATTTTGAAGGCGTTGACTTAAGGAGATATATCCTAACTGAGGGTTGACAGTAAACTCATTTCCTTGGGTTAATTTTCTTGCGTTTTCTAATTTCCCATAATCAAACCCTTCATTGACACCTGGCGGTAAAAACCCGGCTTGTGCGGTGGCAATATCTCTTATCGCACTACTTAACTGTGAGTTAGCCTCGCCTATCTCTGTAGGATCAAAAGCATTATTTTTGTTATCTGGAGGCGTGTTAGGACCTTCATTTACAAATCCTGATGGAATCGGATTTAATCCTATTCTTGACGCTTCTCCTAAATCTTGTAATGCAATTATATTTCGAATATTTTCGGTTCGATTGGTGCGATTTGTAACCCACACTTCGACTCTTGTAATTTGAACTCGAGAATTGATGAACGGGTAATTTTCAAGGGCTTCATCATATGATTCTCTAAAATAATGCCCTAGAAAAAAGTGTCTGTTTTCATCGTAATCCAATCCAAAAAATTCAAAATCTTCTAAGGTCCCTCCACCCTGTGCAACGACCGTTCGTGTCTCCGACTGTTGCTCAGAAAACACCCCTGTAATTCTGGTTCTACCAAATTGTAATTCTGTTTTAACTCCAAAAAGGCTTTGAGCTCCCGAAATTAATGAGCTATTTAATGGCATGCTTACATTTCCAACTTCTAATTTTTTCAAAATAGAATCTTCGCCGCCTCCAACCGATCGCTTATCTGTTAGGTCTTTTAAATCACTCAAATCTCCTAAACCAGGGATAGAAGGGTCGTATTCTAACTTAACAATGTTTTGAAAGTCGAACGTAGATTGGGTGTCATAATTTGCATTGACTTGTAATCGAGTTCCTACTTTTCCCATCAAACTCAAACTAATTCGTTGGTCAAAATCGAAGGTGAAATTACTTTGGTTTTGTGGCGAAAAAGAAGGATTTTCTTGTCTGGAGTACATGACTCCTAAATCCATTTCTACAGACCCTTGTGGGGCGACCGAAATGGTATTTCCTCCAAAAATGGTTTCAAAAAATTTGGAGTTGACATACATATCCGGGATTAGATTTTTCTTTGCTTTTTCAGAACCTTCTTTTTTTCCGTCAATTGCATCTAATTTTTCTTTGTAATATTCTTTTAAACTTTCTTTGACCACTAAGTCTTGAAATTCTTTGGGCGTTAATATAACAGGGTAGTTGATATTAAAATTTCCGATGGTTGACGTATAAAAATACCGATCGGTTAAAGGGTCGTAGGTATATTTGCTTTCAATACTACTAGGGTCTGGAGTGTCTAGTTTTCCGAATGAAAAGGTTGTCGATGTAGAGTCTCTAACGGTCGTAGGTTGTTGAGCAAACACGTTTGAAGCACAGCTCAAAAACAGGGCTGCGAAAAAGAGTCTTTTAAAATATGATTTATAGCTTGAGGTTTTCAAATGTATTATAGGTTTTTGAGGGCTTCCTTAATAATAAATTCTACCGTAGCTTCTGGGTAAGATGTGACTACCTTTTCGACCACACGTTCCGATTGTTTTTTCATAAAGCCTAAAACTTCTAAAGCAGATAACGCTTCATCTTTGTTTGTATTGTTTTGAGACAAGGAAGATTCGTCAATATCGTAAATTTTAAGAACTTTATCTTTTAAATCAATGATGACTCGTTGGGCCGTTTTAAGGCCAATTCCTTTTACAGATTGTATTAAAGCAACATCTCCAACGGCAATTCCTTCTCTTATCTGCTTTGGAGTCAGTGAAGAGAGCATGGTACGAGCAGTGTTCGCTCCAATACCGCTCACAGAAATTAACAGTCTAAAAATTTCTCTTTCAGCAGAGCTAATAAACCCATACAAAGTATGAGAATCTTCCTTAACTTGAAGATGTGTGAAAACCTTAATAGCTTCTTGGTCAGGTATTTGAGAAAACGTGTGAAGTGAAATATTGATGAAGTACCCAATTCCATTGCAATCAATAATGACATGCGTTGGAGTTTTTTCAGCTAATTTACCTTGAATTTGTGTAATCATAGTTTCGCTTCCTTTGAATTTCAAATGTACTAAAATAATACAATATTTTAAGAAGAAAAAAGAAAGTGATTTTGAGAATCATCTCGCTGTTTTCTCTTTTTGTTGGGCATCCACAACTGCAATGGCTGTCATATTAACAATTTCATCGACACTAGCCCCTAATTGTAAAATATGAACGGGCTTGCGTAACCCCATCATGATCGGTCCGATGGACTCCGCTTTATTGAGTTCTTTTAGCAATTTATAGGTAATATTTGCCGATTCTAGATTTGGAAAAATAAGGGTGTTCACTTTTTTATTTGCAAGTCTAGAGAACGGGAAATTAGCTTTCAGCATTTCGCTATTCAAAGCAAAATCGGTTTGCAATTCGCCATCCACTAATAAGTTTGGGTGTCTTCTGTGAAGATATGAAACCGCTTCTTTCACTTTGGTCGCGGTCTTATCTTTAGACGATCCAAAATTTGAGTAGGATATCATTGCCATGACAGGTTCTAATCCAAACATTTTAACCACTCCAGAAGTCATTTGTGCAATTTTTATTAAATCATCTGCGGATGGATTTATATTGATGGCTGTATCACTTAAAAACATTGGGCCTCTTTGGGTGATCATGACATTGGTGGTCGCAATCCGTGTCGAACCAGGCGCCAATCCAATTAATTTCAACATTGGTTTTACCACCGATCCATAGTTACTAGAGTATCCTGATATTAGAGCATCCGCATCGCCTTCATTGACCATCATGGCAGCAAAATAATTACGTTCGCGCATGAGTTTTTGAGCCGCAAAAAGGGTCACGCCTTTTCGCTGTTGTTGTTTCCAATAAATTTCGGCGTATTTGTTTTTTTGAATACTGCTTTCATCGTCCTTTGGGTCAATAATGAGGACTTCGTCATCAAACTCAAGTTCGACCATCAGGCGTTCAATTTCGTCACGACGTCCTAATAAAATAGGCGTTGCCATGCCTTCTTCTAAAACTATTTGTGCGGCTTTAAGCACATTTAATTGGTCGGCTTCAGCGAAAACAACCCGTTTTGGGTTTAGCTTGGCTCTATTAAATAACATTCGGACAATTTTATTGTCGGATCCCATGCGTTCTAAAAGGGCGTCTTCATATGTTTCCCAATTAGTAATTGGCGCTAAAGCCACACCACTATCGATGGCTGCTTTTGCAACTGCTGGTGGAATCGCTGCAATCAGTCGAGGATCAAATGGTTTTGGGATAATGTAGTCTTTTCCAAAGGTGAGGCGGGTTTCACCATACGCAATATTAACCTGTTCTGGAACGGGTTCTTTTGCCAATTCGGCTAAAGCAATCACAGCCGCTTTTTTCATTTCCTCATTAATGGAGGTGGCTCGCACATCTAAAGCGCCTCTGAAGATGAATGGAAATCCAAGCACATTGTTTACTTGATTAGGAGTGTCACTTCGACCTGTCGCCATGATAATATCATCGCGTGTTTTCACGGCGAGATGGTATTTTATTTCAGGGTCTGGATTTGCCATGGCAAACACAATTGGATTGGCTGCCATCGATAATAACATCTGAGGGTTTACAATATCAGAAGTTGAAAGTCCAATAAATACATCAGCATCTTTCATTGCTTCTTCTAGCGTATCAATTTTTCGGTGGGTTGCAAATTCCGCTTTTTGGGATGTTAAGTTTTCACGATCTGCTCTAATAACGCCTTTGCTATCAAGCATGACAATGTTTTCGCGTTTTGCACCAAACGATTGATACAATCGGGTACAAGAAATGGCAGCCGCACCAGCACCACTCACTACAATCTGTACGTCTTGAATGTTTTTTTCTGCAATTTCTAGTGCGTTTAATAAGGCTGCTGCAGAGATGATCGCTGTTCCATGTTGATCGTCATGCATCACAGGGATATCAAGCTCTTCTTTGAGTCGTTTTTCGATTTCAAAGGCTTCTGGCGCTTTGATATCTTCTAAGTTAATTCCGCCAAAAGTGGGCGCTATGTTTTTTACAGTTTGAATAAATTCTTCTACATTTTCTGTATCCACTTCGATGTCAAATACATCTATATCTGCGAATATTTTAAAGAGCAATCCTTTTCCTTCCATCACAGGTTTGGAGGCTTCAGCCCCAATATTTCCCAGCCCTAAAACTGCAGTTCCATTGGTAATTACAGCGACTAAATTTCCTTTAGCCGTATATTTATACGCATCCGATGGATTTTTTTCTATGGCCAAACAAGGCGCTGCGACCCCTGGAGAATACGCCAATGCCAAGTCTCTTTGAGAGGCGTATTTTGTAGTGGGTACTACCTGAATTTTTCCTGGAGTGGGTTTTTCGTGATAAGCTAAAGCTTCTAAATCGTGTTTGCTCAGTTTTGACATATGCGTTGGTTTGATCTGCAAAGTTAGACAGTTCCATTTAATAATGAAATTTTAGAGCTATTCTTTTAAAAACTTGAGGCCACTGCTGAGCTTAAGACAGAGGCTTGCTGCTAATTGAAGATTAAAATCCGGCAGCCGAATCATCCCCTCTTGGATCTGCGCCACCTTCTAATTTGCCGTCAGGTAATACCAAAATGGCATCTACTTTTCCGATAACTGGAGAATTACTTTGATCTATTTCATATCCCAGTTTATGAAGTGAATTAAAAACAATGGTGTCAAAGGAAGTTTCAAATTTGATGTTATCCGGCAACCATTGATGGTGAAAACGAGGTTTGGAAACTGATTCTTGCATGCTCATATCATACTCTAAAACATTCAAAATATTTTGCATCACAGAGGTAATAATGGTAGAGCCACCTGGTGAGCCTACCACCATTTTGAGTTGTCCATTTTTTTCAATAATGGTTGGCGACATCGAGCTTAGCATTCGTTTTTGGGGCACAATCGCATTGGCTTCAGCGCCGACCAAGCCGTACATGTTTGGCTCTCCAGGTTTTGCACTAAAATCATCCATTTCATTATTTAAAAAGAAACCGCCTTCTTCTACATAGAATTTAGATCCATAGGCTGCATTTAGGGTAGTGGTCACTGCCACACTATTTCCAAAGGGGTCAACGATCGAATAATGGGTAGTTTCATCACTCTCATATCCGGGAATAGAACCTCTGAAAAGTGCGTTCGATTGGGTGGCTTTTTCCCAATTAAAATCACTCATTCGCTTGGATAGATAATTTTCAGACATCAAACTGTCTGTGGGTATATTGACAAAATCGGGATCTCCTAAAAAATAGGATCTATCTGCGTAAGCTCTGCGTTCTGCTTCGGCGATTACTTGGATGTATTTTGTTGAATTATGTGTGTATTGTTCTACATTATAAGGTTCAATACTTTTTAAAATTTGAGCAAGACAAATGCCTCCGCTAGAAGGGGGTGGCATGGAAATAATTTTATGCCCTTTATACATAAATGTGATTGGATCTCTCCATACGGCTACATAACTGGCTAAGTCTTCTTTGGTGATAATACCGCCCAGTTCTTGAACCTGATCCACTATAATATTAGCCGTTTCCCCTTTATAGAATTCATCCCTTCCATTGGCTTTTATCCGCTTTAATGTTTCGGCTAATTTTAGATATTTAATGGTATCTCCTTTTTTCCAAACCTTATCCAGTAAAATGGTTCTATTGTTTGCGATCTTAAAATCGTCTGTATGATCATTTAAACTTTGAGCTTGCTTTTCTGTCACAACCACCCCATTAAGTGCTAATTGTATGGCGGGTTCTATTAATTTCTCAAAGGGAAGTGATCCGAGCTTTTGATGCACTTCAAATAAGCCTGCGACCGTTCCTGGGATTCCCACGGCGAGTGCGCCAATTTTACTTGCATCCGAATTCACAGTTCCATCGGCATCTAGATACATATTTTTTGTGGCTGCTAAGGGTGCTTTTTCTCTAAAATCCAAGCTGCCTGTCGTGCCATCCTTCATTCTAAAAACCATAAAACCACCACCACCAATATTGCCTGCTACGGGATATGAAACCAACAATGCTAAATCGGTAGCAATCATGGCATCAAAAGCATTCCCGCCTTGCTTCATAATCGAAACCCCTATTTTGGAGGCTTCTTCTCTAGCGGAAACGACCATGGCATTTTCTGCAATCACTCCAAGTGTTTTATCTTGAATTGATGTCTTCGGTTTTGTGTTGCACTGAATGCATAGAATGGATGAGATGAGGAGAGTGATTACTTTTTTCATAACGGTAAGATACTTTATATAAAATTAACGAAAATTTAAAAACCCGTCATTTAAAAGCCTACTATTCTGAATCTATCCGTAAAATTTAGTGCATTTTAAGTTTACATTTCGAGGAAAACTAAGAGTGTGAATTTAAAAATTCAATAATATCATCGTGGGAAATACTTGGATTTGCTCCTTTATTTTTCGCTACCAATGCTCCAGAAGCACAAGCAAAATTTAAAGATTCCTGTGGATGGTGTCCATTTAATAGTTTACTTATTAAAGACCCTAAAAAAGAATCGCCAGCGCCAACAGTATCTACTACTTTTACTTGATAGCCACTGTTCTTGTACCATTTGTTTTCATAAAACAACAAAGCTCCGTGTTTTCCTTTAGTGACACACACACTTTGGGTATTAGTTGCTTCTGAAATAAATCTTAGATTATCTTCAATAGATTCGTGTATTGAACCTAGTTTTTTACATATTTCATATAGTTCATCGTCATTAAGTTTTAAGAAATCCGCTTTCTTCATAAACTCAACTAATACATCTATGTTGTAATGAGGAGGTCTTAAGTTAACATCAAATATTTTATATTTTGCGCCCTCAAGTAAACTGATTAATGTATTCTTAGAGGTTGTATTTCTAGCAATTAAACTCCCAAAAACAATTGCGTCAGAAGATTCTACCGCTTTCTTATCTGCATCTGTAATTTCAATTGTATCCCACGCCCGAGGAAATTCAATATCATAAGAAGCGGAGCCATTTTTATCCAAAACAACTTTAACTGTCCCTGTTTTTAATTCTGAATCAATCTGGATATTTTGAATACCTACTCCCGCTTGGTTCACAAATTCTAACAGAGACGAACCAAGCTCGTCTTTACCCACCTTACTTATAATTGTTGTATGAATACCTAAAGACTTTAATCTTAAGGCTACATTTAGTGGAGCACCTCCAATTTTTTGGTGGTTTGGGAATACATCCCAAAGTACTTCTCCAAAACAAATAATTTTCAATTTTTTCAAGGTTTTATAGTTTAAAGTGTTCATTGAGCTGATAAACAAACTCAACTCTTAATCTGTCTAAATAAATGTAAAAAACAGGTGCAAAAGAGAGCATTCGGTCTTTACATTCTTTCTCTGTATATGGGGCTATACACAATAAACGGTTGTTTTTAAAATCGGTTTTTAGTACGGTCATCCCAAATAAATTTTGATCACCAAGAATTTTATCTCCCAGAGATTCCCATGGGCCATCTAAGTGTTTTGACTTATATACTCTAATCTCTTTACTTATTTCTATATCTTCCTGTTTTTCATGTAATCGGTTACAGCTTGAAATGATCAGATAATGGCAATCTTGTTCCTTGCTGAAAATGATTTTGGGTACTTCAATTTGTGTAAAATCATCGCTATCAGGAACTGATACCGGTGGATGCAATTCTTCTATCACAATAGAATTATCAAGATGTTTTAAGGTTGCTCGTGCGATTGCTGGAGTTCTTGGCCCTATTTTAGCTGCCCAAAATAATTGAAGATTGTTGTCTTTGTCATAAAAAACAAAAGGATCACGCCATGTCATAATTGGCCCATTTTGTTCTCCGTTATTGTTTCCCAATATTTCGACAGGGTCTAAGTAATATCCTTTTTCAGTAATTGAATTCCAATCTTTTTTAGCAGAAGAAAGTTCTTTATTACTGTGGTTAATAGCATATCCATCATCAGAAATTGCGATGGCAATATTTTGAATAAATCGATGATCTGCATCGCTGTTTTCTAATCCTGTGTAAGCCACTAACTTTTTACCGTTAGGCATTGGATTTACACTACCACTCCAAATGGTTCTATAGTTGAGTTTTGAAACTTCTTCTGGCGATAAAAAACAACCTTCATCCTTCCAGCTAAGTCCATTATCTTTTGAAATAAAGTGTCTTATATGAAATGGGTAATCATTACGATTGTTAGGGTTTATTTCTTCTCTACTAGCTGTAAAACGTGCGACAGCTAAGCTGTACAAATGCAAGGTGTTATTTTCTTCATAGGACCACGCATCCCATAAAAATAAAAAGGGGTGTCGAATACCGTTTTCGAATTTCATTTCGTAAGCTTCTGGAATCATACTATTCATTGATGAATTGATTGTTTAAGTTTAACAACGTTGATTTAATGTGGTTTTGGAATTTTAAGCTTCTACTTCTTCGGGTTTAAGAGTTGTTTTTATTAATAAGGTACAAGCCGATGCCACTATCAAAAGTACTCCTGCGAAGGTGATTGCTTGCCTTGGATCATTTCCTAAAAAATTCTTTAATATGTATCCAAAAGATACGGTTTGAAAAATCATTGGAATTACAATCATCATGTTAATAATTCCCATATAAACTCCGTATCGTTCTTTTGGAATTTCTGACACAATCATTAAATAGGGGATTCCCATCATACTTGCCCAACCAATTCCAAAACCAGTGATTGCAAAAAATAATAGATTTTTATCATTTATATGTGGAAACGCTAAAAACCCTATTGCTGAAAGAATCAGGCAAAATGCATGAACTTTTTTTGGGCTATATTTTTTAGCAAATCGAACTAAGGAAAAAGCTACCAAGAAGGTAACTACATTGTACCATCCGTTGACAAGGCCTGTTAGACTAACAGCTTCTGAATATGCTTCTGTATTTTCAGGAGTTGCATTCCAAATAGAAAGAGCTACACTTTTTGATGAGTTTTGCCAATAACAAAAAAGGGCATACCATTGAAACAAATAGACTAATGCTAATTGCCACATAATTTTAGGCATGTCTTTAATGGCTGAAAAAATTTCAGTTAATGGTCCAAAGACACTTCTCTTTTCGCCTCTAAGCTTTACTAATTCTGCTTCTGTCGGTGGG
>Ga0209833_1001283_pt1 | contig 16901 bp, 10 predicted proteins | sample COGITO_mtgs_1105_3_FD_184797 | JGI IMG/M metagenome (GOLD analysis project Ga0209833, IMG submission 184797) | Pelagic marine microbial communities from North Sea - COGITO_mtgs_110506 (SPAdes) (version 2) | ecosystem: Environmental > Aquatic > Marine > Epipelagic ... | reverse complement strand
ATTAGGGACCATCTCAGCTATTGAAGCCTTAATTTTATTGGGAGACGACAAGGTAATTACCTCTTTTAATGGTGTACAAACAACCATAGATGGAGTTTCTGCTACCTTTAACTTCACAGATCAGATCTCTCAAACCATCTCGATCTCTCCAGCTTATTTAAACTTTAGTTCTTCGAATACAAGCGTTGCAACTGTTGATGAATTTGGCGTAGTAACTACACTAAATGCAGGAACTGCAGTCATAACAGCAACCTTTAATGGGCAGCAAGTAGCAGGAAGCCTAACCATCAATTCTTTGGGAGCATTTTCACATGCACCCATTCCAACACAGGATCCAGCAAATGTAATTTCATTATTTTCAGATGCTTATACCAATGTGCCAGTAAACTATTATAATGGATATTGGGCTCCTTGGCAAACAACTTTGTCTGATGACTTTACGGTAGATGGCGACAATATTTTACAATACACCATTTTTAATTTTGTAGGTGTAGAGTTCAGTTCACCAACGGTAGATGCTACATCCATGTCTCATTTCCATTTAGATGCATACATTCCAGGTCCAATTGCTCCAGGAAGACAGCTTAGAGTATTGTTGGTAGATTTTGGTGCGGATGGCGCCTACGGAGGTGGAGATGATACTAGGCATTCAACAACCTTTACAGCCCCTACTTTAGTGTCTCAAAACTGGATATCAATCGATTTGCCTTTTTCGAGTTTAACAGGTTTGGATAGCAGATCAAATTTGGCACAATTGATATTAGAAGGTGGAGATGGCTCCAAAATTTTTATTGATAACCTTTATTTTTATAACTAAACAAATAAAAGAAATAGTAATTTAAAAAGTAAAAAGCATATTATTTAGAATATGTTTTGAGATGTATTATATGACGAAGAATCCGATTTTTTTAGGAAAAAATAGCGCTTATAACCCTTCTTTAGAAGTGAGCGGAACCCAGGTAATTATAGAAGGCGAGGTCTATTATAAAATTTCGAATAGCAATAAAATGAGACCGTTTTTCATTAGTCTCGTAAGTAATTCCGATCATTGGATGTTTATTTCAAGTAATGGAGGTTTATCTGCTGGTAGAAAAAATGCTGAGAAAGCTTTATTTCCTTATTATACAGACGATAAAATAACAGAATCTTCAGATACTACAGGAAGTAAAACTATTCTTCATGTTCACAAAGAGGATAAAACATTTCTTTGGGAACCGTTTTCAGATAAATATGAAGGCGTATATGCTATCAAAAGGAATTTGTACAAAAATAATTATGGAAACAAACTTATTTTTGAAGAAGTTAATGAAGATTTAGGAATTACTTTTCAGTACCAATGGAATACAAGTACAAAATTTGGTTTTGTAAAGAAATCTACGATAGAAAATAATAGTACCATAGCTGTTGAGGTTACTATTTTAGATGGTATTCAAAATATTTTACCTTACGGAATCGCTTCAGATTTTCAAAATAGCACGAGCAATCTTATCGACGCCTACAAAAAATGTGAATTAGAAAAAGATACCGGTTTAGGAATTTTTGCTTTGAGCGCTGTGATTGTAGATAAAGCGGAACCAAGTGAAGCATTGAAGGCCAACACTGTTTGGTCTACAGGTGTTAAAAATCCGACCTATTTAATTTCGTCATTGCAGTTAAATGCTTTTAGAAAAGGAGAAGAAGTATCTCAAGAAGAAGATATAAAGGCAGAAAAAGGGGCTTATTTTACAGTGCAGAACCTCACGTTAGAGGCTAACAATCCAATTTCTTGGATGTTGGTTGCAAATGTAAATCAGAACCTTATTTCGATACAAGAAACAAAAGGAATCATAAAAAACACTCCAGATGTTACTGCCTTTCTCCAAGAAGATATTGAAACAGGAACTGCGAAGTTGGTGCAGTTAGTTGCTGGGTCTGATGGATTGCAATTGGGAGAAAATCAACCCAGAAACACAAGACATTTTGCCAATACCCTTTTTAATATTATGAGAGGTGGTATTTTTGATGATAACTATCAAATTGAAAAAGAAGATTTTATAAAATACATTTCAAAAGCAAATAAGAAAGTTGCCAAAAAGAAAGAAGAAGTTTTAAATAATTTACCAGAATTTTTCAATGTTGATTTTATTAAAAACCTTGCAGATACTAATTACGACGCCAATTTTAAAAGGCTTTGTTACGAATATTTACCGTTAAAATTTAGTAGAAGACATGGAGATCCAAGTAGACCTTGGAATAAGTTTTCTATCAATACCCGTAGCGAAATAGACGGTTCAAAAATTTTAGATTACGAAGGAAACTGGAGAGATATATTTCAAAACTGGGAAGCCTTAGCGCATTCTTATCCAGAGTTCATTGAAGGAATGATCTATAAGTTTTTAAACGCAACAACTTTTGAAGGCTACAATCCGTATCGAGTAACCAAAGATGGTTTCGACTGGGAGATTATTGAAGAAAACGACCCTTGGTCTTATATTGGATATTGGGGAGATCATCAAATTATTTATTTGCTGAAGTTTTTAGAATTTATAGAAAAATATTATCCAAACAAATTGTCTAAAAACTTTACAGAAGATGTGTTTGTATATGCGAATGTACCTTATGTAATTAAAAGTTACGAGGACACCTTAAAAGATCCAAAAGACACCATTGATTTCGATGCAAAATTAGACCAAAAAATTCAAGAAGAGAAAGAAAGACTTGGTGCTGATGGCGCTTTGTTAAGAGACGAAAATTTCTTTATACACAAAGTGAATTTAATCGAAAAATTATTGGCCACTGTATTGGCGAAAGTTTCCAACTTTATTCCGGAAGGAGGTATTTGGTTAAATACACAAAGACCAGAATGGAACGATGCCAACAATGCTTTAGTAGGAAATGGGGTTTCTATGGTGACACTATATTATCTAAGAAGGTTTATTAATTTCTTTGAAAATATTGTAGAAAAATCTTCGGAAGCATCCTATGCAGTTTCAAAAGAACTAACACACTTTTTCCAATCTGTAGCTTCAGGATTACACAGTCAACAGGGGATATTGTCAGGCAAAATTTCAGATACTGACCGTAAAACACTTTTAGATATCCTTGGAAAAGCAGGAAGTACCTATAGAGCCACAATATATGAAACGGGTTTTACTAGTGATAAAGAAGCAATTACGAAAGATGATTTAACTTCGTTCTTCAATGTGCTTAAAAAATATTTAGACCACACAATTGTTGCGAACAAACGTACAGACAATCTGTATCATGCTTATAATCTGATGACGGTAGAAAACGATGCTGAGGTGTCTATTTCCTATTTGTCAGAAATGTTAGAAGGTCAAGTAGCTGTTTTAAGTTCCGGTTATTTATCTGCAAAAGAAGCCTTGTCGGTGTTGGATGGTTTAAAAGCGAGTGCTCTCTTTAGAGACGATCAATACAGTTATATTCTATATCCGAATAAAGACCTGCCAAGGTTTACTAGCAAGAATATCATCCCAGCTGCATCGGTAGAAAAATCGGAATTATTAGGTCAACTTCTCGCAGATGGCAATACACAGATCATTGAAAAAGACATTACAGGCGCTTATCATTTTAATGCCAATTTTAACAATGGCATTCGATTAAAAGAAACTTTGGATACGCTTTCAGATAAGTACCATTCATTATTAGCAAAGGATGAAAAACTCATTTTAGCAATTTATGAAGAAATGTTTGATCATAAATCCTTTACAGGAAGATCTGGAACATTTTTTGGCTATGAAGGTTTAGGATCTATTTACTGGCATATGGTTTCGAAGTTGTTAATCGCAGCTCAAGAAAACTGTTTGTTGGCAATTGAAGAAAATGAAAGTGAGGAAGTAATCGGAAGATTGTTGGAGCATTATTATGAAATAAATGAAGGGATTGGAGTGCATAAATCACCTGAGTTATATGGAGCATTTCCAACAGATCCCTATTCACATACCCCAGCAGGAAAAGGAGCACAACAACCAGGAATGACAGGCCAAGTGAAAGAAGATATTCTTTCGAGGTTTGGTGAAATTGGTGTTTTTGTAAAAGCAGGACAGTTGCAGTTCAACCCGAGGTTATTAAGAAAAGAAGAGTTTCTTACCGCTTCGAAAGACTTTACCTGCGTCGATCTTGACAGTAGCAAAAAGACCTTGCACTTGGAAACAAATACTTTTTGTTTTACCTATTGTCAAATTCCAGTCATTTATAAGACTTCAAATAAGAAGGGTGTCGAAGTGTTTTTTGAAGATGCATCAACCAAAACCTATGAAGACTTAATGATTGAGGCAGCGGTGAGTCAAAAAATATTTGAAAGAACCGGTGAAGTAAAAAAGATAATTGTTTTTATCCCCAAATAAGCATGCAAAAGCAGCGAATGTTTACTTATCGAAATTCTAGAAAAGCAATATTTATTTTGAGTATTGCGCTAGTGGTTTTTGTTTTTTCATGTACCACCTCAGCTCCTAAAGATGTAAGGGTCGAAAGGACATCTAAGACGGCTGCACAGCTCTTCGGGAATCCGAATTACTTGGCAATGTCTTACGGTGGTTATAGAGAAAACTCAAGAGACATACAACCCTCGATAGCAGCATTGAAAGAAGATTTGAAAATTCTCTCTGCTATGGGTGTTAAAATCATTCGCACCTACAATGTACAAATTCAATTCCCTCATGCATCCAATGTTTTAAAAGCAATTACCGAGCTTAAAAAAGAAGATCCCAATTTCGAAATGTATGTGATGTTGGGTGCTTGGATGGATTGCTTAAATGCATGGTCTGCATCAGCACCAGACCACAACAAAGAAAGTTTTCAAAATGCAGGAGAGATTGATAGAGCTGTTGCTTTGGCAAAACAATATCCAGATATTGTAAAAGTTATTGCAGTGGGAAATGAGGCCATGGTAAAATGGGCTACAAGTTACTATGTGCAACCTAAAATAATCTTAAAATGGGTCAACCACCTTCAAGAATTAAAGAAAGAAGGTATATTGAGTAAAGACCTTTGGATTACAAGTTCCGATGATTTTTCTTCATGGGGTGGAGGAGATGCTAGTTATCATACCAAAGATTTAGAAGCTTTGATGCAGGCTGTAGATTTTGTTTCAATGCATACCTATCCTTATCATAATTCTCATTACAATCCTTCTTTTTGGAAAACACCAGACCATTTAGTGAATCTTTCTGAGAATGAAAAAATTGATGCTGCCATGACGCGCGCGCTAAATTTTGCAAAAAACCAATATTATGGAGTTTCAAACTATATGAAAAGTCTTGGAATTGAGAAGCCAATCCATATTGGTGAAACAGGATGGGCTACGGTTTCAAATGGAAAGTACGGGGTCGATGGATCCAGAGCAACGGATGAATACAAACAAGGTTTGTACTACAATGCACTTCGTAGATGGACCAATAAAGAAGGGATTTCTTGTTTCTTTTTTGAAGCTTTTGATGAGCCTTGGAAAGATCCTAATAATGTCAGTGGTTCTGAAAATAATTTTGGTTTGATTACGCGAGATGGCGCTGTAAAATTGGGGTTGTGGAATTTAGTAGATAAAGAAGTTTTTAAGGGTTTGAAAAGAAATGGAAATCCAATAACAAAAACATTTAATGGTCATAAAGAGGAATTAATGAAAACCGTATTGGTTCCTAATACATCTTATAAAAGGGAAATCTAAAAGCGATGAAAAAAACAATCTACATATATCAAATAATACTTCTATTGATTGTCATGAGTTGCAATCAAAAAGAAAGTGAATTAATGGTTACTGTATACGAAACTTCGGAGAGTGGGAATCACCTAACAAAAGTTTCGGGTTTCACAGCAGTTGAAAACGCAGCAACTATTGTTTTAAATCCAGCAGAAAAATTTCAAACGATTTCGGGATTTGGCGGTGCGTTTACAGAATCATCTGCTTACTTACTAAATCAATTAAGTGAGAAAAATAGAGATAGCATCATGCAAGCTTATTTTGGAAAAGAGGGAGCCAATTATTCTTTGACAAGAACCCATATGAATTCCTGTGACTTTTCCCTGTCTCAGTATTCCTATTCTCCGGTTGCAGAAGACATGACATTGGAACATTTTACCATTCAAGAAGATCAAGATGATCTAATACCAATGATCAAAGAAGCTTTGAGGGTGTCTGAAGACGGCTTTAGAATCATTGCTTCCCCATGGACCGCTGCCCCTTGGATGAAAGACAATAAAAAATGGGTAGGTGGGAAGCTATTGCCAAAATACTATGATACTTGGGCTTTGTTTTTTTCTAAATATCTAGATGCCTACAAAAAAGAAGGGATAGATCTTTGGGGTTTTACAGTAGAAAATGAACCGCACGGGAATGGTAATAATTGGGAAAGCATGCATTATACCCCCAAAGAAATGACCACTTTTGTGGAACATCACTTAGGGCCAAAGTTAGCAGCGGACGGTTATGGAGATAAAATTATTCTAGGATATGATCAAAATAGAGCCGGTATCAAAGAATGGGTAGATGTAATGTATGCGACAGAAGCCTCTTCAAAATATTATGATGGAACTGCAATTCATTGGTACGAAAGCACCTATGAAGTTTTTCCAGAGGCATTGCAATATGCGCATAATAAAGCCCCTAATAAATATTTAATAGAAACCGAAGGTTGTATCGATTCTCAAATTCCTGAATGGAAAAATGACGCTTGGTATTGGTCAAAAGAAGCAACCGATTGGGGTTGGGACTGGGCATCTGAAAAAGACAAGTATTTACATCCTAAATATGCGCCTGTAAACCGATATGCGAGAGATATTATTGGTTGCCTAAACAATTGGGTAGACGGTTGGATAGATTGGAATATGGTATTGGACAAACAAGGAGGTCCAAACTGGTTTAAAAACTGGTGTGTAGCACCCATATTAGTAGATCCAGAAAAAGATGAAGTATATTTTACGCCATTGTATTATACCATGGCACATTTTAGCAAATACATTCGACCCAATGCACAAGTAATTGGCTTGGAAAGTTCTGATAAAGAATTACAAGTTACTGCCGCAAAAAACCCAGACGGTTCGATTGCAGTCATTGTATTTAATGAAGGGAAAAAAGAAAAAGATTTTAAACTACGCCTCGGCGAAAAAGAAACCACAATTCATATCAATGCGCAAGCATTGCAAACGATTGTTATAGCATCAACCATATAATAAACAAAAACGCATATGTCAAATATCAATACCCCTAATAAAATCCCAATGGGGCAAAAAATAGCTTTTGGATTGGGAATGTTGGCCAATCAAATGTTTCCTGCTGCGCTAGGTATTTTTATGGTGGTTTTAGTTCAAGATTATAAAATTCCTACTTGGATGTGGGGAATCTTATTTTTTCTTCCTCGTATTTTTGATTCTATCACAGATCCAATCATGGGGTTTATTTCAGACAACACAAGATCTATTTGGGGAAGACGCAGACAATACGTTTTTTTAGGAGCCATTATTATGGGAGTGTCTTTTGCTTTAATGTGGCAACTTCAAGCAGTTAATATTGAAGAAAGTATCAACTATAATTTTACTTATTTTTTGATTTGGTCCTTGATTTTTTATCTGGGTTTAACAATTTTCAGTGTTCCTTATGTAGCAATGGGCTATGAAATGAGTGATGATTTTCATGAACGCACAAACATCATGGCGATTGCACAATGGATTGGTCAATGGGCTTGGGTAATAGCTCCTTGGTTTTGGGTGGTTATGTATGATGAAAATTGGTTTGGAAGTGATACAGCCGAAACCACTAAATATCTTGGTGTTTGGGTGGGTGTTATTTTTGCGTTATTAGCAATGGTGCCTGCTATTTTTATCAAAAGTGAATCTACTGCCGATGATGAAAATTTATCACCTTTATCAATGAAAACAATTGGTGGAAGTCTGAAACAGATTTCAGAGAACTTTAAAGAAGCTTTTAAAATGGAGGCTTTTAGAAAACTATGTTTTTCAACTTTTCTAATTTTTAACGCGTTCAATACGGTTGCAGGTTTTTCATTTTTTATCGTAGTTTACTATCTCTTTGAGGGAAGCACAGAGGCTGCAGGTCTCTGGCCAACGCTGTTGGGAAGTATTGGAGCTCTGTCAACTACTTTTTTAGTAATACCAACCGTAGCAAAAATGTCATTAAAAATAGGTAAAAAGAAGACATTTTTAGTTTCACAAGGAATTTCAGTTATTGGATATTTAATGCTTTGGTTTTTATTCATTCCAGGGAAACCTTATATGTTTTTATTTGCATTGCCCTTTTTCTCTTTTGGAATCGGAAGTTTGTTTACCATAATGATGTCAATGACTTCAGATATTATTGATATCGATGAATTGAATACTGGTAAACGAAGAGAAGGTGTATTTGGAGCGATTTACTGGTGGATGGTAAAATTTGGTTTTGCAATTGCTGGATTATTAACCGGAGCTATCATGTCATTAGTAGGCTTTGTTCCCGATACCATTAACTCGGAAGCATCCATTACAGGAATAAGATTATTTTATTCCGGGTTGCCAATACTTGGTACCTTGGGAGCAATTTGGATAATGCGTAATTACGATCATACTGAAGAAAAAGCGCGAGCAGTAAGTCGACAATTAGTTGCAAGAGCAGCCGAAGAAAAGTCATAGAAAAGCACTTTTTATATTATCAATGAATGATTCCAATATCAATTGGGATCATTTTTTTTAGTATCATAGTAACCATTTTTATTTCCAGATTCCTTTATTAAAGAAAAAAAACGGGCAATACTCCTTTGTTCTTATCTTTTTAAAAATCAATTAATTGATAAAAAATCAATACAATACCCCTATATTTCAATTTTTTGAAATTAAACAATTTCCACTTATACTCGTATTTTACCACTTATTCCCTAAGAAGACCAGTTATGTCTTTATACATGAATATTTCCTCTTGTATGTTTTTTGTTTGGTTTCATTTTCTACATTCTTAACTAAAATTTATTAACATTGGTTTATGATTTTAAATCAAAACTTATGAAAAAAATTACTTTATTATTTATCTTATTGATAACATCAATCGGATTATCACAAGAATTAATAACCAACGGAAACTTTGAAAGAGATGAAACTGGTTGGATAGGGAATGCTGCGAATGTAGTAACCGAAAATAATAATAATAGTTATAATTCTGCAAATGTTGAAGCAGCTGGCAATGCTTGGGATGTTTCTTTAAGTCAAGTTGTATCCATTACAAATGGAGAAACATATACATTAAGGTTTGACGCATGGTTAGACACAAATAGAACAATTATAGCTGGAATAGGTCTGAATGAAGCTCCTTGGACTTCTGTTAATGAAACAATAACTTTATCTACAACTTCTCAATCTTATATATTAACACTGACTGCAAATTTTGGACTCGAAAATAGTCGTGTAGTATTTGACATGGTTGCAGCAACTGGGTTTGTTGGGATTGATTTAGAATATTCTTGTGCATTTTTTAATTAATAAAAATGGCTGACCGCTTGAGTCTGTCAGTGCTCACCAATACAAAAACCATACAAATGGTTTCAATCTTAAATTATAAAAGTTACGGAATTTCATTGCATCCCTTTATAATCCTTGTTTTTGAGGTTTTATTATTTTAATAAAATTTAATCTTTAATGTATGTATTTTATATAGGTCCACATTATCGTATTAAACAAAAAAATATGGTAACATTATAAAGTTAAATTAAAACAACTATTTATGAAAAAAATTACTTTATACTTTGCAATGATTTTATCATCATTGATGTATGCACAAGCACCAGGCAATGCTGCAACAGAACCCACAGCAAGAGATGCTGAGAATGTAATTTCCTTGTTTACACAAACAACCGATGCCGCAACAACGGTGTATGATGATATTGCAGTGTCAGATTTCAATCCAAATTGGGGATCTACCTCTGGAAATGTTACAACAGAAACACTCAACAGTGACAATGTATTGAAATACCCTGCTTTTCATTATCAAGGAATCGTAATTGGTTCTGAGATTAATATCTCAGGAATGACAACAATGCATGTAGATATCTGGACAAACGGACTTTCTCCAAATGTATTTTTAATAAGTGCAACAACAGGAGAAAAATCTGTCAATGTTCCTGCAAACGCAGGTTCATGGTCGAGTGTAGAAATTCCTTTGTCGGATTTTACAGACCAAGGAATGTCGATTGCTGATATCAAAGAATTGAAATTTGATGGTGGAGATTCTACCACAGACATTTATATAGACAATATTTATTTTTGGAAAGAACCTGTAGCTGAAGGAACCGATGCTTCTTTAACTAACTTAAACGTCAATGGAGCAATCGTATCAGGTTTTAGCCCTACAACTTTTGCATACACTGTTGGAGTAGCAGTTGGTGGAGCTGTTCCAGAAGTTACTGCAACCGCAACAGATGCCAATGTTACAAGCATTACAATAACACAAGCGACTTCAGTTCCTGGAGATGCAAGCGTTGTCGTAGTTTCTCAAGATGGTTCTCAAACCAATGAGTATACAATTTCATTTGTAGTCGAAGGTCCATCTGAAGCAGCTCCAACACCACCAGCTAGGAATGCAGAAGATGTAGTTTCTCTATTTAGTAATGCCTATACAGACATACCAATTGATACTTGGTCTGCAACATGGGATGATTCTTCGATTGAAGACATTCAAATTCAAGGAAATGATACCAAAAAAATAAATTTCGTAAACTTTATTGGTGTAGAATTTCAAGATGCTGGAAGAATAGACGCAACAGAATTTACGCACTTTCATATTGATATTTATACGGAAACTGAAACACTCGATAAAAGTTTCAATTTGAAGTTCTCTAACTGGGCTGGAGGTACTGCTGAAGCAAATGCTATTGAATTTTCAACAACCAATGTAAGTACACCTGCGCTACCAAACCCAAATCCAGGAACATGGATTTCTTTAGACATTCCATTTTCAAGTTGGGGAGGAGTAAACGGTATTTCGAGAAGTGATTTGGCACAATTTATAATCACCTCTAATTTAGGACAAGTATTTGTAGATAACATTTACATGTACAAGATACCAGTTGCAACGGCTCCAACTACTGATGCACCAACGCCACCAGAAAGAGATGCAGCAGATGTTATTTCGATTTATAGTGATGCGTACACCAATATAAATGTGACCAACTTTAATCCAGGTTGGGGACAGTCAGGAGCTGTTGATGCCGCTTATGACCCTACTGGAAATGGTGTAAACACGGTTTTAGAATATTCAAACTTTAATTATCAAGGAACAGAATTTGACGCTACAGATGCTTCAGCAATGGAGTTTGTACATATCGATATTTGGACAGCCGATGCGACCAATGTAAAGTTTACTCCTGTAAATAACGGTTCAGGTGTTGGTGAAATTTTAGTGGATGTTCCTGTTGTTACTGGAGCATGGAGTAGTGTTGATATTGCGATTGCTGATTTTACAGGGATGACATGGGATTCTTTAATTCAAATGAAATTTGATGGACAAGCTGGTTCAAACCCTTCCACAATCTATATTGACAATGTATACTTTTATAAAGCACCAGCCTTTAATGGAATTGCTTTGCCATTTGATTTTGAAGATGGAGAAAACCCATTTACAGCAAATCCAAATGTTGGGACGGTAATCGAAGACCCAACAGATGCTTCAAATAAAGTACTAGAAATTTTAGGAAGTGCCGGAGATTGGGACAATGTAATTTCTAATTTAGATTTAAATGTGAACTTATCAGACGATGATAACAATACCATTACTTTTAGAATCAAACCAATGAATGGTTCTGGGTCTGGAAATCACTTGTTAAAATTTGAAGGGGAAGCAAATGGAGGATCTAATACAGAATTAGCATTCAATACTACGGGAACCGATTGGGAAACCATTAGTTTAAACTTTCCAGCAGGTTTAGGAAGTTATTCAAAACTAGTACTCTTTACAGATGCTGGAAGTGGAGCTACAGATACCTATTTAGTGGACGACATTCAGGGTGGTACCAATGTTGCACCTCCAACAGATCCTGAAGCACCAACAGTGGCTGCACCAACACCTCCAGCAAGAAATGCTTGGGATGTGATTTCATTATTCAGTAATGCCTATGACAACATTACCATAGACACTTGGTCTGCAAGTTGGGACAGTGCTGCAATAGAAGATGTTCAAATTGTTGGAAATGATACTAAGAAAATAACTTTTGAAAACTTCTTAGGTGTTGAATTCCAAAATAGCAGTCGATTCGATGCTACTCCATTTACGCATTTTCATTTGGATGTTTTTGTCACTGAGGCAACTTTAGACAGAAGTTTTAATTTGAAGTTTTCGAATTGGGATGGTGGCGCTGCAGAAGCAAATGCCATTGAGTTTTCAGTAACAAATGCAAGTAATCCAGCGATTCCAAATCCGAATCCAGGAACTTGGATTTCTTTAGACATTCCTTTTTCTGATTGGACAGGAATTGGAAATGATTCAAGAAATGACTTGGCACAATTTTTAATCACCAGTGATTTAAATGTTGTTTATGTTGACAATATCTATATCTACAGACCTGCAACCGCTAGCGTAGACACAGAGAACTTATTAAATGTAAGTTTGTCTCCAGTTCCAGCGAAAAATGAATTGAAAATTAGTGCACAAGACCTTATTGAAAACGTAACCATTTACAATGTCTTAGGAAAAAGAGTCGTGAATGCAACCATCAATAAAAAAGAAGACGTACTTGATGTATCTTCATTAAAAACGGGTGTTTACATTTTAAAATACACGATAAACAATGCAGTAGGAACGATGAAGTTTATTAAAGAATAAACAAACATTCTTTTCATAGAAAATAAAATCGCCTACAGCAATGTAGGCGATTTTTTTATAAAGAAAAAAATAATAATTTAAATATCCAAAAGTCTTTTGGCAGCATTAAAAGGCGTCGTTTTTCCATTCTCTAAAGCAAGAATTTCTTCAGACATAGCCGCTTTAATCAACGGATTTTGGTAAAAATTCGTTTTTAGTTGCTGTTCAATTGTAGACAAAAGCCAAAATTTATTTTGCGCATTTCTTTTATTTTCAAAAGAAGTATTCTGTTTTGTTAGTTGGATGTATTCAGAAATTAAAAGTTCAATTTCAGCAATTCCATGATTTTCTAAAGCACTTGCTGTGACTACCTTTGGCTGCCATTTGCTTTCCTTCAAAGGATATAAATGCAAGGCGTTTGTAAACGCTACTTTGGCCATCTTCGCTCGTTGAATATTATCTCCATCCGCTTTGTGAATCACAATTGCATCCGCCATTTCAATAATGCCCCGTTTCATTCCCTGCAATTCATCACCAGCCCCCGATAGTTTCAATAATAAAAAGAAATCAACCATCGAGTGTACCACTGTTTCAGACTGTCCAACACCCACCGTTTCAATAATAATGGTATCAAAACCAGCAGCTTCGCAAAGAATGATACTTTCCCTAGTTTTTTGAGCAACTCCTCCCAAAGAAGCCCCAGAAGGAGAAGGTCTGATAAATGCATTTTTATCAGTAACCAATTCTTCCATGCGAGTTTTATCGCCTAAAATGCTTCCTTTGTTTAGCGCGCTACTTGGGTCTACTGCCAACACCGCAACTTTTCTCCCCTGTGAAGTTAAATGTTTGCCAAAAGCTTCAATGAATGTACTTTTTCCAACGCCAGGAACTCCTGTAATTCCAATTCTTACAGAATTGTTCGCAAAGGGCAAACAATGCTCCAAAATAGCATTCGCTTTCTGTTGATGTTTTACTGTTGTGCTTTCTACCAAGGTAATGGCACGGCTTAAAAAAGGAATGTCTCCTGCCAAAATATTCTTTACAAACGCTTCCACCGAATGCTGTTTAGCCCTGCTCAATTTTATTTTTTGAGCAGCGCTATTGTTGGTGGTTTCCGGTAGAGAAACCCCTTCATTTTCAGTCAATGCAGATATTTTTTTATCCATGGCAACAGCTAATATGTAAATTTAAGTATAAAAATGAGAACTTGCTCCTTTGTTTCTCTCTAAAAATTCACAAAACAGATGAACTTATAGGGTATCCTGTGAATTCTAAACAGCCGAATTGAGTCGAAAAAACACATTCTATATCCCCTAAATTCTATTTCGCTATTCTTTATAAAGTTCCTATATTTATCAACTGTAAATAGGCACTTTTTTAATGGAACGTTACAAAGAAAATCAATTGAAAGTATACAATTCGCTTTCTAAAAAGAAAGAGGATTTTAAAACCATAACAGACGGATATGTAGGCATGTACGTTTGTGGACCCACCGTATATAGCAATGCCCATTTAGGCAATGTAAGAACCTTTATGTTCTTTGATGTGGTGTACCGTTACCTATTGCATTTGGGCTATAAAGTTCGGTATGTGCGAAATATTACCGATGCAGGGCATTTGGAAAATGATGCAGATGAAGGCGAAGATCGCATTTCTAAGAAAGCACGTTTAGAAAAAATTGAACCTATGGAAGTGGTTCAAAAATACACTGTAGACTTTCATGACGTTTTAAAAAATTACAACTTTTTACCACCAAGCATAGAGCCTACAGCAACAGGTCACATTGTAGAGCAAATAGAAATGATTAGAGAAATCATTGAAAAAGGCTTTGCCTATGAAGTAAATGGATCCGTTTATTTTGATGTTTTGGCCTACAATGAAAAGAGTCATTACGGAATTTTATCTGGTAGAAAAGTAGAAGATTTAATCCATAACACCAGAACGTTAGACGGACAATCAGACAAGAAAAATCCACAAGACTTTGCCCTTTGGAAAAAAGCAGATCAAAGACATATTATGCGTTGGCCTTCACCCTGGTCAGACGGGTTTCCAGGTTGGCACTTAGAATGTTCAGTAATGAGTACAAAATATTTAGGAGAGCAATTTGATATCCACGGGGGTGGAATGGATTTGAAATTTCCGCATCACGAATGTGAAATTGCACAATCTCAAACCTGTAGCGGTGTAAAACCCGTCAACTACTGGATGCACACCAACATGTTGTTGTTAAATAGTCAAAAAATGGCTAAATCTACCGGGAATTTTATTTTGCCCAATGAGATTTTATCAGGAGAAAATGATATTTTACCAAAACCATTTTTAGCTAGTGTAGTGCGTTTCTTTAACTTACAAGCCAATTATAGAAGTATTTTAGACTTTTCCGGAGGAGCCCTTGAGGCCTCAGAAAAAGGACATGCTAAGTTGATGGAAGCTCTTCGTCTACTCGATCATATTCCTGCAGCTGAAACCTCTACTTTTGACGTTCAGAAATGGGAGAAGGACTGTTATGCTGCCATGAATGATGACTTTAATACCCCAGTTTTAATAGCACATTTATTTGAAGCCGTAAAAGCAATCAATCAAATCAAAGAGCAAAACGCAAGCTTAAATGCCACAGATTTGATAACTCTTAAAACAACGTTGAACGCATTTGTTTTTGATGTTTTAGGATTGATGAATGAAACCAATCAAGAGAATTCAGAAAAAATAAACGGAGTGGTAGCGCTGTTGATTAAATTAAGAAAAGAAGCCAGAGAAAATAAAGACTGGGCCTTGTCAGATCAAATTAGAGATGAATTGATGGCCCTGGGCATTCAGTTAAAAGATGGAAGAGAAGGCACCACATTTTCAATACAATAATTTGAAAAAAAGAATCACATATCCGTTTATTTTGTTGGTTCGTTTTTATCAAACTGCCATTTCACCTTTTACACCATCTACCTGTAGATACAGTCCTACATGTTCTCATTATACCATAGAAGCTTTGCAAAAAAAAGGCTTGATAGCAGGAGGTTGGTTGGCCTTAAAAAGAATTTTCAGTTGTAATCCTTGGGGGGGAAGTGGCTACGATCCGGTACCAGAAAAAAAGAAGAATACAGTCTTAAAAGATTGAAGTATAAAATAGATAACTTATGAGTTTTTTAGCAATAAATTGGAATTGGAATCCCGAAATCCTAAACATTGGAGGAATTAGCATCCGTTGGTATAGTGTCATGTTTATCACCGCTTTTTTATTGGGCCTTCGGCTGATGAAAAAAATATATATCCAAGATAAAATTTCATTAGATAAATTAGACCCCTTGTTTATGTACGTTTTCATATCTATGTTGTTAGGAATGCGTTTTGGAGAAGTCTTCTTTTATAGTTGGGACAATTACCAAGACAACTTATGGCAAATTATATTGCCTTTTAGAAAGCAAGAAGGCGCTGCCATGATTTTTGGTTTGATTGAGGGCTGGAAGTTTACAGGAATCTCAGGATTTGCAAGTCATGGTGCCGCCATAGGAATTCCGATTGCAATGTATTTTTATGCGAAGAAACACCTACAAAAACCTTGGTTATTTATTTTAGACAGACTAGGAATTATGGTTGCTTTGGCTGGATTTTTCATTCGTTTTGGAAATTTTTTCAACTCAGAAATTTACGGAAAAGAAACCGGATCTAGCTTTGGAGTCATTTTTGAAGTTGCAGGAGAAACAGTTCCAAGGCATCCAACACAACTCTATGAAGCCTTTAGTTATTTGGCATTATTCTTTGTAATGTGGCACTTCTACTGGAAAACCGATAAAAAACAAAAATTAGGCTACTTATTTGGTCTTTTTACTGCTGTTTTATGGTCGCTACGTTTTGTGATTGAGTTCTTAAAAGAACCGCAAGTACAAAAAAGAGGCGAAGAATGGTTCTTTAGCCCATTAAATACCGGGCAAGTGTTAAGTATTCCTCTGATCTTATTAGGGCTTTGGTTGATGTTTCGAAAGAAGAAGTAAGGGGGGTAAAAGGGGAGATATAGGATAATGTGAATTTCTTTTATGTTCCGCTAAGTGCAGACTAAGGAGCAAGATTTATGATACTATTAATGAGCATTGTGTTTATATATTATTTGCCATACTAATTTTCATGTCTATTCCGTTGA
>Ga0209833_1001281_pt1 | contig 16903 bp, 20 predicted proteins | sample COGITO_mtgs_1105_3_FD_184797 | JGI IMG/M metagenome (GOLD analysis project Ga0209833, IMG submission 184797) | Pelagic marine microbial communities from North Sea - COGITO_mtgs_110506 (SPAdes) (version 2) | ecosystem: Environmental > Aquatic > Marine > Epipelagic ... | reverse complement strand
CTTCAATCTGAGCTTTAGAAAGTACCTGCGCATGCTCTTGAGCCATGGTTGCAATCTTGTGGGCAATGGCATTCTTCTTGTCTTTGTCCTCTATAAATTTATCCAGTAGCCCTGTAACAGGCCCTATAAGTTGTGCTAGCATCAGTCCTCTCCTTTTTGTTTAAACGTTACTTAGCTTGCAAAGGGCCTTTAAGTTTCTCTAGCTTTTCTTTTTCTTTCTTTTCAGCAGGAGAAAGATTAAGGTTTTGCATTTGAACATCTTTAGCACGTTTAATCTTCTTCTTCTTTTTCTTAGCTGCATGGTATTCTTTTAATCCAGCTTCGTCATACTCGTATTCCTTGCCTTTGTACATTGGCATTGTTATTCTCCTATTTACTTAGTGGACCCTTACGGTACTTAGCTGTCTTCTTAGCAATCTTATCTGGTTGCTTAGAGAACTGCTTACCTTTCTTAGTGTCTTCTCGTTTCTTTTTGCTGGTAGCTGCATACTCTTTACTAGACAAAGAATCCCTAGCTGCCTTGGGTAAGTATCGTTCACCGGTAGCCTTAGGGCCCCTTGTGCTATTCTTACCAGACTTAGTGCCCCACTTTTCTTTAGTCCACTTAGTCAAAGACTTCTGCTCTTTAGATTTACTGCCTGAGTAGCCACCACCCATTTCTTTGTAATACTTACCAGCTAACTGCATAGCACGGGCTGAATGCTTACCACCCATTTTACGTTTAGCCTTTGCTTTAGCTTTAGCCCATAACTTTGGATGAGTCCTAGCCATTACCACTTCACCTTGTTAGCCCAGTAAGCTGCTGACAAAGGCCCCTTAGCAATGTTTTTACCATGACGAGCCTTAAAGCTTTTACGCTTAGCTTTCATCTTTGCTCCTTCACCTGACTTAGGCTTACCTGCAGTAGATGCGCCTTGCTCTCCAAAGCGAATTGTTTTAATTGTGTCACCTGACTTAGCCACAACTACGTGTGACTTCTTAGGGTGACTAGGGGTTCTCTTAGGCTTATTAAACCCAGAGACCCCTGCCCTCTCTAATCGAGGATCTTTTTTACTAGCCATTTTATTCTCCTACAATAAGTACTTAACGCCCATACTTACAAACCCAGCTAGCGTAACCCACATAACCCTCTCAACCCAAAGGTTGGAGGCTATGCTGAGTTCTAGTTTTCGAATACGAGCTTCATGGTCATCCATGCGGCTTCGTGTTTCTAAGTACTTAGCTTCGAGTACTGATAGGGTCTTTAAGCTTTGTGCTATATCTTTAAGTGCAGATCTAACATCCTTCATGTCTTCTGACATGTTTTCTTGTTGGACCTTTAGGGTTGTCATTAAAGCTGTAGTATCGCCATCCATGGATTAACCCCCTTAGTCTTCGAATAAATTGTTATAAGAAATAAAAGCAGACACTACCTCATCAGTGTGTACTACTGAGCAAATAGCTTGCACTTCAGTTGACTCACCGCTATAGTCGTCACCCGCTGAAATTACTTTGCGGCTGTAGGCTGAAGAGATTTCAACGCCATCATCAGTGATTGCTGTCTTGGTGCGTACCTGTACGGCCTTAAACTCGCCAACAATTTCAATCTTATCTTCTGTAATTACTTTTTCTAATGCCATTATATATATTCCTGTCTATGCCCAGCATCCACTGGGCGTATGGTTAAGTTAATTTCTTATACTGTGTAAGTTATTGAAACATACATGTCAGCCTGAGCGTCTGTAATATCGTCCCATTGCAAAGCGGCAGTCGAACCACTTTGATTGGTTTTGCTAATTACCATATAGCTGGTGTTTTCTGTGATTCTTGGCTGTATAGAACCACTGTAGGAAATACGAGTACTTTCCATAGAGCCAACGTAGCGATAGTTGCTACTTACATCAGAGGCAGCAAATGGCAAACCAGTGATATAGACGTTGTTTGTACCGGTCACATCAGTGTCAGGGTCTAGATTGATAATCCGCATATGCAAAGTGCATTGATTTCCAATTCTCGTGTAACTTCCATTGAACGCTTGCCCTGAGGCCACATTACCGTTTGTTATTTCGTCCCTAAAAATTGGTGTCCAAGTGCCTTCCTCATAATCTTCTAACTTATTATTTGCCGCTGTATCGCCTCCTAAATAAACACCGCCACCGATAACAAGGTCTTTCCACTTGTTATTAAGATTACCTAAATTTGTCGCATTGCTATTTGGGTTGCCATTAAGGTCGGTTGGAATTAAGGCGTTAACGGTTGCAGAAATACCTACACCATTTGTGCGTGTGTCTAACACGAGTGATGATACTACTTCTGAACGGTCTTTAATGAATCCAACTCTAGTGGTGTCATTATAAAACTCTGCAATGGTACCGCTACCGCCAGACTTGGTAAACGTACTAACTCCACTAGCTAAAGTACCGCTAACATTAGCATTGCCACCAAGATACAAATCCTTGAATCTATTTGATGAAGTCCCTAAATCAGCAGCATTATTATTTCCATCATAGCCATTAGTTGTTGGCCTCAGGCCTGATTGGCTAAACCTGAACCCGCCGAGGTCACTTCTTACAAACGCTTCGCCATTTGAGTTATAACCGATAACAGACTTTGTAACTCCATTCGCCTGTAAATCAATGATAGTGCCGTTTGCGTCATTTCTATTTACGGTTAATGGTGAAGAACCACTGCTTGTAGCAGTTATAGTGCCAGTGGCTAAGGAAGCAGACCGGATTTCACCTGTATCACGCAATTCAATATGGTCTAAGGTTTGGTTGGTTGTTAGTGAGCCAAGCAAGAACTTACCATTTTCATCAAACCTAGCGACTTCTTGAGCTTCAGTGCCATCAGTATTGTTGTTAGTGCCAAAGGCAATGTATGTGCTTGGGGCTTGCTCTTGGTGTCCAGCAACTATAAATGCTTTTGTGCCTGATGATGTGGTATCACTACTGACAAAATCAATGCTGCCTATAGGCTGGCCTTGATGTACAAAAGTATCAGTGCTTGTAAACCTAATTCGGTTATCAGTCGCTGGTGCAACCACTAGCCCAGACACACCTGTGAAGGACGCTGTAGTAGATATAGTGTAAGTGCCTGTACCGCCAGTTCCTGTGCCTAAAGCTGTAATAAAGGTGTTGGGCTGTATTTCGGCGTTACTGCCAAAAAACAAATCACCAACCTCAATTGGCGATGCATCGTTTTGTACAGAAGTTACATCTAAAGTTGTTCCAGAGCAGTCAGCAGTAAAAATGGATTTGGCGTTACCCTGCCTTCTAAACTCTAAGTCTGCCGCATAAGTTCCAGCAGAACCCCCTGTGCCAATGCGCACTTTGTCATCTACAGTTAAATTTGTAGAGCTTATCTCGCCATCAACTTTCAACTTTGAGGCTGAGTTAGAATTTGAACCTATACGGAGGTTTCCCGTAGATGCATTATACTTAGTGTTTGCGGTACCATCGTCAGTATGAAGTAAAAAGTCTCCACCCACATTAGTGCTTAAAACTGTGTGAGTATCAGTTCCATTAAATCTAGTGAATTGGTGTGCGCCAAAATCACTTGTCCCGCCTCTTGCACGATAAGCAACGCCTACTCCAAAACACCCAACTCTCAACTCAGAATCAGCTACATCAGTATCAAGAGAGTAAAGGTATGGCGCACTGCTGCTGGCTTTTAGGTTGTTAGCAGTTACAGCTGTAAACGTTCCCGCTGCAGGAGTAGCTTCACCGATAACTGCACCATCAATAGTACCACCGTTAATATCTGGAGTATTGATAGTGGGAGCATTAATATTAGCGGTTTGATCAGCTACGTATTGTTTTACAGATTGTTGAGAAGGAGCACGAGTAGCACTGTTAGTACTAAAGCTATCTTCGTCTATAATATTATTTGCGATTCGAGCATCTGCAAGGGTATTGAAAGAACCAGTAACAGCTTTGTTTGAACTGTTGCCAATAAAAACATTACCGTCATTAAGGTTTGGAGTAGCAGCAGTACGACCTGCACCCACTACAAGAATAGAACCTACGCTTGCATGTTCTCGTTCAACCTTACCCATGTTCTGAATGACAGAACCTTCACCTGTGGGTGGGGTAGCTGTAAGGACTCCGGGAGTTGTGCTGAGGTACAATGTATCTCCGAGGCTAAACCCTGAAGTGTCAAAGTTCTTAAGCTGACCTGCAGTAATTACATCAAGAGTACCATTGTTAGATGTAGTTGCAGCGGCTAGTCCAAAGGCAGGGAAAGTGCTTGCACCATTAGCATCTGCTTTACTTACTACTGGGGTGTTACCGCTAATACCAGAAACATACACAGCATCGCCTTTACTCAAGGCTTCTCCTGCTTTAGCTTTAAAAACAGTCTCACCTTGTAGCACACCAATAAACTCTGGAGCTGTTACGTCACCAGTAAAGGTTGCACCTGCTAATGTTGCATAGTCTGTAGCAGTCTCCAATGCCATAGTACCTAACCCAAGGTTAGTACGTGCAGTGCTTACGCTAGGGAGGTCTGCAAGGTTTTGGGCTTTAAGTAATATAGTAGAGCCATCAACAGCAGCGATAGCCCATGCACTGCCATTCCATACATTCATAGTATTGGAAGTTGTGTTAAAATACAAAGCACCTACTATTAAAGCATTGCCATCATTATCCGCAGAAGGTGCCGAGTTTTTAGCTCCAAGGTACCTGTCATCAAAAGAATCGTAAGATGCAGCAGCGTTTGTAGCAGAAGTAGATGCTTCGCTAGCTTTAGTTGTTGCAGTGGTTGCTGCAGTTTCAGCTAAAGTTTTGTAAGACTGTGCGTTACTTTCACTAGAGGCTGCAGACTCTTTAGAAAGATTTGCAGCAGTTGCAGAAGCAAAGGCAGCAGTGGCTGAAGTAGAAGCGTTAGCGGCTGCAGTGTTAGCGCCTGAAAGCTCTTGTTTATTACCGGAGCTGAATGCCCCACCTTCTGATGGGTCACCTACTAAATTAGAGGTAGTCCCGGGTATATAATCTATAGTCATTTATGCTCTCCTTAGAATTGAGCTATGTTAGAATAAGTAGCTACCATAGAACCACCATTAACTTTTCGTTTAGTTTCTTCTAAGTTAAGCTCAGCAATAGCTGCCTTTTGCTTATCAAAGAACTTTAAGGCTCTTTCGTCTTCACCAATATAATCTAATGCATGTGCGATTGCACCCCATAGCAACATACGCTCGTGGTCATCACGTAGCCAGTTGGGAACTTCAGTGCCTGTGTAGTAAAGGTTACTTCCTGTTGGAAACTCTACACTCCCAGCGCCCGGAATCCCATTTGGAGTAGCTAAGCCTGCATTAATATTAGCTTGGTTTACAATGTAAGTTGCATCAAGATCTGCTAGCCTACGATAGTAGTATATTTCAAACCGATCGCCTATCTCAGCTTTTGGTTCAAACACTAAAGCTCTACCTTTACGAGCAAAGTTGTTATTAAGCTTAGCCATGTCTTTATCTTGCATAGCAAACAAAGAAAGCCTTTCATTAAAAACTGTACGTTCGCTTTGATTGTTTACCTTGCTAAACTGAATTAACTCAGAAAGGTCTGAAGGCATTAAGATAGAATCTTCACCTTCTGTCTCGCTAGTAATAGCGTTGTAAACAAACGTATGCTCTAGTGGTGGGATTCGTAAATGCCTATAGCAGTAATCTGCTGAGTAATCTAAAAAGTTATTCACTAGGCTATCGGTCAGAACGTTCTCGTCTCTATTAACCCATGATCTTACTTTAGCAACCATAGCATCGTATAATGGCGTTGACATATGTGTCTCCTGTTTTAACCACGAGCCCTTGAGATGTTAGAGGTTAACAGGTCTGGGTACTCTGATTTAATTATTCTTTTAAGTTTAGCAACATCAGCGGGGTTACCCATAAACCCTTCTTCAAGGAGATTGAGACCATGCTTAGTTAATATGTCAATAGCTACGATATCGGGTATGATAGCAAATGACCTGTAGTGAGAGGCATCGCCTCTGAGTTGAGCCTCACGGGACTCTTTAGCGTACTTAATGTATTCGCTTACATCTTGATTAACTGTTAAGTTACTGTCGTTTCTATCAAGTTGCATTCCTGAAAACTTATCCATTTATCCTCCATAGGTAAAAAGAAGGGGCCCCCAGAAGGGAGCCCCAAAGGTACTAGGGTTTATGAACCACCCAGACCTACGATCATACCACAACCCTTAGGGTTGCTTACTGCAAGAGTACACTCTTCCACGATCTGACCAACAGTGCTATCGCCTTGCTGACCAACTTCAGTTTCCTGGAGTGGACGCAAAGTAGCAATCTTGAACATTGAGGGATCATACACTAACGCACAGAAGTTAGCTGAGTTAGTAGTATTATCTGCACCAGTGTTGTGAGCTAGGCCCATAATGTAGTTAGGTACGATTTGAAGAGTACCAAAATCACTATCAAACAACTCAATGCTTTGACGGATCTTACCGGTGTCGTCTACGTTACGAACGGTGTTCTGTCCTGTGCCGTGAGCCTTAGCTGACAGAGTACGCTTGTTCAACGGAGAAGTCATCAAAGTAGTAGCTTTACCACCAGCTTCGTAGATTTTCTGCATAATGTCATCAACGTGGCTTAGCTCGATATCATTAAGAAGGTCATCAGCAGTTGAAGTAGTACGGTCGATAGTACCAGCAGTACCAACACTAGTATTATCTGGGGCAGTGTAACACCCAGATTCACCAGCGATAACTACGTTAGCAGCATCATTCACGTATGCTTGGTAACCACCAAGAGTACGAGTGCCAGAGCCGTTAGAGCTGTGGAAGCTATGTACCAAATCAAGCTCAAGGTCTCGACGCATTTCAGTACCGACTTTCTTAAGCTGGTAAGCATATTCGTCAGCAACACCGGCTTGGTCTACAGCACGTTTAGTACCAGAAACCTGTACGGTCTTAGAGTTAATCTGAGTGTAGTTACCCAGACGAGTGCGATCACCACCAGCAGACTGTGCAGCAGCGATAGTAGCGAAGGTAGAACCTTCAGCAACAGCGCTAGAAGCAGGAGCCAGAAGCTCATCAGTTTGCCATTCGTGGAAAATACCTTTAGCTTTGGTTTTACCAACGGAAGCAATGAATGGAGTCTCATCACGAGTGATCATTGAGATGAAGTTCGCTAGATCTTCTTTCTCAGATTTGCGGGCATTTACCGCATTAGTTGTAAAGTTTGTAGCAGCCATTTTATATTCCTTATAATTAAATTAATGTTGAATCTATTATGTTAGCGGAACTTGCTTAATGACTTTAGAAAATCTAATTCTGAACCTTCATCCCCATTACCTGAGAGAACAGAGTCTCGTAGGTTTTGAGAGTTACGGGCTTCTCTTTGACTTTTAGTACTCTTACGTTTAGTAGGTATACCTTTAGCCTTAGAGACCTTTTTACGTTTAGCAGAGCCTGAGGCAGTCTTCTGTTTGAGACGACGATAATCATCCACAAACTTAACTACATTAGCATCCATGATAATATCAAGGAACTCTTGAGGGACACCTTCTTCTAAAGCAAACTCACGTACAGCTTCTGAGTCAAAGTCAGGTACAAGTGTGGATATGTCTTCTTCAAACTTAACCATCAACTCATCTACTTGACCCTGTAGCTGTTCTGCTTGTTGCTTTTGAACTGCACTTGCCAAGCCTTCACGTTGATTACGTGCTGACCAGTACTCTTTCTGTGCGGTTTCTCTTTTATCCTTGAGCTCATTAAGCTCATACGTATCCCCGTTTTTACGGGCTGTATCAATTTTAGATTCTAAGTCATGGAACTCTTGTGCCAACACAGTCTCTTGTTGTTGTAGCTGTGTGTGCAAAACAGTCCCAAGTTCAACAACTTGATTAGTCTTAGCGGAGTATTCTTCTTTTAATCCTTTCTCAAGTTCACTAACTTCTCTACCCTTCTTAGACAAGTGTTGATCAGTAGCAAAACCTTTGCGAAGTTCTGACAAAGAAACATATTCTATTTCTCCATCAACTTTAACAGGAACTTGATAGTCCCAGTCTACTTCCTCTTCATCCGGCAAATCGTCATCTTGGGTAGAATCATCTTCATCCTCATACTCTTCGTCGTCTTCAGCGTCTTCCTCATAATCATCGGTATCGTCTTCATCTGTGTCGTCATCCTCGGGTACTTCTTCTTCCACAGAATCTTCCGGGTCAAGTTGAGATTCGTCATCATTTGGTAGAGATTCCTCCTCATCGGGAATGGTGAGTCCTAACAACTCGCCCATTGGGCCCATGGGTACTGGAATGTCATCGATCGACTGACCATCTTGACCAGCATAAAAACCAGCGTCATCCGAACGGGTAGAGGCTGTAGTGTTTTTGTTGCTCATAATTTGTTATCCTTTATTAGTCCTGTTTAACCGCAGCCTTCTTCTTAGGCGCTCGGGGTTGTTCTTTAAAACTTTCTAGTCGTGCCAGTGCATCGACTGCATGGCAAAAGGTTTCTGCGTGGAACCGGGCTTTACCGGGGCCTGCAGCTAACTCTTTAACCATTGCTTTAACGGTACTTTCGGTAGCCTTAATAGCCTTCTCTAGTACCTTCTGATCTACATCTTCAATCATTCTTCATCTCCTTCTTGAGATCTATTGATATCTATAAGCTCTTGGTTGAACCCATAGGTTTCAATATTCAAGAGACGTTCTTTAACAGAGCCCAAGCCCATAGCTACGTGGAATAAGTACTCACGTTCTTTTGTGCAATGCGGTTCTGTCTGCAACCATTGAACGAACAAGTCTACAAGAATGTCAGAGTATGCTTCCGTGAAGAACTCATCTCTTTCTTTCTTTGCAAAGGTTGCTCGGGTTAAGGCTGTTTGTGAGGTAGCAAAGGGGTTAGCCTTGTACTCACCGGTCTTCTGGTCCATTGTAGGCTTGAACTTACGCTTAGCCCCATTCTTATACTTATCCACTATATCTCCTCTGTTAGTGTCTTAAGTTAAGGAGCCCATCTGGGCCCCTATTGTATTAAACAATACCACACGTTTTATCAGATACGTCCCAGACTAAACTGGAGTGGTATGTTCAAAGATCGGAATCACCTCCTTAGGTCATACCCTGACCACCTTGTCCAAGGAAAGCTTGAATACCTTCAGGGGTCTGCTGTTGTTCCGGAGCCTGAGAGGGTTGCGGTTGTTCAGCTGAAGCCTGTTCTTCTTCTTTCTTTCCATTGGATTGTGGCTGGGTCATAGTCTGCTGAATTAATTGCTGCGCCATCCCATACATTTCTTGTACTGGAGGTTGCTTAGGGGTAGGTTGCCCGTCCTTAGCTGCGGCTAGTTCTAACTTGGCCCACTCTTGATATGACTTATCTAAGGCAACAACAAGTTGCTTCAGGTTATCCTGAATAGCGTTCTGAGATTGTACATTAGTGTAATCGACATTTGCTTGGTCAAGCGCCATTTTAGTTTTCATGGTTGCTTCTTCCATAGCTTTCTTTATCTCATTCACCTTAGCTTCTTGTTTCTTGCCTTCCATTGCTGACTTTTTATACTCGTCGGAAGTGTAGTCTACTATGTAGTCTAACGGATCTTCACCTAAAGCCTCAATGGTTTTAGCTGCAATGATAGCCGGAGCCATAGGGTTGATAACCCCTTGGAACCCTGCTTGCATTAAGGCAGGCATTACTTGGGTACCAATCATTTGCATCTTACTTAATATAGAGTTATTACTTGCATCGCCCACATCTGCTTCTACTTGCAACATAAGAGTATCAGGGAGTTCCTTGACATCAATTGTTTGGTAGAGGTCATTGCGATCATAATAATCCATTTCATTTGTACGCATTTCCAACTTCATAGTCCGATACACACCTTCACACAAAGTGGCTAAGCCAGTCTCCATGAACCTTCGGGCAATATGTTGGATGCGAGTTTGTGCTGCAGATTGCACAGCTGATACTTTTTGTTCTGAGTTACCAGACACATACAGTGTATCATTAAGACCTTGAGCTGCTTTTGACAGACCGTTGGCTTGTTCCTTATGCTTCTGCAAGAACTCAAGCAGAGGCACTGTACCTGTAGACAAAGCTTCTGGTGGCATGTTATGCACAGCCATAGCTGGATTACCATTGGTAGGTACAATTTGTTTTGGTTTCATATTCTGCAGGGCAGAGAAGTCAACAACATTAGGATCAGCTAGCTTAGGTGAGTAGTTAGTCAAGTATGTATTCTCAACAAAGCCACGCAGGATAGCTGTAGACGCTAGGGTTGAAGGTCGAGTCATATCAGCCATAGATAGACCAGCCCACTCATGTGGAATGTCAAAGGGCTTTAGCTCAGCAATCTGAACACACTCGACATCTTCTTCAACAAGGATGTTACCACCCACTGTAATGAAACGCTTAAGCTCTGCGATACCATCGCCATCACGGTCAACCCGTAACCAACACTCTAACACAGTAGCTGTTTGATTAGCCTCTGAGGTGTTGTTAGCTCCAAAGGAATAGTTAGACAATCCAACAGAAGTCCTTCGAGCTGTTTTTTCATTATTAATAGCAGATGCAAAAGAGTAGTCATGGTCTGTGCTATCCCAGTCAACATTGTCAGCTTGCTCTGGGTATTGCTTACGGATCTCAGAACGAGTCATCTCAGACTGTACTCCAACAAAGTCTGCACTCTCAATACTATCAGCGCCTTGGCTAATGATAAAAGACTCAGGTTCAATGTTACGGATCTTAATGCCACTCTTGTTCTTAGTACGCTTAACACGTACGTCTTCATAGAGACCACCCTCATTAGAGTACAGGTCACCTACTACTTCTACTTCTGAATCTGCTAGTAACATGTCAAGAGCTTCTGCAGTGATTTCTTCATACTCTTCAAAAGTGTATTCGTAATCTTCTACGTACTCCCAGACTACCGCTGCGTTCTTCCATAGGAGAGCAGCCTTCATCCAAGAGTTGATAATCTCCCAACCTTTATTCTTTTTAAAGATACAGTAGTTAACAATATCAGATGCAACCCGTGCAGCGTGTACACCCTTAGCTGACTGACTGTAAGGTATAAATCTTGCTAACTTTTTATTGTTCAGTAACAGTTCCGACAGAACTGCAGAGTACCCCTCGATAGCCTCAACGGTATCTGAGGATACAATCTTTGATACACCCTGTGGGGTTAAGTGCCCTATAGGCTGCATTGCATATTCGTATGTAGCTTTCTCTCTTTCAGCTGAGAGATCAGATGAGTCAAGGAAGTTACCTTGTGAGTTTGTTACTTCTGAGTCAATAATAGTGTACAGCTCATCGTCTGTAACTGCTTCCATGTATCCTTCTGGGTCTCTCATTGTATATCCTCTAGTAGTGGACTAACACAGTCCATCAATCATTCATTAATTAAAATAGGTTCCTGTAGCTTCATTTTCCCGAAACACGTATGTCACCCTAAACCACAGCGTTAGCTGGAGGACTAATGGGGAAACTTTTACAACTATAGCCAGCTAGTAAGGTCCTCTTCAAACTGCTGATTTTGGAAGCCAACCTTATTCTGGACCAGACGATCCCGATGGGTTCTTAAGACTTCAAGTGCTATAGCTGTTGCAATAACGGTGTCATCGTGAGCACCCGATATAGCGTTGGTACGCCCATTGGCATCAGACACGTAATCCATGCATTCTTGGATGATTCGTGTGGACGCAAGATTGATGTCATCATTCTCAATTGCGTTCTTAAGATGCCCGATAATCATGGGCTTAGTAGCTTGCGTTGTTCGCCATCCAAGACGGTTGCCTTCCTCATTAGACACGTTCGCTACTTTGGTTTGGTGGTATAGGTTCACATACTTCATCTGCTTAAGACGGTTCAGTGTTGCTATGCCTAAGGAATTAGATTCAACAGCCAGTAAGGCGTTGTTGTAGTATCTTCCTAAATAGAATAATAAGTCCCCATACTGCGTAGGGTCAATTCTATTATTTCTATATACTGCCACGACTTCATTCTCCGGATTCATTACAACACATGCGGAGGAGTCTTGACCTACACCAAGCGCACAGTCAGCACCAATTACAAAGTTAACATCAAACTTAGGATACTGGAAGATCTCCAGGGTACCCTCAGGGTGATCCTCAAAAGAAGATGATGGTAAACTAAACATCTGCCTCTTCATTACTTTATCTGGTATTAAAGACTGTAGCTTCTCAATGCTAAACACGTTAGACCCAGAAACCTGAAAGGCTTCCTCAGGACATAACGGGTACTCTTGTCGGAATTTACTTAGCCCACCCTCAGCTACCTTTAAACGTCTCCAGTAGATTTGTTGGAGATCAAGACCATATATCTCTTGTATCTTCTTCTCATCTTCTGTAAGGGTCTTTTGGAACTCTTCGGGTTCTAGTACTGTTCTTCTATATTCCGGCATTAAAAACCATGGTACAAAGATAGGAACGTAATCGTTCTCACCATTTACTGCACCCTTCCATAACCTATGGAATTCATTACCAACACCATTAGCGGTGGACTCTAGTATTACTTCCGTACCATCAGCTTCGGATATACCCTGAAAGAGACCTGCAAGGATCTTCTCATCATGGGTCCAAAAGGCTACCTCTGAGAGGTGTGCAATGGTAGGTGTAGTACCTCGACCAGCTTCAGGAGAACCTGCCGTGTAGAGTCTATATCCGGAATCATTGTGATCGAACATAATTTCTTTGGCATTAGATTTCTTGAACTGTGGTCTGTATTCTTCAGGCATGTTAGCAATAGTATTACGTGACATGTTGAAGAGGGAGTCAGATGTGGCTGAGTCATGTGCCATTACAACTGACTTGTTATATGCATTGAAGTAAGACTTCCAGAAGACTCTGGCAACAGCATAGGTAGACAACCCCATCTGTCTTCCCTTAAGGACTATAGCCCTAACACGGCCATGTTCTTTAAGTTGCTTCTCTAGCTTAGCATTTACAATTCTTTGAGCTTCATTAAACTGGAAAGGTATAAACCCTTTAGAAGAATCTTTGGTAAGAATCTTTATCTGGTCCTTTGAGAATAACTCAAAGTCCCCCTCGTAGTCTAATAGCTTCTTACGTTTCTGTACTTCTTTAGCCACTGCTAGCTTCTGTTTGTTATTCATTGGTGTCCTCCCAGACTTATAGGTTACCAGAGAGAGAAGAACCATAGGAAGTATTATCCTATAGGTATCTCTAAGGTATCTAGCCGTGTCGAGGATGCCTTAGGGTCCCTAGGGGGAAGGGGGCATTAGACTCCACACAGAATATCTGTATTCTCCATATAGACTATAAATGTCTATAAGGTCTTAAGGCCCCCTTCGTACCTTAAGCTACAATGTTCAGTGGGTACCTTAAGGGTACCAGTCTGTGTACTGTCGGGTAAGCTCTACCGTTAGGTATAACTTCCTACGTATTCTCTCTCTCTATAAGGTACTATAATGCAATGAGGTCTATCGGGTCCTTAGGGAGTACATAGATAAGGCGTGGGGTTAGGGTACCCCGTATATCATTGTAGACCCCCCTTAATCCCTATAGACACTCTGTAGTATCCTGATGGACTCAGCTGAAGCTTCGTTAGCAGTAGGTATCAGTAGGTTCCCTAGAGGTCTCTGAGAATCCTGCTAGTGGTGAAGGGTCTCGGGGGGCCTTGGGGATAGCCCTAAGACTCCCTAAGAACCCAGTAGTAACCAGTCAGGTACCGTCAGGTATCACACATTAATCAGGGTCTGTGAGATCCTATAGAACCCTTAGGGGTATGGAGTATCGTTATGAATGCTATGTTGTCTGACCCTTATGGGTTACTGATAGTATGTATGATTGGTGGTTGGGTAGCTGTAATATGTGCGTTCGCTGCTACCGAGTTCATGGTGTCAATCTTCCCACCATCTCCCAATCATAGTGTTAAGCGTGGTGCATCTCGTATGTCTAATGCTGAGCTACATAGTCGTCTAAGTGAACGTAATGTTCGCTAGGTTGCTAGCTCGGCTAAAGCCTCGTCAGGAGTGTGATAGTACACTCAAAACCTTTATATCTAAATCTAATCTTAATCCAATAGGAAATACTAATATGTCTACTTTAACTACTAAGCAAGTTCTTCTTCGTGATGTGTCTGTCTCTGCATGTAAACTACGTTCATCTTATCAAGGTCGTTTCGGCAAGCAGTTCGGTGCTGTACTCAGTGGTGAAGGTCTTACTGATCTTGGCCTTAAGCCTTCAAGTGATGGTGGCTTCTGGTACTCTACCAATGCTTCATACAATGGTGTTGATGCTGTTGTCGCTGAAGATTTCATGTCTGATATGGATGGCAATCCTATCAATGAAGACTTATCCGATGGGTCTACAGCCCATATGTTATTCAATGTAACTGACTATCCTGCTGGTACTCGTAAGGATGGTACGCCATTCGAAGCTGGTAAGAATGTCAAGCTTGTTGCTGTTCGTGCTACCACGTTCAACGTCAAGAAGTCAGCTCAAGATGCTCTCTCTGCTATGCTGTTAGAGAACTCAATGGGTAATACTCCAGTTGCTGCTGATGCTGATTCTCCGTTCTAAATCCCCTTGGTTAGGTGTGGTTCTCCTTTATGGAGTTCTGCACCTTTCCTTTTTTATAGCTCACCGACATAGTGTGTGGGCAAATACCCTAACCAAATGGAAAGTAAAATGACAACTAAAACAAAGATGTATCTTAATGAATCAAGCCATGATAGGTTAGTCCATGGTGCTAACTATGCCCTGTCTGAACTATCAATCATCCTTGGTATAAATCGTAGTACTCTCAGTGGTAGGTTACAACATGTTCAAGTCCTTAGGGATAGGCATGTACGTGTCATTGACAAAACACAGTCAGCTGACCATAGGCATGAAGTACTGCTTATTGAACGTTGTGAGTCAGCAGCTGATAAGTTATCCCAGAAACACTTACGTATGAGGTTAGTCTAATGAGTAAGTATACTAAAGCAATTGATACAATACTTGCTATCTTAGTGATAACAGGTGCTCTTGTGTTAGTCTCAGCTGTATTCATGGGGGTGCCCTATGCAGGAGTGGCATGAGTTTCTACTTGTCTTAAACACAGCTACGTTATTGGTAATGTGGCTAGTCTTAAAATACCCTGACCAAGAGGATTAACTAATGGGTTGTTCATTCGAAGTAACAACTAACGGCATGAAGACACAACGTCTCATGAGTAAAGCTTGCTTTGCAAGTATCAATGCTGTCATAGGTCAATCAGACCGTAACTACGGGGTATCAATTGATAGTGTCAAGTACCTACCCTTCCTTGAACGCACATGGTGTACTGATGCTGATGCTACTATAGACAAGCATGTAATGGCTCATACTATGACATGGGACGTAAGCTATGCGTGGTGGGAGTACCTAATGACCCTCAAGTTTGTAACAGATGGTCTGGTTAATACTCCAACTACAGAGTTAGCTATGAAAGATGGCTTCACTGTAAATGCAAATATGCCTGCAGATAGGGTAATGATTACCTTGTTCCTCCTAAGAGCCCCACAGTATCAAGCAGGTCTCGTTACGGATTGGCATAAGATGCAGACTAAAGATAGCATACACCCTGACACTGCATTCGTAATGACGTTCTGGCTCAATCACCACGAGAGGCACACAGCTGATCACGATTACCACATGTCTCCCTACTCCAGTACAGAGAGTGCTATCGTATACCCTGAGTACTTTACATTAGCTGGTGCTCGTATCATGCTCAATAGATTACTGTGTGATGATTACGATGCTGAACTGTATGGTGGTAAACAGGCTAATATGAAACGGACTAATAGCTATAAAAGGTTCCCTAATACAAACTTAAATGCTATCGGTAGATACTTCTGTAAGAAACCTGCAAAGAATGCTAAGCGTAACAACCTGCAAGTCATGATTAATAATCAGCAGGAACCAGATAACAAAGTTAAAACGCATTCGGATTTATCAGAAAGACGTTTCAGACCAAGAAGAGATGATGTAACACTTAACATTAAAGAAATGGCTAACCTATTGGAGGCTTAACATGCTACTACAAAATGTAACTGTCGGTGCTGACCCTGAAGTCTTCGTAGCTGACATGAGTGGTACTATCACATCTGCTATCGGTAAAGTAGGTGGTAGTAAAGATTACCCACGTCCTGTTATGGATGGTGGCGTTCAAGAAGACAATGTATTAGCTGAGTTCAATATCAATCCAGCTAAATCTAAGTTAGAGTTTGTCTGTAACATCTCATCTGTCATGGGTTCTTTAAGAAACATCTTAGAAAACAATAACTTACAACCTGTCATAGTACCTAGCCATAAGTTCACAGCTCAAGAGTTAAGTAACTTTGGCCCTGAAGCAATGGAGTTTGGTTGTAGTTCAGAGTGGAATGCTTGGGACAGTAAGGTAATGCCACGACCCAAAGGTGACAAGGTTAACCTACGTACAGCTGGTGGTCACGTACATGTTGGCTATGATAACCCTGATAGGTTTATAGGTGAAGACTTAATCAAGCTTATGGACTATGCTATTGGTGTGCCCTCTGTTCTTATTGACACCGATAAACATAGAAGAAAGCTGTACGGCAAGGCTGGCTCCATGCGACACAAGCCTTATGGTGTAGAGTACCGTACCCTTAGTAACTTCTGGCTTAACTCTGATGAGCTTACCTCATGGGTCTATGATCGTACCTTATGGTGTACTCAGAATCTGCATAGGTTACCTGAGTTCGTATCAGCCTATGACCCTCAAACCCTTAAGCGTATCATTAACCTTAGCGATACTGCCTTGGCTACTGATGTAGTACATGAGCTATCACTGGAGACTGTATGATATTAGAACCAAACTTAGCTCAAATGAGCATACATGATATCCACGCTACATATAGTGGCACATACCTTAGGTTCAATACACCAGATGATGATGGATGGTGGACCGGATACGTAGACTCTGCAAGACGTGATGTAGACAAGTCTTACTTA
>Ga0209833_1001243_pt1 | contig 17261 bp, 15 predicted proteins | sample COGITO_mtgs_1105_3_FD_184797 | JGI IMG/M metagenome (GOLD analysis project Ga0209833, IMG submission 184797) | Pelagic marine microbial communities from North Sea - COGITO_mtgs_110506 (SPAdes) (version 2) | ecosystem: Environmental > Aquatic > Marine > Epipelagic ... | reverse complement strand
AGGTGCGAACTTAAAGAAAACTATCTCAGCATCACCCTCTAAGGCTGCGCAGCAATAGCCCTAAATAGCTCCAGTGACTCAAACTCACTGGATGCATCCGGGTCATCCGGCGTGCCATAGGCACTGTTAGCCGACAGCTTAACAATCACCGTATTAGACTCCGGCGCAACATAGATAAACTGGTTATAAACACCAATCGCCATAAACTCGCCCACATCCCCCTCGGGAATCCACCACTGCTGGCCATAGCCAATCGGCCAGTCAGAATTCGGATTATCCCCCGGCATGAGATGTGGCGCGTCAGGCGTGATAGACGCCTGCACCCAGTCAGCCGGTACAATCTGCTGGCCATTAAGCGCCCCACCCATCCGGTACATCTCACCCAGCTTGGCATAGTCCCGCGCCGTAATATTAAGCCCACCAAAAGCCATCTCCATGCCCTCAGCATCAGTCAGCCAGTAACCCACATTCTCAGCTCCCATAGGGTGCCAAAGCATCTCAATCATATAGTCATTAACCGAGCGCCCAGTCACCTTAGTGAGCAACATACCCAGCACCTGAGTATCCGTAGAGTTGTAACGGTTATAAGTACCCGGCGGTAGGTCAGGCACCAGCGTGGCAGCAAACTCGTTCATAGAACCCCCCAGCGCAAACACCCGCCCAAAGCGATTAATGTCCGATTCAGGGTCCCCGTAATCTTCATTCCAAGACGCCCCAGACGACATCTGTAAAATATCCTTAATCCGCACATTGTCGTAGGCAGAGCCAGCAAGCTCAGGCACATAGTCGGTCACAGGCTGAGTAATATCGCCAATAAGACCCTGGTCAACAGCAATACCAATTAGGGCAGAGATAAAGCTCTTAGCCACCGACATAGACAGCCAAGTCTGGTCGCGGCCACCGGTTTGCCAATACTGCTCAAAGGTAACCTTGCCGTCTTTAAGCACCAGCAGCGCACCACTGTCGGTACGGGTAATAAACTCACTAGTCAGCACCTCGGCACCACGATACATAAAGCTAGTCGGCAACTGCGCGGCCACACCGGATTCAAACTCCAGTACCTGTTCAGCAGGCGGCAATACATTCACAGGGAACATCTCGTGCATGCGGTTGAAGTTTTGGATTTGCTCAGCACCGGTAAATAAGGTGCCCACGACCTGGAGGCGTTGGATGCGATCGGCGTAATTGATCCAGATAAAGGTGACTGCGAGGACCACTATAAAGACGGCGATGGACAGGTATTTTTTGAGCATACTTTTCTCCGAAAGTTTGGTTTTGCTGGGGGGACGATAGCATATGAACCTGCAACGCGGGTAACCGGTCCTGCAAGCCTATCATCTCGAACGCACTGACTAAATCAACCCCTGTCTGCACCAAGCCAACTGGAATACAACTAACCTTTTTACCAAAACTGCCGAAGGGTTAGCAGGACATAGCAGCCTAGAACACAGAACCCAGGAAAGAGATAACTAACAATAAGCCAAACAAGGCTAAGACAAGCCAGTCAATTTATGTGTATACTTTACGATAACCATACACATTACAGCAGAGCGGAGGGATATCCTCATGAGAACCAATATCGACATCGACGACAAGCTAATGGCAGAAGCAATAAAGGCCACGGGCCTAACTACAAAAAAACACACTGTAGAGCTCGCTCTCAAAAAATTAGTGCAATGGAAGCGACAAGAAAATATTAGAGCTTATCGTGGCAAGTTGGACTGGAGCGGCGACCTAGACGATATGCGAGAGGCATCGTGATACTAGTCGACTCCAGTGTCTGGATTGACTATTTCAAAGGTACCACTAACAAACAAACCGACTACCTAGACAATACCCTTGGCTCCGAGGAAATCGGTATAGGAGATTTGATTCTCACTGAAGTTCTGCAAGGCTTTAGGCTTGATAAAGACTTCAAACAAGCACGATCATTACTATCTGGACTAACCAGCTATGACCTATTGGGCACCGAGATGGCCCACATAAGTGCCAACAACTTTCGTCAACTCCGCAAACGTGGCATCACCGTTCGAAAAACAGCCGATGTGATTATTGCCTCTTTCTGCATACAGAAGAATATCCCCCTCTTATTTACTGATAAAGACTTTCAACCTTTCGTTAAACATATGGGGCTGATTGACGCCTCGATATAGCGGAGAACAATCAGCACCCAGCACAGAGATTCCTCGTCGCTTCACTCTGTCGGAATGACAGTATTATTGTCATCTCAAACCACAAAATTGTCACCTCGTACTACCCCAACACTGTCATCTCGAACGCAGTGAGAGATCTCAGCACTCAACCAGAAACCAACCCCTAAGCCCCAAATCGCGGCAACGTCAGTCTAAACCAAATCGCCGCGCCCCTTAGCCCAAAGCCCATCAAAAAGGCCACTGCAGCCGCACTGCTCTCGCCTACTCCCAGCTGGTGTAGCCCCACATAGGTAGAGGCGCCCAACAACGCGGAGGTGATATAGATCTCGGGGCGCATTAGGGTCAGTACTTCGGCACAGAGTACATCACGCATTAGGCCGCCAAAGGTGGCTGTCATAACGCCCATGACTACGGCTATTAATGGGGGTACTTCGTGGGCTAAGGCGGCCTGAGCGCCCATGACGGCAAATACCGATAAGCCGATGGCGTCGGTCCATAGTATCCAGGCATCGCGTCTGCGGTATAGGTCTACCGTGAAGTAGGTTAATGCAGAGGCGCCAATACAAATATAAACCGCCAGTGGGCTCTGTACCCAGCTTACGGGGGAGATACCTAACAGCAAGTCTCGCAATGTGCCGCCACCTACCCCAGTGACAGTACCCACTAAAATAAAGCCTAAAATATCCATGCGCTTTTCAGCAGCAAACAATGCGCCCGACACGGCAAAGACCACAGTGCCGATAATTGAGAATACATACAGTAACTGTTCGATAGACATCATTGGGGCATTCGCATTCATGTGTTGGTTAATGCCGCCAATCTAGCTAAGCCCGCTGCTGAATACAAGCCCTGGGGCCAACATATGCCCTAACTATTACCCCAAAGGAATTAGATCAATTTATAAAGGCCTTAGATAATAACGATACCTAAAGAGGGGTTCAAAACATGGCCGTCATGGTGGATACTGGGTCTGCAAAACCGTTACATAAACATGGACTTCACACCAAACCTAAGGATAGACAATGCTTACTATTACAAGTCTCTACGCCGCACTATTCGCAGTAATTCTACTACCCATAACAATCCGAGTCGGCTTACGCCGAATCGCCACTAAAACCTGGTTTCTCGATGGTGGTGACGAGATTCTATTGAAACGAATCCGCTCCCAAGCCAACTTCCTAGAGTACGTACCCTTCGCCCTCTTTCTAATGGCACTTGTGAAAATAGGTGGTGCTTCAGCGACATACTTACATGCCATCGGTGGCATATTGCTGGTATCGCGCGTAATGCACTACATCACACTCAACACCAACCCCATTGCCATGACACGCCCAATCTCCATGGCGGGCACCTTTGCGGTGTTTATTATGTGTGCGGGCTGGTTGCTTAATGCTCAGATAGCTTAGATTTCACTTTAGTGGTGGGGCTCAGCCCCAGCCTTCGCTGGGGTGACGTCCCTATACTGGGGTGACGGCGTTCTCTGGGATCACATAGTTTGGGCTACTCACCCAAATGCCCCGTCTTCACTAAAATAAGCGCACCATCAGCCTCTGTAAACGGCGTATGCATACTCAAATGTGGCGACCTAATCCACGACCCCTTGGGGTAGGCCCCATGCTCGTCATGAAAGGTGCCTTCTAGAACAAATATCTCTTCTCCGCCCCAGTGCTTATGTTGGTTGAACTGGGTATTGGGGGCCCATTTCACCACCGCGACGTTTTCGTGCTCAAAGTTGTGCAGTGGCATTACTTTCAGCCCATCAATCATGCCTTGGTGCCATTGGGCTGTGGTGGTGTCAATCACTACGGGTTCTAAATCCTGTTCTGAAAACTGCCGTAACTTGACCAGTATTACTGCCCCCTCTGCGCCCACTCTGGGGGAATGGGATGTGCCTATGGGGTTGCGTACGTAGGTACCTGGGGGATACTCGCCATTCTCATCGGCGAATGTGCCTTCTAGCACGATATATTCTTCGCCGCCTGTGTGGCTGTGGGCTGGGAATTGGCTGTTGGGTGCGTAGCGGACGATGCTGGTGGCACGGGCTATTTCGTCACCGATGCGGTCTAGCATCATGCGCTCTACCCCGGGTTGGGGTGAGTCAACCCACTTATATTGCGCCGGGGTGATGGTGACGCGTTCACTAAAGTTGGCGTTGAGTTCCATTTATAGATGTGCCTCTGGGGGTGCGGTTTGGCCAACGATCATGGTGCCTGTTTCTCTATTAGAATCTGGTTCCGCACTATAACCATCATTGGCTATTCCTGGCGACTCTAATCGGGCCTTTTACCCGGAAAACTAACCCTTTTGAATATCCCAGTAACAGTTGCACAGGGCCCTCAGATCATTACACTGAATACTAAGACGGCCATAGAGCTGTGATCTAAATTGGGGAGATACATCATGATCAATATCGAAGCGCTAAGCTGCGTCGCAGATATTAGCCGCTATCAATCACGTATAAATGGCGACAAAACGGCGCTGGTTTTTGAAGGCCGCGAAACTACTTATGCGGAGGTTGAAAAACGAGCCTGCCAGATTGCTAACGGCCTTATTAATGAGCAATGTAGTCCCGGTAGCCGAATTGGTTATTTGGGCAAAAACAGTGACTCCTACTTTGAAGTATTAAGCGGTACTGCAAGAGCCAATACGGTTATTGCGGGCGCCAACTGGCGGCTCGCCGCGCCTGAATTGGAATATGTGCTGAATAATGCGGAGACAGAGGTTCTTTTTGTCGGTGCTGAGTTCTACGACGTCATTGAGCTGATACGCTCTAGCCTTACCTCTGTGCGTAAGGTTATTGCGATTGACGGCGGCCACAGTGAATGGCAAGCCCTAGCGGAATGGCGCGATGCACAGAGCGACATCGACCCAATGGTACCCATTGACATTGACGATGACGTAGTACAAATGTACACCAGCGGAACTACCGGTCACCCCAAGGGTGTTCAGCTCACTAATGGTAACTATCTTGCGCTGTTAAATCAGGCAGCTAATGGTGGCTGGGCTGACTGGCAGAGTGGCGAGTCGGTTATTGTGGCTATGCCTACCTTCCATGTGTCTGGGTCCAACTTGGGTGTTTTGGGTATGGCTCAGGGTCTTAAGAATATTATTGTTAAAGATGTTGATCCCGTGGTTATTCTCGACCTTCTGGAACAGTATCGCGTGCGCTATGCCTTTTTTGTACCGGCGGTTATCTTATTTCTAAATTCAATTCCCGGTGTACAAAATAGAGATTTTTCTAATCTAGAAATGATTCTCTACGGTGCCAGCCCTATTTCTCAAGATGTGCTTTCAACCGCTCAAGGTATTTTTAAATGTAAGTTTTGTCAGGTGTATGGCCTTACCGAAACCGGCGGTGCTGGTACCGTATTACTGCCGGAAGACCATGAGCCATCTCGGGGTAAATTAAACTCCTGTGGTAAAGCCGGGCCTGGTTCGCAGGTGCGTATTATTGGTGCGCAGGCTGTAGATGCCGCGCCCAATGTAGTGGGCGAAATAGCCTACGCCTCTGCCTGCCTAATGAAGGGTTATTGGAAAAATGATGAGGCAACGGCCAAGGCTATTGTTGATGGTTGGTTCTATACCGGCGACGCCGGCTACCTAGACGAGGACGGCTTTCTTTATATTCATGACAGAATCAAAGACATGATTGTCTCTGGCGGTGAAAATGTGTATCCCGCTGAAGTTGAAAACGCTCTTGCCGATCACCCCGCCGTTGCCGATGTTGCGGTTATTGGTGTGCCCGACGAGAAATGGGGCGAAGCGGTTAAAGCGGTGGTGGTATTAAAGCCCGGTGAAAAGGTTAACGAAGCAGATATTATTCAGTACACGAAACGTAAAATTGCTGGTTATAAAACTCCAAAAAGTATCGATTTTGTTGATGTGCTACCACGCAATCCAACGGGAAAACTACTTAAGCGAGAGCTTCGAGCACCCTATTGGGAAAATCAAGAACGGCAGATAAACTAAAATATATTCTAAGAGGTTCAGCTATGACCCAAGAGATGATCCAAGACATTACTCAATCTCTAGAAGCCTGCGCCAGCCATTATGGCCAAGATGCGGATGCCGTTCGGAACTATTTAATTCAGGGCCAAAAGCGAGCCCTCGCCCTACCCAACCGAGGGCCTATTCGCTTTGACGAAAACGGTGATATACATCCTGATATACTTACCACCTACGCTAAATATGGCTTTTATGTTTTTAAAAATGTACTGGGCGAAGAAGAGCTGGCAGACATTCATGCTGACTTGGAAATGCTGCGGGATAACTTCCCCACCCATATGGGTGCAGCAACAGATGCACAGGGTCGGCCTGCGCTGGGCGCAGACAGTAAGGCGATGGCATTGCAATGGGCAAAACCCTTGTCGGACCCACTAGGCGGAACTTCCATCGCTAATGGCCGACATCAGGTTAAATTATTTGAGCCTGAAGCCAAACATGATGCTCCCCAGACCACCCCGTTTTATCTGGCTGGGTCTCTACAGTTTTCTCCAGCCTGCCTGCGCACCTATGCTCACCCGCATCTATTAAAAATGGCTGAAGCGATTAACGGCAAAGACTTCACACCCTTTCATGAAGGGTTATTTATTAAAGACGCTGGTCTGGGTGCAGCAGTTTCTTGGCATCAAGACGGCGATACCCATTGGGACAATCCAGACCATGACGAAGACATCCATGGCTTTAACTTTATGGGTCAGGCCTATGGCAGCACCGCAGTCAATGGCGTTTGGGTAGTACCAGGCAGCCATAAAAACGGCCGCATCGATATCGTTAAAAAAGTCGCCGACGCCGGAAGCGAACGCCTACCCGACGCAGTACCCATTATTTGTAATGCGGGTGATGTGGTGATTAACAATCGGCAGATCTTGCACGGATCATTTGCCAACACTGGCTTTGAACCTAGACTGTCGGTCAACTTTGGTTTTCACCGTCGCTCTTCGGTTTTAGATGTTCGTGGTGCGGGCATTCATGCCGAGGCCGCTACCTTTGATGCAGCATTTATTAAAAAGCGTTCCGAGACTATCGGTCTAGCGATTAGCGCAAGGCAGCAACGATTTCCAAACGAGACACCCTATGCCTATCAACCCAATGAAGAGTCTGGGGATAAACCCGTCTGGAGCGAAGCCGCTCAGGCTGCGTTAAAAGATTACAATCTTATGGATCTGAGTATTTAAGTGCCTAGGTATTTGAGGATGTGGAAATTTGAGAATGTGAGCCGCTAAAAAGCCTCTTAATCAAGAGGCCTGAAGTTTATGCGGGGTAAAATGTATCTAAGCCCACCACCAATAACCCTAGTCCGGAAGACCAGATAGCACAGGCAAGTATATCGATGACAGTGAATCTCAGTCTTGAGGTTCCACTGATTCCAACCAGTATTGGCACAATACTTCTAATCGCTGTCATCAGCCGGCCAAAGATTATGGCGCTGGCACCATGATTAAGAATAAAGGTTTCAGCCTTGGCCAGTAGCTTGGCTCTCTTTTTTGCAAAGGCCGTGTGATGCAATTTTGGTCCGTACCAGCGACCCACATAGAACCCCAGATGATCTGCCAAACAGGCACCCACAAAGGCCAACGGAAGAATTTGATAAAGAGTAGCGAGCTGCTCTGCATACAGAAACGTGGCCACCGATAACAAAATAACACCGGAGGCAAAGATGCCCAGCCCCGGACAGGCTTCCAGAAAAGCCAGAATGGGAATGATTTTCCAGGCATTGTGCTTGTTGGCTTCCAGCAGATTTAAGATCGTTTCGTCGATGAGCTAATACCTTGGTGCGTTATTGTGGGTTGATGATAGCAGAGTCTATTCTACAGGCTCATTCCCAACCAGAGATAGGCCAGAACGGTAATAACACCCACTACTAAAGAGTAAGGCATCTGGGTTTTAACGTGGTCTATGTGGTCCGATGCTGCTCCGGTGGAGGCTAATATTGAGGTGTCCGACAGTGGTGAACAATGGTCGCCAAATACGCCGCCACCTGCTGTAGCCGCTAATGTTGCGTAAACCAGTGTCGACAGTTCGTCGCCGGAAAACGTAAAGGCCAGGGGCACGGAAATAGGAATCATAATCGCGTAGGTACCCCAGGAGGTGCCGGTTGAAAAAGCAATAATGCCAGAGATAATAAACACCAGTACCGGCAGTAGCGCCGGGGTCAACCAGCTCGACGTTACCGACACAATGTAGTCTGCCGTATTGAGTGCAGCCGACAGATCGTTGAGCGCATAGGCAAAGGCAAGAATGACTACAGCCGGCATAATACCTTTGATACCTAGCATCGCTGTGGAGGTAATCTCATCCAGAGCCACACCCTGTATACGCATAATGATGGCTAACACAAAGACGGCCAGCATAAAGGCTTCTAGAGGCTTGGCACTGTCGGTCATATACACCGACCCCAATGCAAAACCAATCACCAGCATCACAGGAAAAACGAAATTCCAAAACAGGCTGGTACGAATTCCTGGCGAGGGTTCGATTCCTGTGAGCTCATCCGCCATAAGCGGCTCGCCACCATCACGAACCACTTTGCCCTCTTCCATGGCGCGACGTTCCGCAGTTTTCATAGGACCAAAGTCTGGCACCATGCCGGAGGCAATCAGACCGACCATAATGATGGTGAGAATCGGATAAATATTAAAGGGGATAGCTGCCATAAAGAAGCTCATCGCATCACCCGCTCCCGCTACTGGCCCCATGCCAATGGTGAGGCCCGCGACAAACACAGCCCAGCCTGTAAAGGGCACTAGAATACTCATGGGCGCTGACGTCGAGTCGCAGATATAGGCGAGCTTTTCTCGGGAGATTTTGTAGCGATCTGACAGGCTGCGCATGGTCGAACCCACAAACAGCGGACTGAAGTAATCACTAAAATACACAAACATGCCCATGCCCCAGGAGATTAACTGGACTCGCTTGCGGTTCATCTGTTTGCGTTCAATAAAATTGGAAAAGTTGACCGTGGCTCCCGTGCGCTGAAAAAAGGCCAGGAGTATGCCGATAAAAAACTCGAGTAATAATATCCACGAGAAGCCTTCGTTACCCAGTGCCCCTACCAACAAGTTTGGAAATCCCAGCAACCCCTCGCCCGCCACTAGCACGCCAATCAGGCAGGCGACAGCAAGAGAAAATACAGTATTGCGCGTTGTGAATGCCAACAGTACAGCCACGCCGGCTGGCACTAGTGAGAGCGGCCCAATATAGTCTGTGACTTCCATTAGAGCGTTCCGTTTAAATCTGACGCGAGTTTACCTGTGGGATTAATCCACTGGCGCGTTTGATTATTATCTGGAAAGGTTGCGGTCATTTTATTATTCTTATAATTTTTATATTGGATCGAGGGCTCTATTAAAGTAGCTCTAATAAGACAGCTCTAATAAGAAAGCTCTAATAAAACGGCCCCTATAAAACACCTCGTCTAAACCCTATCTTTAAAAAAACCTCGATCAATTCGAAACTGCTCCACTGCAACAGGAGGTTCATCACCCGTGGCCAGTGCAGACAGCATAGCACCTGTGACCCCCGCCTGGGTTAACCCTAGGTGCCCATGACCAAAGCCAAAGAATACATTGGCGTAATTGGGCGAGGCAGAGATAACCGGCACCGTATCCGGCATACTCGGCCGGTATCCCATCCAGGGCTCTCCACCCTCAGTATTAAGTTTTGGGAATAGATAAGCAGCCTGCTCTGCGAGCATATACGCGCGTTTGTAATTAGGCTTTGCCTTGAGACCCGCAAACTCAACCGTGCCTGCCAAGCGCAATCCGTCTTGCATACTGGTTACCGCAAAGGCACGGGCACCAAACAGCAAGGGCCGCTTTAATTTAATGCCCGGGGTCGGTAATTGGATGTTGTAACCCCGTTCCGTGTCTAATAAAACCGCACTCCCCAGCTGTTTAGCCAATGTCTTGGAATAGGCCCCCGCGGTGACACATACTTCGAGGCAAGGCAGGTCCGAATCCGTCTGCACCGCCGTCACCCGATTACACTCAGTTTTAAAGCCGGTTACCTCAGCCTGTATAAATTGCCCGCCTTGCTTTTGAAAAAGGCTAAACAGACTCTGAGACAACGCCAGTGGCGAAACGCTATTGCCGCCAGCATGCACCAGCACACCACCGGCAAGACCAGGGCGTAAACTGGGTTCGAGTTCGATGAGTTCGCCACCCTCGATAATCTGATAGTCCACACCCCGTCGGTCGTAGTAGGCGCAGTTACGTTTGGCTGCAGCAAACTGCGCTGCAGTCTCAGAGACGTAGATCGAGCCTTCCTGCTGCAGTAGTGCCGTGGCGTTGGCCTTCTGAACCAACGGTTGTAAAAAATCTAGAGCACGAATGCTGAGGGCACTGATGCCGACAGATGACTGATCTGCCCTGGCCACTGAACTGCTGGCAAGAAAACTCGCAAACCACGGAATAATGTGTGGCAGATAAGCCGGCCGCAAACTAATAGGCGCTCGGCGCTGCAATAGCATATGGGGGATTTCTTTCCAGATACCGGGCATGGCTTCAGGGTGCACAGAGCCCACTGAAATAATGCCTGCGTTACCGGAGCTGGTACCCTCTCCCGGTGCCATCCGATCGATCAACGTGACCTGGCGGCCCTTCTCCTGAAGATAAAGAGCAGTGCAGATACCGACGATACCGGCACCAATCACAATACTTTGCGGGTCTGTTTTCATTATTAGACTGCTCTAATGTGCCAGGATACAGCACGTAAATTAGCAAGGATGCCAAAGCTCGAGAGTATAGTAGTGGTACCGGAGAGTAAATGACAAAACCATTGCTGATTGAGCCTGTGTAATTCCAACGAAGGTATATGATTCCAGCGTAGGAACGTCGTCCCAGCGAAGTCATGTCTTTTCAGCGGAACCACGTCTCTTCAGCGGAACCGCGTCATTCCAGCGAAGCTAAGTCATTCCAGCGTAGCTAAGTCATTCCAGCGTAGGCTGGAATCTTTTCACGAGACCCCAGCCTACGCTGGGGTGACGGGATTTGGGCTGAGGTGACGAGATAAGGGCTGTGGTCACGAGATTAGGGCTCGGGTAGCGTGACAGATCTTCCTTAAATCCATGAACTCCGTCATTCCAGCGAAGGCTGGAATCTTTTCGCGAGACCCCAGCCTACGCTGGGGTGACGGGACTTGGGCTGGGGTGACGGGACTTGGGCTGGGGTCACGGGATATGGGCTCGGGTACCGTGACAGACCTTACTTGGAACCATGAACTCCGTCATTCCAGCGAAGGCTGGAATCTTTTGGCGAGCCCCCAGCGTGACGGGATTAAACCCGAAGGCCTTAAGAGGCATAATTTTTTGGCTTTAAGCCGCTTTTTGTATCAAAAAACTTTTTGAGCTTAATTATATCTCCCTCTATATCGTCAGTGGGCTCCATCACCCCTTCTATGCCAATAGTCTTTATAACGCTATCTACATAGACAATCAGGATAGGCACCTGTGCGGCTGTTGCAACATGATGAAACCCGCGTTTCCAGTTAGCGTTCGGACTGCGGGTTCCCTCAGGCGTGACAATTAATACGAAATCCTCATGCTCTTGGTAGATAGAGGCAATGTAACTGACTAATGAGTTTGCCTGAGAGCGATTCACGGGGATGGCTCCACAGTAACGCAAGAACCAGCCCAAAGGACCTATAAAGAGAGTGCTTTTGATGAGTACGCTGGGTTTTAGACGCAACACAGAGACGGCCAAAACAAACAATACAAAATCCCAGTTTGAAGTGTGCGGCGCTACTATAAGTACATATTTTCGCTGATCTGTTGGGATTGATCCGACCACTCGCCAGCGAATTATTTTTAAGATAATCCTAGAAATCGCTCGGAGTATAGGGCTGAGTATGGGCGTGGTAAAAAGGGTGTATCGCATGATTATCTCCGCTATGAAACCTCATAATAACGTAACTTTTACGTTATTAGAGGCGCTTTTTATGCTCTGTACCAAGACTATTCGTCGTTTACTCTGGTGATGTTGTAAATGGTGAGGAATAGCGTTTGAGGAGCAATACACTGTACCTTTGGTAAAGGTATATTTGAAATAGTTTTGTGTCTGCTGTACCTCGAGTTATCTGAAGGAGCTGGAGATTTAACAGTGCGTTATGCTGAGGATCCATAGGGATTATGGTGCCCGGGGTCGGACTTGAACCGACACGGTGTTGCCACCGAGGGATTTTAAGTCCCTTGCGTCTACCAATTTCGCCACCCGGGCGTGTAACTAGGTGGGCTTTGAACCATCTTTGCTTAACGATGATCCTGCCAGTCTTGCCGACCGGCCTGCTAGTTGCTCAACCTTTCACCGGTCAGATTCTAGCGGCGAGAAGTATACATGATCAATCTCCAAAATGGGAAGCAATCCAGCGGTTTTACGGGGTTTTTTGCCCAGTAATTACCGGATCACGCCACAGCTCTGAAATCACTGAAAAACTTTGTTAGACTCAAGGATCAAAAATAAAAAATAAGGTGTCAGGCCTATAGGTAGGTCGTACTAGGCACCAAATATTGACTGGTTTCACCAGTCATCGTCCCCGCCCTAATGGGTTTGCGGGCGCCACTGACCAAAGCGACCCCCTTTATGTTACCGGCAACTAAGATAAACCCACCTGTATTTGTGGCTTCTCTATTTACAACCATATTTTTTGCTCTGTTCACGGCGATTTGGCCTGAGGTCGCTACTCAGCATTTTACGCAACTGCAGGGCTTTTTGGTCACTAAGGTCAGTTGGATCTATGTGCTCTCGGTGGCTATATTTCTGCTGTTTGTTATTTTCATTATGATCAGCAGACTGGGTGATATAAAGCTTGGCATGGACCATGATGCGCCGGCTTATACTCGGCTATCTTGGTTTTCGATGTTGTTTTCTGCGGGCATGGGCATTGGTTTGATGTTCTTTGGTGTTGCTGAGCCGGTGATGCACTACATGTCACCCCCTGTCGGTGATGCGGCTACCGTTGCTTCTGCCAAAGAGGCGATGCGTATTACCTTTTTCCACTGGGGCCTCCATGCCTGGGGAATCTATACCATCGTGGCGCTAACTCTGGCCTACTTTTCCTATCGCCATGGCTTGCCTTTGCTGCCCCGCTCTGCCCTATATCCTCTGATTGGCGACCGTATCTATGGCGGTATTGGCCATACGGTTGATACCTTTGCGGTGGTTGGCACTATTTTCGGCGTTGCCACGTCTATGGGCTTTGGGGTGCAGCAGCTTAATGCTGGTTTACATTATTTAGTGGGTGTTCCTGAGGCCACTGGGATGCAGATAACGCTGATTATTGGCATTACTATGCTGGCCACTATGTCTGTTGTGCTGGGTCTGGATCGCGGAATTAAACGTCTCTCTAATCTCAATATGACACTGGCTGTGGCTCTTATGCTGTTCGTGCTGTTTTTCGGGCCTACCATTCTTCTGCTACAAATTTTTGTGCAGAACACGGGTGCCTATATAAGTGAGATTGTTAGCAGTACGTTTAACCTTTATGCCTATGATAAGAAAGATGACTGGATCGGTGGCTGGACGCTTCTATACTGGGGCTGGTGGGTATCCTGGTCGCCGTTTGTCGGTATGTTTATCGCCCGGGTTTCGAAGGGCCGTACCATCCGTGAATTCATTGTTGGGGTACTCTTTATACCGGCTGGATTTACATTCTTGTGGATGACTGTCTTTGGTAATACGGCGATCAATGAGATTGCCACTAATCCGGCATCCAATCTGGCTGAGGCGGTTGGTGCTAATGTGCCTGTGGCGCTGTTTGTGTTCTTTGAGCAGTTCCCTCTGTCTTCGTTGCTGTCTACCATTGCTATCTGCCTGATTACTACGTTTTTTATTACGTCGGCCGACTCTGGTGCGCTGGTGATTGATACTCTGACGTCTGGTGGTGAGGAAGACACTCCGGTATGGCAGCGTATTTTTTGGACCTCGGTAATCGGCGTTATTGCTGCGTTACTGCTGTCTGTGGGCGGTTTGGGTGCTCTGCAGACATTGACCATTGCCTCTGCGTTTCCGTTTATGTTTGTGTTGCTGATATTTTGTTACAGCCTATTTAAGGCACTCAAAGCAGACTATATGCTGCAGGACAGTGTGCAGCATCACAGTACTATTCAGCAGTTTTCAAAAGCCAATTGGAAAAAGCAGTTGGCCTCTTTAACCGCGCATCCTGAACTTGGTCAAGCTGAAAAGTTTATTGCTAATTCTGCCCTACCTGCTCTTGAGCAGCTAGTTGCCGAATTTGAGCTCAATGGTATTCACGCTGAATTAGCCGCGGAAACTGATAGCGTGCGGTTAATTATTAATATTGAAGATGCTGAGAACTTTAACTATCAGATTAGACTGCGCCACTTTGCTATGCCCAACTATGCGGATGACAAGAATGATGACTACTACCGTGCCGAGGTGTTCTTACTTCGAGGTGGTCAGCAGTACGATATTTTGAGCTACAGCCAGGAACAGATTATTGCCGATGCGATTACTCAGTATGAGCGTCATGTGCATTACTTGTATTTGGCGGGATCGGAGTTTTTGAAACAGGAGCCTGAACAGGGTTCTGCTTAAGACTATGATTTAAGAAGTCTGCCATGGTCTGCTTTCGCGGGCCATGGCAGATTGCTATCTGGTACCTGCTGTCTAGTACCTACTATCAAGTACCTACTATCTATTACCTTTTTTCGAATACCTTAGCTCGAGCGCTTACGTAGCCAGATAATCTGTGCGATAACACCAAGAACATAGGTAGACAAAAAGGCCATATAGAAACCCAATAATAGGGGGTCTTCGATGCTAGTCACTATGGGCGCATCGACTGGCAGACGCGTTAGGCCATCTGTAATCGCTGGAATCATATGAAACAGGAAGGTACCTGTGTAGCTTACGGCTTGCAGGTACGGCGAGAACTTACCGAAGACGTTAGTCTTTTCTGCAACAGCACCTACCAGTACCGCAAGCAAGGTTAGTACAGCCAACATATGCGCCGGTCCGAAACCATCACGATGATAAATAAATAGGGCTGAAATCGCCGCGATTAATGTACAGGCGAGATAGACCTTGCCGGTGAATTCTGAGGATTGGATTACTTTGAATTTGGCGAGCGAGTAAACGCCGAATACGAGGGCGGCAATGCCGACTATGGTGTGAAACCAACCGAACAATGTAATTTCTGGCATAAGGGTATCCCTGTTGTTTATCGTTATTATTAAGCCGCCAAGATTAGCAGATACAACAATGCATATCAGCTCAAAGTAGGACTATTGAGTCAGCAATTTGGTCAGCGAGTAAATAAGGCCACATAAAAGGATGGGGAGGGATTCAACGAGGACGTTGAATGGAGGCGCGGGTCGGAATCGAACCGACGATCGCGGAGTTGCAGTCCACTGCATTACCACTTTGCTACCGCGCCTTTATTCTGTCATTCAACTTTTTCAAATTTCTTTCAATTACGTTACGCCATTCACTGAGGCTTATGGGTACAGCTGCTCAGAGGCCGCTATTCTAGGGAATGTTGACAATAAATCAACTACTTATCAGCTTCTGCACTCAATTGCGGCCAAGCCTGCATAAGATAGACCACCATTGACCAGAGTGTCAGCAGTGCTGCGGCATAAATGGCCACAAATCCAATCATGGTCATGAGCTCCTGCTCGGGTTTTGCCAGCAACAAAATAGCCACGGCAATCATCTGTACCCAGGTTTTTACTTTACCCATCATGGAGACGGCAACGCTGTCTCTTGATCCCAGCTCTGACATCCACTCTCGTAGCGCTGATATCACCAACTCCCGGCCAATAATCACTATCACCGGCAGTGCAAACCAGGGGCTTGCATGAACTTCTAGCAGCAATACTAGGGCTGCAACCACGATTAATTTGTCGGCCACAGGATCCAAAAAGGCGCCAAAGGGAGTCACCTGATTAAGCTTGCGTGCTAGGTAGCCATCCACCCAGTCAGTTAGTGCCGCCAAGCCAAAGATGGCCGCGGAAGCAAAGTGGTGCCATTCCCAGGGCAGGTAATAGACAACGATGAAGACTGGAATCAATGCGATACGCAGCAGGGTTAAAATATTCGGCAGATTCCACATAGGCTAATTATAATTTTCCGTAATTGATGGCGGGTACAGCGAGCTCAAGTTACTCATTGTACAGTGCACTGTAAATAGCTTCAGCTACCTTTTTGTTAATATTTTCGACTTTCATTAAATCCGCTACGCTGGCCTTGCGCACTTCGACGATACCACCAAAATGTTTGAGCAGGTCGCGGCGGCGGGTTGGGCCAACACCGGGGATACCTTCTAGGGGTGAGGTGCGACGTTTTTTGTCCCGCCGCGCCTTGTGGCCAGTGATAGCAAAGCGGTGGGCTTCATCGCGAATTTGCTGGATAAGGTGCAACGCGGCTTCCTGAGGACGACCAACAATACGGTTGTTCTGGTCAGCCAGAATCAAGGTTTCCATACCTGGCTTGCGAGTCGTGCCCTTGGCTACGCCAATAATCATTACGCCTACTACGCCGAGATCGCTCAACACGGCCTTGGCCACACCAATTTGGCCCTTACCACCATCTATTAATAGAATATCTGGCAGCTTGCCCTCGCCCTTCATCAGGCGAACATAGCGACGGCGAATGGCCTGCTCCATGGCGGCATAGTCGTCGCCACCGGTAATGCCGTCAATATTAAAACGCCGATAGTCACTTTTAAGGGCACCGTTGGAGTCGAATACCACACAGGATGCAACGACGGCTTCACCGCTACTGTGACTGATATCAAAACACTCTAGACGCTCTGGGGTCTGCTCAAGTTCAAGGGTTTCCCGCAGTGATTCAAAACGCTGCTGCAGGGTTTTCTTGGAGGCCAGCTTGCCGGCCAAGTTTTGTTCGGCGGTGCGCTGCGCCAGTTCAACCCACTTGGCGCGAAAGCCTCGCACGGAGTCGCGTATTTCTATGTTGCGCCCTACCCTTTGCCTTAGAGCATCGATGAGTGGCTGGCTATTCTCAACTGGCGCATTAACAATTATTTCCTTGGGCAGATCGGGTCGCCCGCCGCCTGCCAGATACAGCTGGGGTAAAAACTCTTCAAGTAGATCCGTGACTTCTTCTGCCAGCGGCGCTTTCGGGTAGTAAC
>Ga0209833_1001239_pt1 | contig 17277 bp, 13 predicted proteins | sample COGITO_mtgs_1105_3_FD_184797 | JGI IMG/M metagenome (GOLD analysis project Ga0209833, IMG submission 184797) | Pelagic marine microbial communities from North Sea - COGITO_mtgs_110506 (SPAdes) (version 2) | ecosystem: Environmental > Aquatic > Marine > Epipelagic ... | reverse complement strand
TACGGTTTCAAGAAACACTGGGTAGGGCACGCAAAAGTGGGCAAACACGACCACGGTACCTTTTTTTGACAACGGAAAAGTGGCAAAAACTTGTTGTATCGGGTGGTCATTTGCCGTGTATGGAGGGTACCCCCAAACTTGCTGTGTTTTTGCACCGAAGTATTGTGACACGGAATACTTTTCGACGTTTTTGTGCAGAAAATAGGTGCCCAAAAGCAGAAAATAGGTACACGTGATCAAAAATTTGCTCGTGTTTTGAGCAGGAAGTATTCGACGTCCAGTGCGGTGTTTTTCTTTTCTTTTTCAACATTTACAGTGACATTTTTTGGGGTGCTGGCGGCACGTCGCCCGTCCATCCTGTGCCCCGGAACACCTTGTGGGAGTGACACCCACACGTCTGGGCACAAGGGTGGCAGCACACGAGTCGGGCCGTGTGCCGTGGCAGCGAGGCAACTTTCTGCCAAATCCGCCGACGGGTGCAGGACACACACACCCGGCACGACCCCGGCACCATGTTGGGTGTGCGCTCTGTATAAGCGGTGGGGTGCGGACACAGAGCACGATGAAAGTTGTTGGTGGGGCCGTATCGTCATGGCCCACGCGTGTGTGTTTGTGTGTGATGCGAGTCCCGGGACGGCCGGCAGCGTGCCCCGGGGGAGTGGTCGACAACCCACGGTAATTGTCCCCCTCTCAACGCCAACGCCAACAGTATCAGCAACTGTGTCTGTTGCTACATTGAGCCACACACCGTCACACACGCCGTCACACACGCCGTCTGTGACGCCCTTGATGTCTCTTGGTGCGGCGGCAGCCGCTGCAACCAGCGGTGGCAGTGAAGGCGGCGACGTCACCGAGGAGGACGGAGGAAACGCCCTGCCCTCGTGGGCGCAGGGGATTGGTGCGTTGGCTGCAGTCATCGCCACCATTTACGTCCTGGTTTGCATGTATGGCGCGTCACAGCGGGCGCGGCGCCTCAAGGCCAAGGCGATGGTGGTCTGTCACGCGTGTGCGACGCTCGTGTGGGTGTGGGCGACGTTTGTCCACCACCACATGGCGACGTCTGACGACGGCTCCGACGACACGGCGTGTTCCCGCGTCAGTCCGTGGCTCGTGTGGGTCGCAGGCGAAGCGGGCTCGACGGCACTGCTGTGTGTCAAGATTGAGGCGGTGGGCCGCCGCCGCCGCCGGGGTGGCGCACCTTCTTCTTCCGGGACGCCGTGGACACTTTGGGTGGCGGTTGGAACCGTCGTCGGCACGGCGGTGGTGGTGGCAGCGGCGCTGTCGATTGACGCCATCGTCGACCGGAGCTTGGTGGAGAACGACGACGATTGTTCCGAGACGGCGGTTGCCAGCGTCGCCATAGGGGGGCTGCTGCTCCTACACGTCGTTGTTGTGTGGTTGGTGATGCTGACGCTTGGAGGAGCGCATGGGGCGGGGGTCCGCATGGCCGCCGTCTTGGCAACGTGCACCGCGTTCGCCGGCACCTTTCTCTGGTGGGCGATCACGTACGGGGACGAGAAGACGAGCATGGGGCACCACGCCATGACGGTGGTGTGTGTCTGCGTCGCCGCGTCTGGGCTATTCGGGACGCGGCTAGAAAACGACGCCGTGCTCGGGAAGGTCGGCGCCACTGCGTCGAGACGCGGTTGTCGTGGCTTCCGGCGAACAGGACGCACCGCCGGTGGCAACGCGCCGCGACGGAGACGGAGTCATATTCTTTGGCAGCGGCGGAGGTGGTGAGTGCCGCCTCGAGACAATTGACGGAGACGATTGCGAGGAAGCGGTACCCGAACCCCGGCGCGTGAGCCGGGCGACGCGACGCCGACTTGCGGCCGCCGAAGCTGAAGCTGAAGCTGAAGACGAGCTCCCTGGCTCAATCTCGGAGCGGAGCGGCTTCCAGAACGAGGACGGTGCACTGTATGAACTGTAAAGAGATACTTACCCCGTCGGCACTAAAATACACACACACACACAAATCCCAAAGGCCCCTCTCAAAAAAAGGAAATTAAGGGTCATTTGAGATTTGGTGAAGGGGGTGTATGTATGGACGTCTGGTCACACGACAGGTTGATATCGTGCCTACTACCACGCTACACCGCGGTGTTTTAAAAAAGAAGGAAAAATGTCGTCCCCCGGCGTCACCCAGTACGAGCTGAGACTGTTCATGGACCACGTGTCGTGCAGGTGGCTGGAGAAGGAGGTGCTGGCGCCTCTCCGCGCCGCTGGGTTTGAGGTGGACCCAAACCCAAGAAGTGTGTGCCTGAGGTACATGCTCCCTGCATTCAAAGCCAACATCAAGCACATCCTCGACGGTTCCGTGTCTGCGTTCACCGGCACGTGGGCAATTCCCCGTCGACTGTCCCTCGTCCCGCCGACGACGACGCGGCCGTGTACGCAAGTCGTGTTGTCCGTCACCCTCGCCGGGCGCGGGGCGACGTCGTCGATCGTCCTGGGGTGTCTCCGCGACCCACCCCCCGCGTCGGAGCTTCCGGACACCTTTGTCGCATTTTCCGGGACGGCTGTGTGGCTTGACGTCATGGTCGCGGCGTGTCATTCGCCCGGCAAGACAAGAATACGCCTGGGTCGTGCATGCGAGCCCCAAGACGGTGTCGTTGCTGTTGGACACCCGCACCCACGACGGGAGATGGTGGCGTAGCCCCCCCCCCCCCCCCCCCCCCCCCCCCCCCCCCCCCCCCCTTACCGACACATTCAATTATCCAACCACAATATTCATTCCTCGACCCCGTCGAGTCCTTTTCACAGGGAGGAGAACCTTGGTATCACCAGTCCACTGACATACAGAACGACACACCTATCCGTATTCACGTCCTCCTCTTGTTTTTTCGCTTGAGCACGTCTAGGTTTTTCTTGAGCCGTTGCACTGCGCTTATCGTGTTCTTGTTCTTCTTTGACTGTCGCTGTTCTTTCGCCTTTCTCTGTCGCTCCTCCTTCCTCCTCCACGCCCGCTCCTCCTCGGCGTCAATGTCGTCGTCTTCGTCGTCTTCGTCGTCCAGAACCATGCCAAAGCTGAAGGGGATGGGCCTGGCTGGCCAGTCGCTCCGCTCGAGCTCTTCCAGTGTGTTTTCCAGGCGGCGGCCCCACACGTCGACGCCTGTCAGCGTCGTTCGTGCCGTTGCATGGTCGACACGTGCCAGCATCGCCAGCTCGGTCAGGTCGAGGTCGTTGTCGTCTTCGATTCCCACGACGGTCGTTCCCTCCATCGCCAGCTCGGGGCTGATGATTGTGTAGTCCAGGTCGAAGGCGCCGAAGAACGGGCCGGACCCGAAGCACTTCTGGGGGTCGTCGTCGTCCGGCGTGACGCCCGTCTGGGTCAGAATCAGGGCGGCCGTCATGGGGGTGGCGACGGACACGACGTGCGACGTGGGGTGGACTACGGGGTCGATGCGAAGGAACCTGCCGGTGGACCGGTCTCGTGACATCGCCTTGTGCTCGACGATGGCTTCGCTTCGGGTGGCCCACATGATGGGGGACAGGACGGCCCAGGACCCGTCGCCCGACCGCTTCCACATGCACGGCAGGAACTGGAGAGGCGCAAACGCCACAGAGAACACGGCGGTGCACGCGAACGCCCCGTCTGCGACGTCGGTACAGGACAGTGGGCGCGTCACCTCCGAGATGAGGAATGCGTACAGTCGGGCCAGTCGGGGCACGACGTCGATCGCCCCGCCGTCGGGCGTCCTGAAAGACAGAAACATCGCACGGATGTCGGCGGGGGACTGGGTGCGGGACAGCAACAGAGACCGCAGGGTGCGCGGCTTGATCTCGGGCAGCAACAGGAAGGCCATCTTGTCCCACACCGCGTGCACCGGACTGATCATGTCAAGCGGGGCCTGGACAGACGCCAGCGTCGCCAGAGCCAACACGGCGCCCACGGCGGCCTGGACAACCGACTCGTGGCCGACACCCGAAAGGACGCACGTCGCAGTCTTCGTTGGGCCACCCGACACGACATCGCTTGTCAGCCGTGTGGCGTTAACACACGGGGCCTCCCCTGGCGGCGCGCTCCACGTGTCGCAGAGAACAGGCCCCCTGTGGCCCGTTTTCGTGTCGTCGCCGTCGTCGCCGTCGTCAGGCGACACGAGGTCGTACGTCGACGCGGGAGACATGCTGGTTGCGCCCACGATGCCAAGCATCCGGAACACCGCCTCGGCGGTTGACCCGACGTGCGTCGCGGTGACAGACGCGTCTTCCGAGTCACCTTCGGCGACGATGGCGCCCATTGCGAGCGTCACGTCCCGGATCTTCTCCACCATCTCCGCCCACACGTTGATCCACAGCTCCGTCGTGGACCCGATGACGGCGTCCGTCATGTGGGCAAGCGACATGGACGACTGGAGCGCAGACACGCCCAGCCACATCGGGAAAAGGACACGGCTGTTCAGCAGCGGGCAGCGGTGGAGGATCCACAGCGACACGAACGACGCACTGGCCACGGCCAGCCCAACCGGAGACCGCACCAAGGGCCGGCAGTGCGCGCGGAGAATGGCAGGCGATGGCAGGGCGCCGGGGTGTGGCAAGAACATATGAAGGCGCCTTGCAGAGTCTGGCGCACTGGACGACACCTCGCCGATGGGCCCCAGCCATCGAGACCGGCGCTGGTCGATGTTGACCATCGACAACAGCTTCGGCGCGTCGTCTCTCCCGTACAGCTCCAGGCAGTACCAGTGGCTGTCCAGGGCATGGAACGCCACAAACAACGTCCGGAGGTCGATCGCGTCCTTTTCCAGGAACTCGGCGACCGCTTCCTCCCCACCACCTCCAGCTCCAGCTCCAGCTCCAGCTCCAGCTCCAGCGCCGTCGTCAACAGCCGTGGTTGCGTCGGGCACGTCACTCGTCACGGCCTTGACGTGTTCAAGTGCGTCAGAGACACGCTTCTGTGCCTGGAGAACACTGAGGTCGTAGTCCGTGTTGACATCAAACTGGCTCGGCACATCCTCCGTTGGAGCTCCGGATCCAGCCCCGGCTCCATCCCCGGCGCCTTCTTCGTCCACCTTGACCCTTTTCGTCGCGCGCGCCTTCTTCTTCTTCTTCGTCCCTTGTCCAAGCGGTCCAAAGGTTCCGGAGAACATCAACCCAAAGTCCTTGTCCTTCGCGATTCTGTCCATCGCCGCCGAGGCCTTGGACCGCTTTTTGATCGCCGCATCCTTTGCCGTTCGGGCCGGCGGCAGCGAGGACATCTGGCGAGGTCGCTGCTGGTGCTTGAGAAGCGGCCGGGGCGGTGGGGGTCTGGCCAGTGGCGACGCCGGTGGCGGGTGCATCCCCCCGAACGCACTCTTTGTAGCAGACATCATCCCCTTCACCATGGAGGCGATGTCGACGGCGACGTCGTCGCGCCACGCGGACGAGATGCAGGCACTGAGCGTCCTCGGTGTTCCGGCGGGAACAATCACTGCCGTCATGTCGTACTCGTGCCCGGACGGCGCCATCATGAACCCGATTGGGAGTTGGCGCTGGCGTTTGTCGTCGGCCGGCGGCCGTGTCACAACGGGGGGAAGCTCCGACGACACGCCCGTTGGCGTCGTCTGCTGTGCAGCCGGGCCGTGGAGGATGGCGGACCCGGCGGCAAACACGGGCAGGTTGGACTTACACTTCGCCGATGCAAGGTCGACAACGGCGGACGCGATGGGGAACGGGAGACAGATCATCTGGGAACGCCAGTTCAGTTGGTAGCCGACGACGTGTGTGGTGGTGGGGTCGTCCAGCTTCGTCGATTGGCGCATCTCGTCTCGGGCCTCGAGGGGCATGAGTGGCGCGGTGGCAACCTGCAGCAGGCGCCCAATCGCCAGCGTGGGTGGCATGGACGCCAGTGAAACGTCGCCGACACTGCGCAGCGGGACGCTTGGCGTCTGTAGCAGCACGTCCTCGAGCTCAGACAAGAGGGTGACGAGCGTCGGGAGGTGGCGCCCGACGGCGGCAGCGACGGAAGGGATGGCCATTGGCCACAGGTTACAGCGCCAGCCGTGTGTCGACGACTCACCCCAAATGGCGTCCACGACGGCAGACGCAATGTCGGCCCCAGCGTCGACGAGCGCGCAGTGTGGGTCCGACGGCACCACAGACCCCGTTGCGAGCAGGTGTGCCGCCATCCTTGTGACGGGGGTCCACCCCCCCGCCTCCCTCTTCTTCCCATCCCCGCCGACACCACGAAGCCACTCCCTGACGTCCGTGTCCACCCGGATGCGTGACGGTGTCGACCTGTCGCGCCAGTCGACGGTGTCGGCGGACGCCTCTGCACACGCGTCTGCTGCTTTGTCGAGGTTGTGCGTGTTGGGGTTTCCAACGGCGATGGGCAGCGCGGCGCGCTTGGCCTTTCTCCCGCGCCCGACGGACGACGGCAGGACCGCTTTGGAGACGGGGACGGTGGAGGAACCCCACTTCGCCCCGGCGGGCCATGTCAGGGGGCTGCCTTCGAACTGTGTTCCGTCGTGGAGCCCAAACGTGATGGGGACGGCGCGGCCACTGACGACCGACGTCGCGTTGCCAAACACGGCGATGATGCTGCCGGGTGGGAGCGGCGGACGGGGTGTCGGGTCGAGCGCCGTTGCCTGTGACACCGGAGACACAAACGTGTCGAGGATGGGCCGCAGGATAGTGTCGGTGTCTTCGTACGCGTCGCCCCGTGACGTGGCGACACTGTTCAGGACATGGAGCGGGTCCGAGACGGCGCCCAGTGCGGCAATGACGGGCGGGCTGGCCCCGGCCCCGCCACCGCCACTTGCGTCTCCAGAGACCGGGATTGGTCGGACGGGCTGCGAAAACACTTTGGCGGCCGCCTGGCTGGTGGGTGCCGTGCTCTGTTGTAGCCCTCCGGCGGCACCGACCATGATGGGCTCCATAAACACAGACATGGTCGGGCACAGCTCCGCGTTTCTTCCCTCCATGTGTCGGTTGGTGTGGAGGACACTGTCTGCCGGCGTCAGGAAGTGCGCCCCGGGGACGGTGTGGATGGGCAGGTCGTCGAGTGTCACCCACAGTGTGACGGGGCCGGACAGGGTTCCGACCGCGGATGAAGGGACAGGCATGCCAGTCGTCCTCCCCTTCGCGTCACTCCGGAGGAAGAAGTGGACGGGCGACACGACACAAGGGTCGCCGTCGGAAGGGAGGCTGCGTCCGTACCCAGTGGGGCAGCACAGAGCGGACCATGCTGCGTACGGAGACTGCATCCGTCGTCGTCGAGAAGTGGGCAGTGGGAAGTGGGAAGTGTGTGTGTGTGTGTGGCTGGGTTAGGTGGAGGTGTGGCCGAAGACAGGATGAGCACTTGTATACAGAAATTTGGAACTCACATGTATGTGAGTTCTGGTGTATACACACACACTTACACCAAAGACAAAATAAAATGTTGTGGCACTCACATATGTGAGTGCCACAAAAAGGAGTGTATAAACAGCACGCACATGGGTGAGGTGTTGTGTGTGTCTTGGCATGCCATCCCAGAGGAGCGCCCGTCATGTTACGTGGGTCCGGAGCGTCTTGGCGGCACAGGTGTGCCAAGCCGTTGCACTGGCAGCGGTCCAGTCAGGGATGTACGCGTTTATGTCGCCCAGGGTTCTGGCTGAGCCAAGCACCTACGTCGCATGCATCGCCACTGGGTCTGTGGTGCTGTGCCTCGTCTCCGTCGTGGTGGGGAAGTCCGTTGTCCTCCGTCGACCATGGAATGTCGCTGCCGGCGCCCTGTGGACGGCTGCCTGGGCAGTGTTTCTTCTAGGTCTGTCTGCCTACGTCGGCATGCACACGTTTGTCATCATCACGCTGTCGCTGTCGATGGCAATTGCCCTCGTTTCCGTCGCCGTCTACATCCTAACCGTCAACCAGACGACGCCCCCCGTTCAGCCGCAGCAGCAGCAGCAGCAGCAGCGCCGTCGTGCAGCCATCGGTACCAACGGCCTGACGGTGGTCCGTGTCGTTGCCGTTGGTGGTAGACGCACAGTACAGGCCGACGGCGACAACAACAACGACGATGAAAGCGGCTCTGGGGACGACAGCGACGGCGACGAGGACAACCCCTTCCTCCCGCCACAGGTCGAGCTCCAGGGCATCGTGACACCGTTTCAGGTCAAGGTCCTGTTTATTGTTTTCGGGGCGGTTGTGGTTCTGTGCGTCACCCTTTTCCACGCAGACATCCACGTGTCCGCACAAGACACGGTGGTGTGGGTTTGTGTGTGGTCGGCGGCCTTTGCGTGTGTGTTCACCGACGCCTGGTTCATGATCCGGACCCCCGTCCGACCAGAGGTGCACGACGACGCCATCACGTCGTCGCTTCTCGTCCACTCCCACGCCATGCGTGTGGTGGCGCACTGCCGCAACCGTCGACAGTTGTAAATGAAATATATGAGTCTTTTGGTTGCCGGCGGTGGGACAGAGGGGCGGAGGGGCAAGCATGAACAGCAGGCGACGGAAGGACCGGTACGCCCCGATCGTTCTCGACCTACCCCCCGGAGCGACGTGGACGTCGACGAAGCGCGTGACGGTGTGCCCAAGACCCGGAATCCTCACGGTTTGGAGACTGAACCTCTCAAGTGGAGACAGTTGTGTGTACGACACGACGACGGGCAGGTTCACGGACCCCACATTCAGAGTGGAACTCGAGCACTCCAGCAAAGTCACCGTCTAGCGACCGGTGCTTCATTACAACACCCCACCACCAAAGAAGAAACGACCGAGGAGGAATGAAATATACACACATGAGATGATTACTCTTGAATTGTGACACGGCGCTTCTTGGTGGCCGCCGTCTTTGGCTGAAACAACGTTTGCGTCTTGCTCCGTTTCTTGGATTTGGGTTTGAGGGCCCGGGGAGGAGCGGCGGCGACGGGCGGGGGCACGCCGACGTACGTCGGGTCGTCTTCGAGCGCAACGATCCACGTGGCGCCCTTCCCGTGTGCCCGGACAGACCTGCTTTTGGTTGATGCCGCAAACGTGTCCCGCAGGGTCATGTCGTTGCCGTCCTGGTCGAGAAACGTCCGGCGGTCGCCCGACAGCAGCCGAGAGTCACACTGGAGCCGGACGGCCGCCGTTGTGAACAGCGGGGCGAAGCACCGGAACGCGGCGTCAAGCGTCTTGGCGTCGTACCTCCGGATCTGTGCCGCAGACCGCAAGATCATCAAGACGCGGGGCTGCAGCTCCGACTCGGGCGTCGGGCGCACCGTCTTCCACACCAGAATCGCTGCACCCGGTGTCATCCCGCCGGGCGTGGCGGAGGTTTTCCACCTGCCACGCGTCCCGTTGGACGTGAGGGCGGCACTCGTGGCGGCGGCGGAAGACCCTTCCACGGGCCGCCGGCCCCGCATGGCACTGGTCAGGATGCTCGTGGCGGCCGACGACGCACGGGTTCGCTGGTCCCACACCAGGTTCATCAGCTGGTCTCCCGTCGGGGGCACGGACGTCCGGCGCAGCACCTCGTCCAAGATGTAGTCGCGGTGGCTGTTGCACACCCACCGCCAGACCATGGCGTGGCGGATGACGGCGGGAACGTGGACGCCGACGTCAATCGTTTGTGCAGCGCCAGCCATCGGAAGCAGCACCCACCGCCCGATGGGCGTGAAGGACCCGGACGACGTGCACCCGTTTCCGCAGAAGCAGCAGAAGTGGGGAACGATAGACGCCGGCAGCCCCGCCCGGGTGCCGTCCCGGAGCGCGACCTGGAGCTCGTCGGGTGTCATGGAGGCGACACGGGCCTCGGGGCCCACCATGCGGTCCGCCATGCAAGCGTGGCACGTGTAGGTGTGGGTCACGTGGCAGAAGAGGCTGCCGCACTCCACACAGAACGTGTACGTGTCGCCGTCAAAATGCAGGACGGACCCGCGGACGTTGAAGGTCTGGATGTCGGCCTGGCACCGACTGGCGCTGTTCTTGGACGCCGATGGAGACATGATCCGCCAGGCGCACACCAGTTTCGACCCGACGCCGTTGCACACACCGCAGTCCACCGACGCGTAGCCGTCCGCTGCCGCCGGCCCAAGGGGTGCCACTTCTGGCGGGACGCCGTGCGGGAGCCGGACGCCGGCACACCCGGGGCACGTGTTCCGGAACACCCGGATGGCTCCCGACGCGAACCGGTTCCGAAACGTCGACGGACGGGTCGTCACAAAAAACGACCGGATCTTCATGCACGACGTGCAGGCCAGGACGTGGGACGCCGTGTGGGGGAGGGGCGCGTCGTCGCCGCCGTCCACCGAGAACGCGCGCCGGAGGGCGGCCTCTTGGGCGTCCGCAATGTGGTCCGGCAACGGGCGCAGGAAGATGGTCGACGCCCGGTCCGACGCAAACAGGAGGGTCAGCGCCGTCGAGATGCCGCCGCCCGTCATCGACGCGACGCGATCCTGAAGAAACAAACTGGTGGGACGGCTCAGCATCCGGAGGGTTTCCATCGTCGCCACAAAGTCCTTGAACGCCTGGATGTCGCGCGCGTCCGACGCAGACGCGTCTTTGTGCTCCTTCGCCAGCTCCGCCTCTTCCTCGGGTCGGAACGGCCGAAACGGGGCAACCGTCGTCCGGAACGACTCCCGGCGGCCACTCCGGAGCAGGAAGGCAAACATCCCAGTCAGGACGTCGGGCGTCACGCCCGGGCGGGCGAGGGCGACCACCAAGTGACCCAGCGTCCGCCGCGCGTCTGCAGCACCAAACCGCGTGCACTGTGCAACGGCACGGGACGTTTTCCCTGTGACGGCGTGCTTCTTGATCGACACCGACCCGTTGACATCCAGAAAGAACTTCAGACGCGTCGTGATGCTGGACCCGCCGTGACTGAGGCCCAGAACCCCCGACCCGCCGCCCCCGAACACGCTGCCCGTCTCCCACGCACTCATCCCGTCCACGGCAGCTGCAGCCGCGGTCGACGTGTCGTCCATGTGGTTGTGGGCCCGGTGGTGGCGGCGGCCCTGACGGCGACCCGCGCCGTCGCTTCCCCCCGTACCGTCGTCGTCAGAACCGTCGATGTCGCCGCCATCGACATCGTCGTCCGAGTCAGTGTCGCTGACCACGACACTGAGACCCATCGAAGACAGGGTAGCGAGCGACATTCCGGTCCCCGACGACTGGAACGACATCACGTCGTCGTCTCTTGACCCAGACTCGGACCCAAACCGGACACGAGAATCGGCGGCGATCGCAGCGGAAAAGGACTGTGCTTTCGCCCTGGCGGCGGCAGCCGCCTCTTCCTTCTTGACGTCCTTGGTCATGTTGACCTCGGCGATGTGCTCCGGGTCACAGGCCGTCGAGGCTGCGGCGTGGCGCTGGCTGGTCATCATCATCCGGACGATGACGACGTCGTACACCCCACGCGGGATCTTGGCGCTGCCCACGTGCACAAACTCGGTGCCGTCCATCACCCCTGGTGCGCCGGTGAGGTCGTTTTCGCACGCCCGGCGGAGGGCTTTTCCGATCAGGTCCAGCGGGGCGACGACGGGGCGGAGGAACGGCGCGACGCCCATCCGGTAGTGCACCGTGTTCAGCGTTTTGGCGAACACCGGAGACAGGCACACCATCAGGTCCCAGTGGTGGGTCGCCATCACCTGGCGCAGGACAGACATGGCGCGGCACGCCGCCTGGCGGGCTACGTGGTTCCGGTGGTCCCGCGTCATGGCGAGGGACACGAACGGCAGCACGCCGTCGTACGCCGTCATCAACTCGATGATGGCGGTAATCAGCAGGTTCTCGGTCGTCTCTTTGTCCGGCGTCGACAGCTCGATCCAGCGCAGCAGGGAGTTGAGGTTCGACGGGGCGCAGAACAGGGCGTCTGCCGCACGACGCAGCCGGAACGGCGCACGGTCCTGCAGCTTCGTCCACGAGTGTCCCGCATACGTCATGTACATCGCGGACGACAGCACGGCACGGGTCCCTTCGCGCCCCCCATCGTGCTTCGACGCCGCCCGGCGGGCCCCGGTGGACCCAAACGCCGGGCGGCGGGAGGCCGCTGCTGCCGTGCGGGACGGCGGGAGCTGGCACGACTGCTTGATGATGGCGTCAAACATCCCGGCCAGGTGGTTGTACAGCATCACGCCCAGGCTCCGACGGACACAGCGGACAAACCGAATCTTCGTGATCAACCGCATCAGCGGGTTCTCGGAGATGTCGACCTGGTTCACCCCCACCGCGGTCGACCTGCGCCCCTCCCCCCGGGCAGCACGGCGTTTCTGTTGTGCCGTCTTCCCGTCGTTGGGAGCAGCAGCGGAAGCAGCAGCGGCGGCGACCGCCACCTTTGCCTTTGGGATGTCGGTGTAGGCACTCCGGGACACGGTCCCGGCTTTGGGGGGAATCAGCGCGGTGCTTCGCCCGTGGGGGTCGGCCGTTTCGTTGTAGGCGACAAGAACCTCCATGATGCTTGGCATGGTGTACGGGGTGGGTGGCATCTCGTCCGGCGGCAGCTCGTTAACGTCGTCGTCGTCAGTAAACACGTCCAGTAGCCGCATAAAGTCGGCAGACGACATGGTGTGGATGGCGGTGGCCGCCGCTCCTCCCCCCGCCGCCGCCGTCGCCGCTGCTGCTGCTGTTGCTGCCCCCATCGCCGTCGGCGGCGGCGGCGGGGCGGCAGAAGAAGAAGGGGGATGGGTGGCGTTGTCGTCGCCGCCGCCGCTATCGTCTACGGCGGTCGTCGACACCGAAAACAGACCCTGGTCAGACACCAGGGCGGTGGTTGCGAACATTGTGTCGAGGGCAGCGGCGCCTCGGACGTGCATGTCCATCATGAGGGACACGTAGCGGCCCATGACGTGGACCGTTTTGAGTGTTGGGTCGTCCGCGTCGGGGGAAGCGTCGGGGTACATGTGGGACAGCGCCTCCAGCTCCAGGCACAGGACGTTGACGCGGATGGTGAAGATGGTGACGGCGGTGAAGGAAGACAGTGCGCCGGGCTCGTGCCAGGCGTAGCGCAGGAAGGCCGGGCCGGGGTAGGGCCACTGCGAGATGGGGACGTCCAGCAGGACGGCGGGGATGGGAAACGGCTTCATGAAGCCGTCTGGTGTGCGCATGTCGGCGCACGCAGAGCGAAGGGAGCTGAACATAAAGTCCAGTGTGAGGCCAGGGTCGCGGTCGGTGGCCATTGGTCCGGAAAAGAGGTGGGTGTGTTGGCGTAGGAAGGCGGGCATGTCACCGGGAAGACAACGCCCGCAGGGGAAGTTCAGGCTGGGGGGCTGCCACAGCTGGAGTGGCTGGATCACGTCGAGGGGCCCTGCAAAAAAGGGGTCCACAAACGGAGATCGCCGCTCCCGCACAGCCCGAACCGCCGAGTTGGTCTTCCTACGCCACACTAAAAATCCGAAGCACCGGTCGCCACACTGATGCCCATTGCCGCCCCAGGGGGGACGGCGACCGGCCGCGCCGGCATGCGGCGCCGGCTTCCGGTGCCAACCATCCCGCCGGCACCACCACCCTTTGTCGTCCCACACGACCGGGGCACGCCGGCGGGGTACACCGACGACGGAACAATCCCGGCCATGGCAAGCGTCGACTTTCCAATCTTTGCGGCCCTGTCGGCCGGGGGTGCGGTCGCGTCGAACAGAACCCGGAACTGCTGCAAGGTGTCGATGCTTGCGCCCTTGGTGTACACCGGCTCGCCGTCGCCTACGATTGGGGTGGCGCCGATTGTCGGCGGGACAACAGAGGGAGACACCTCCTCCCCAACACCTGCCCACAGGTGGTCCACCGTCTGCTTCAGGGTGAGGTCCTTCACCCCCGGGGCGATTCCTGGCCCAGGGAACAAACTTGGTGCCGGGGGAATGACTGCGTCCATCAGAGGCATGCGGTCCATGGGAACGCCCGACGACCCGGCACCACCGCCTGAACCCGCACCTGCACCACCGCCTGAACCCGCACCCGCACCTGCACCACCGCCTGCGCCTGCGCCTGCACCACCACCTGCACCGTCCTTGCGCCGCTTCTTTTTTGACCCGCCGCTGCCGCCTGTCGCAAACTCCGCAACGGGCGGCATCCCGGTCCGGTCGCGGAGAGCCTCTTGGTCGATGAACAGGTACTGTCGCGCCTTGGCGTTGGGGTGTGGCGACGGGCGGCGCACGGCGCGCAGGTTGGACATGTTGGGGACGACAGCCGGGCCCGCAAGAAACGGGAACGCACACGGCATGATGCACATATTTTGTGCGTACTCCCCCGGGCCGACGATGGAGGTGGAGATCTGGGCGACACACACGATGGCCTCCCGTGACACGCTGTTTGCAGACGACGCCCACTTCATCCGCAGCACCATCGCAATGACGGCCTGCGTGAAACGGAGACACAGGACGCAGGGCCGCTCCCGGGCGCCGCTAGGGAGTGCTCCAGTCGTCGCTGCGATGTCCATCTCCTCGGCGGACATGTGCACCTGCAGCGGCACGGCCGCCCTCATCGGCATGCCGGGGATGACGCCCCGCATAGCGAGGCAGAACTCGCCCCACACACACTGGGGGATGGTGACTTCGCCCCCACCCCCAAGTACGAACGTGACGGGCTCGGACATACACGCGGCGTCCTCGTCGAACGTCCGGCGCGGGATCTTGATCTTGGCACTCGTCGCCAGGTCATGGGCCGGCGACACGACGGAGCCCGGGGCCATCTCCCGCCGCCACATCGTGACCATCGGCCGCTGCATCTCTTCGAGAATCTCGGTGATGACGTTCGGGTTCCGCGGCGCACGGCTCGCAGATCCGACGGCCAGCGTCGCCGCCGTCGTGTCCGGCCCGATGGCGATGCCGGGGACGCTCATCGAGTCTTCGGCCGCCATCGTCTCCGTGGCAAGCAGCGCCGCGTCGTCCGCCGACATTCCCATCAGAGACAGAGCCGCGAGGGGGTTCCTGGCCGTCCGGGCCGAGTTCTCCAGGCGCTTCGCCAACGACGGCGCCGGGACCAACGGGACAGTCGTTGTCGTTTTCGGGACAGCGCTCTTGTCGCCGCCACTCCCCATCACAGCTCTTCCCACCGCCGTTGTTGCCGCTGCCGCTGCCGCTGCCGTAGACAGGACGAACCCCTTGACAGCAACCACGTACGGCTTGTCGTCGAACAGGTCGGGACGGTCCACTGCAGCACCGGCGCCGCCTTTGCCTCCTACTCGGCGCTTTCGAGTCGCCGCTGTCGTCGCCTTCTTCTTCTTCTCCGTCGCCTCTGTGGGGGCAAGCGAAGGAGGCGTGGCGGTGGTGGTTGGAACCACCCACTCAAAGTCGTCTTCGTCGTCCTGGTCACACAACATGGGAAACGTCTGGAATTCTCACAAGTGTCGGGGTTGATATATAGTACACGAAAACGAGGGTACGCCTATACAGATTCATTTACGAACACGGCGCTTCTTGGTTCCGACACCACCAGCTCCGGAACCAGCTCCGGAACCAGCGCCAGCACCCCCCTTCTTGATCCGGCCGGACATTGTGCTCTTCTTCCCGGCGACAGATCCAGCCCGGATGTCACCGCTCATCGTGGACGCGTTCCCTGTGACGCTACCCAAGATGTCAACGTCTCCGCTCATCGTGCTGATGTCTCCGTGACAGCCCCCCTTGACGTCCACGTCCCCGGACGACGTCGCGACTTTGCCCTTGACGTCGCCGTGAACCGTGACAGTGCCATCTTCCGCCGTCAAGTTTCGAATCGATCCACCATCCAAAACACGAATCACCACCTCGCTCTCCATGACGGTGTTGACGACAAGGCTGTCGACCGGGGCAGACACCGTGAGTTCGCGGGAACCCTTGAACGCGTCGACGTCTGGGGCTGCCGATGCGGCGCCGGGCACACCCCCCGACCTGACAAAGTTTGTCACATCGACGCCGTTGACTATCACATGACGGCCTTTCGTCGTTATTTTCCAGCCATTGATGCTGATCGAAGACCCACCACCGGTCATGAAGCTGGAGAACATCTTGGAGCAGTGGGTTGGCACACACACAGACACACGTCGCCATTCTCCAGCCACCCTGCGTGTATACACTCAGCTGGTATAAGACCCGTCTTGGGATGCACAGTGTACTTTCACTGAACCTGCCATGGAGCACCCGGTCGACCTCGTCGTGCACGTCGTCGGCTACGTCGTCGGCAATGCCATCGCGAAGCGTGGGATGCAGAACACGGAGACCTGGTTCCTGTGGGTTATTGTCGTCGTGCTCGTCCTGGCAGTGTACTACGACGGCGGGGCGACGTACAGACAAGCGGTACAGACGGCGCGCGTCGACCCCACCAACAACCAGAACGCGGTGGCGTTTGAGGTTCTGCGGAACCTCAGTGACGCGGTCAAAGCCATCCTTGCCTGGATCGTCATCCGGACGTTGCGGACGCTGGTCAACTGGATGCTTGGGATTGAAGAGGCGGTTGTTGCGGCAACAACGGCGTCCGGGGACCCGGCGTCGGCGTCGGGCGTGCTGCCCTACCTTTTCCTTGCCATGATTATCACCGCCATGTTTGCCGTCATCGAGGTCCTGGGCCTTGGGCGGTCAGGCAAGGTTCTCAAGACGTTCAAGAAACAGCGGGACGACGAAAAGGCCAAGACGCCGCCGCTGTCGTCGTCGTCCACGCCCGCCAACCCGATGGCGGGCGTCGAGGAGCTTGGTGTTGTCAAAGGCGGCACGACGTAAACACCACCCCCAAACTGTGTATACATGATACCCTTCTCAAATGAATACGTGTGTTCCCCTCGCCCTCGCGCCACCCTCCCCCCACTATCTCCTGGACGCCATTGAAACATGACCGGGGGGGCGTTCACGCCATTGTCCGAGCCAAGGTTCGCGTGGTGGAAAATGACACTCGTCCTGCGGGAGTACGCCATCTTCATCGCCATCGTCGTCCTCCTGTCCGGGATCGTCGGGTCGTTTGCCTCCATCTTCCTCCCCAACCGCCCACACGTAACAGAGGTCATCCGACGAATGGCGACGTTTGTGCTCAGGCCCCGAGACGTGCCCGGCCAAAGTAAGACAACCAAGCAAGACTGAGACACACCCAAGAGAAGAAGAAGAATAAGAACTGGCAATTCTTTGTCGCTTGTACAAAACACACACACAAATACAGATCTAGATGACCACGACAGCGGGGCCGTCAGACGCAAGCCGACGAAGCTGCTTCTGGGTGTCATCTCCACGCACGCCGTTCTTCCTCTTCATCCGCGCGTCTCGCGTCCCAACGCCGGCATGCGCTCGTGAAGCGATACCCAACGAGTCATTGTCCCTGTGACGCTACCCAAGATGTCAACGTCTCCGCTCATCGTCTTGATGTCTCCGTGACAGCCCCCCTTGACGTCCACGTCCCCGGACGACGTCGCGACTTTGCCCTTGACGTCGCCGTGAACCGTGA
>Ga0209833_1001237_pt1 | contig 17289 bp, 9 predicted proteins | sample COGITO_mtgs_1105_3_FD_184797 | JGI IMG/M metagenome (GOLD analysis project Ga0209833, IMG submission 184797) | Pelagic marine microbial communities from North Sea - COGITO_mtgs_110506 (SPAdes) (version 2) | ecosystem: Environmental > Aquatic > Marine > Epipelagic ... | reverse complement strand
ACCGTCAGTGCAGAATTCGCTAGTTTTTGTAACAAAGAAGATCGAAACGAACGCATCGTGCATGGTGATTGGCCTTGGCTCATCCCCCCCATGTCTGGCGCGTCGACGCCGATTTTCTTTCGCAGTTTTGAACCGAAAATTGAACTGCCTAATTTTCTCTACCAAACAGTGCCCTGGAACACTCCCAGCGGACAAGCCGCACTTGCGGCAAGCACCTGAGCAGTGAACTGCGCGCTTAGCGCTATTTGCAACAGAATGGGAGACGCCGAGGCTGTAACTGGGATGAGGTCACGATGCCTCGCTCAGCCAACTCACGCTATTACTGATTATTAAAACAAAGCGAGTTGAGAGATTGCCGCAGGCTGCGCTTGATTGTGGAAAAACAATTCCCTCACACCCGCTTCACTGGATCCGCCTGTCCTGCGACAGGCTGTGCGATCATGATTTCCACCAACTGTTGATTCCGAACGATCTTGAGCGTGAGAGGTTTCTTTCCAGCGCGTGCACAGGCCTGCAGGAGCGCGGCACTGGTGCGGACGGCCTGTCCATTGACCTGTTGCACCACGTCTCCTTCTTTCAACCCTTGTTGAGCCGCCGCAGAATTCTTTGCAACCTGCGTCAACACCACTCCGCCCTCTTCTTGACCCACGCCGTAAGCGGAAAATGCTTCGCCGCTCAAAGCCTGCAGGTTCGCGCCAAGCCAGACCAACGGCTTAGCAGGCCGCGTTGCCTCGCGTGCTTTTTGAGGAGCCCGCTTCGCTTTTGCTTGCGCAAGCACTGGGGTAGGAAGTTGCGGCGTGCGGGCAATCTTTTTAAGCGCGGGCTTTTTCACCCCGAACTGATCCATCGGGAAATTTTTGAATCCGATATCGAAGGCGGGCGAGCCTTCCTCGACACGGAAATCGCCGCTGGCCGGGTCGACAAACTGCGGGTCACCGAAGATCGAATTTTTGTCCCATCCCAACTGGTCTGAAGTCGCTTTGACCGTCGACTCATCGGCAACGAAATACAGGTTCCTGTCAACTCGGGCGCTATCCGCATTCGGTCGTTTCATACGTGCGGGACGGTGCCGAGACATCAAAATATTTCCATACACTTCATCGTTGTTCCCCACATACCAAACGTGCGGGTGCAGACCGTTGTTCACGATCACATTGTTCCAAGCATGGCGGCGGAAACCTTCACGCAATTTGAGCCCTTTCGCCAGCAGCAGGTTGTTGTAGATATCGTAGTTGCTCGATCCGTCGTCCAGATCGACGTCCCAGCCGTGGTCACAGCGCCAACGGCTATTGCGGATGACCGACGTTTCGACGGCATCCAGGAATGGGAGCTTCGGGTTCTTATCGATTGCTCTTTGTGACGTTTTGACATCGCTACGCCAGAAGCGGTCGCGGCCCCAGGAATTGAACGAGCCGTGATCATGCGTCTCTAGCACGGTATCAAACACGTCACAGCCTTCGATCAAATGTCCACCCCAGGTGCCTTCGCTCACATTAATGCCTGAACGGGCACAGTCGTAGATGGAGACATCGCGCACGGTGATGCCCTGCGCCATGGAAATCTGCACGCCGGCTGGCTGTTTTTCAACTCGCCCGATGCCATGGATCAGACAGTCCTCGACAATCGAATCGGCCGGATAGTTGTCCGTTTTTGGCCCAGGTGTTAGATCAATTTTGCTAAGCTCGTTCGTCTCTTTGTATTCAAACAGCGGATTGCGCACGGCCTTCGGATCTCCCACAAAGCAGACTCCGCTGGCGCCCGTGTCGTGGATGTGGCAACCCGCAACTTTGACCCGGCGATTGTAGTTATTGACGAAGACCGCATTGCCGCCGACCTGATCGAATTCGCAATCAAGAATGCTGACATCCTCGGTGCCCGTCAGCAGGAAGGCTCCACCCCGATAAATGGCCCAGTCCGAGCGCAGCAATGGCTCTTTGCAATCCATGAAGGTTCGTGCGGCGTGGCGCACGGTAAAGCCCTGTAGGGTAATGCATTTCACCGGCGCTGCCTGCGTGCCTTGAAATTCGACCAAATGACGCAGGCGCACCACCTCTACCTTGGCGTCCGCGATATCCACGCCAGCGGCCGGCATGTAATAGAGCGTAGAGGTCTTCGCATTGTGGAACCACTCTCCCGCAGCGTCGAGTTCCTCGAAGATATTCTCCACCATGCGGTAGTCCTTGTGCATTCCCATCTGGCGGTTGTTCTGCCAGCCGCCTTCATACGTGACCTCGCCCTTGGCATCCTTGCCGGTGATGCGGTAGTGATAGCCGCCCCAACGCTGAACGTGCATGGCGTGAATATAACCGCCCGTTGGATCAGCCCAATTGGCTGCCCGTTCTTTGGAAAAGGCATCAGCCGAAAATCCCTGATAGGCGGCCGTTTTCTTTTTGGGATCGTAGTTCGGGTAGCGCGCCATCCGTTGCGCCTTGCCATCGATGAAGAGCTGATCGATTTCCAAGCCTGCCGGAGTCTTCGCCTGAAAGATTCCAGCCTGATAAGCGGTCCAGTCGAGCTCAAGCTTGGAGCCGCCACTCAGCACTGCCCCGCCCTCGTTGTCCGCACGATATACAATCGGATGCGTCGCGGTTCCAGAATCCTGCGAAGCGAAGATCAAGGTTTCGGGCAAGTAATAGACGCCGTCGGCGACATGCACCGTCACCGCTGTCTTCCCGGCATACGGCCGCGCCAGATCACGTGCTTTCGCGAGCGAGGCGACGGATTTTGCCTGCGTGGTGCCCACAAAGGCATCACTGCCCGCGGGGCTGACATACAAGTCGACCGCCTGAACGCTGTGCGCGACAAAGGCACTCAAAGACAGCATCGCTCCTGTCATTATTGCTTTATACTCCATCATTCTTTTGTTCATTTAATTGTTTCTTTGGTTGTTTCACCTGAATGCCGGGCATCTTGGTGACTTGCGGTATAGTCTTACGGATCGGTGTCGCTTTCATCAATTCCGCAGTTTGCTTCAGGATGGCGAACGCTTCGGGCTGAACCTGGCCGCTGCCGTCGGGGCCGACATTCAGCAGGAGATTTCCGCCCTTTTCATTGATATCCTTGAGCTTGCCATAAACCATTTGGGCACTCTTCCAGTTCGTATCATGTGTTTTATAGCCCCACGATTTGTTCATCGTGTAGCAACCTTCCCAGTGCTTGGGGAAAGTGTCCTTGAAGTGGTGCTGTTCCTGGGTGACGAAGTCCAATTCAAATAGACCGCGTTTGGCCACGCGGTTGTTGACGATGACCGTGGGGCTGGCAGCACGAATAGCGTTGTAAAGATCAATGCCATCCTGCATCATCCACCACTTGGCCCAGTCACCGTCGAACCAGAGCACGGCCGGATTGTACCTCTCAATCAATTCCAAGACCTGGTTCCTCTGGTAGTCCACATATTCCTGTTTCCGGCCTTTCACTATCAGGGTTTGATGAGCCAACCCAGACTGTGCGGGGTGATGCCAATCGATGATGCTGTAATAGAGCCCGAACTTGAGACCGTGCTTCTTGCAGGCCTGGTTCAACTCGTCGAGGATATCCCGTCCCTTGAACGGCGTACTGGCAACGTCATAATCGGTATATCGGCTGTCCCAAAGGCAGAATCCTTCGTGGTGCTTAGTCGTGATCACCAGATATTTCATACCAGCTTGTTTCGCCGCGCTGACAAGGCTCTCTGCGTCAAACTTAGCGGGGTTGAATGTCTTGAGCAGCTGAGTGTACTCTTCACGGGGAATCTTGAACTTGCTTTGAATCCATTCGGCATAGCCCCCGACACTCTTCTCATTCCACACTCCACCGAGCTGCGAATAGAGGCCAAAGTGGATGAACATCCCATACTTCGCTTCCGCGAACCATTGCATGCGCGCAGTGTAGTTCTCGATGGATTCTTTCTTGAGCGTGGCTTCCTGGTCGGATGCTGGCTGTCCCTCGACAGGCTGTGCGATCACGAGGCTCAAAGAGAGCATCGCTCCTGTAATTAATCGTTTATGCATCATCATTCTTTTGTTTATTGAATTGTTTTAAAGGTATAAGTCTCTCCGACAGCAGAGGCAAAGTGGATCCGGTCGGTTCCGTCACGTGTGACCTTGATCTTTTTTCCAGCGCTATCCCTGACGCTCGCCTTGCCGATACCTGGGTAGACGATCCGGCATTCGCCGCCGCTGCGGGATAGGATGGAAAGTTCCGTTGTTTGTCCATCTTTCCATTTCGCAGAGATCACAAAGTTTCCTCGAGCTACGAGGCCATCAAAATGTCCGGTATTCCACGCTTTCGGCAGGGCTGGTAAGATTTTGATCGCACCGTCATGGCTTTGCAGAAGCATTTCCGCGACGCCGGCCATCGTGCCGAGACTGCCGTCAATCTGGAAGGGAGGATGCAGCGCCCAGAGATTGGTAGCTGTGCGTTCGATAATGAAACGCTGATAAGCTTCATGTGCCTCATCGCCCTCACCGAGTCGGGCGCGGCAGTTCATGCGGTGCGCCAGTGCCCAACCGGTGGTTCTGTTGCCGCGCAGATCCAACGTGTGACTTGCAGCCTGCATCCAGTCCCCGTGCTCTGAATTGATCAACGTGCCGGGAAAAAGGGTGCAGAGATGGGAGATGTGGCGGTGTCGTTCCTGACCGATATCGCTGTAATTATTCTCCTCGCGATACTCTTTAATCTGACCGCTGGCACCGATCAGAACCGGATCGAGCTTAGTGATCTGCTCGCGGATTGTGTTAAGGAACGGATCCTCATTGCCCAGCGCATCCGCCAGTGCCAGCGTGTCGGAATAGCTTTCCCACACGAAACCTTGGTCGAAGGTGCAGCCAGCCGTAATGTAATTTCTCCCTCCTTGCAGATGACCCGGCAGCCCCTTCACCTGCTCGGGGGTTGCCGTCTGTTCCGGAGAGGCGGACGGCTCAACCAGTAACAGATCGTCATGCGGAACCAGCACCTTGGAGTAAAATTTGCTCAGGGACAACATCGCCGGATAGGCGACCTCTTCCAGGTATGCTTGATCCTGCGTAAACTGATAATAATCAACCAGGAGCTTGGCGGTAAATCCGCCAGTGCCCGGGCCGGAATGACCCCCGGCGCTAGGAATATAGTAGGCGTTCGCTCCGGTGCCAATGATCCAACCATTATCGTCACCTTTGTTGAGCTGACTCGGATTGTGCTTACGCACGTAGTCGGTGGCGTGCTGCTGTGCGATGGGGAGGTAGGCCTCAAAAAAGCCAATATAGGCCTCGAAACATTCGGCCAAGTTGGTGCTCATCGCGCCCCAGTAATTCATCTGCACATTGATGTTATGCCAAAAGCCTCCTGACCACGGCGTGTAAAAATCTTGGCTCCAGGCTCCCTGCAGGTTGGCGGGTAGACTGTTTTGACGTGAGCTCGAAATGAGCAGGTAGCGGCCGTACTGGAACATCAGTTCTTCAAGCCAGTTGTCCCTGTCCCCTTTTTGATATTTTTCGAGAAGGATATGAGTCGGATCACTTGTCGGTGTTGAATTGAGGTTCACCGAGATACGACCGAAGAGGTTCTGATAATCCTTGAGGTGTCTCTGCTTGAGCGCGGCATAGCCCAAGTCATGAGCTGCTTGCATGCGGGCAGAAACAGCATCGTGCGGGAACTCATCCGGGTTGAGCTTTTCTGCACCTGCATTACTAAAGGTCTTTGGGCTGAGGCGGTAGTTGGTGCCGGTCGTAATCAGCAGCGTGACCGCATCGGCCTTGTTGACTTCGAGGGTTCCCTTTTTAGCATCAGCGCTCACCGAGCCGCCTTCATTCAGCACCTTGATTTGCCCCTCGTAGTTACAGCTGAACAAGGGCATGGTTCCTTTGAGCGTCAGCAGATTGCCCTCCGCAATCACCGATCCGGTGCGCTCTTTACGTTCGAGGTAAGGAATCTCGGGGCGCACGGTAAAGGAGAGCGCACCCTGTTGATCGGCGGTGAGCCGGATGACCACCACATTGTCTGGATAGGAGGCAAAATACTCGCGTTGATAGCGCACCCCGCCCTGCTCATAGGACACGTGGGCGATGGCTTCGTTCAGGTTGAGTGAGCGCCGGTAGTTTTTTACCTCGGTCTGATTAAAATCGAGAAAGAGCTCGGCGAAGCTAGTCAGGCCTCCTTTGCCGTAAATCCCTCTGTTGTGAAGCGTTTTATCCGTGATCTGAACACGCTCGGTATCCGTCCGCCCGAAGATAGAAACTCCCGTATAGCCATTGCCAATCGGGTAAGACCATCTTTCCCAGTCCCGGTCATAGGACTTTGGCCTTTTACTGTCCTTGGTCGCCTCCCAATTGCTTCTGCCGTTGTTGGGTGCAGCTTCCGGTTCCCAGAGTTCGTAGGTTCTTGATGTGTCATCGGCGGATGCTGACAAGGTCAGGATGGCAGCCAATACAGATGCTATTTTGATCGTTTTTGTTATCATTTTTGGATGTATTTGGGAACTAGTTAAAACGGTCGTGGCCAGGGTGGTCTCAATCATTAGTATGATAGATAAAACACTTAGAATAACACAGTCGATCAATCCCGCCTATCACGCGTTCGCGTGATAAAGCACACAAAGTGTCGATCGGGGGACTCAGTCTAGTCGAATGCTTTTCTTGGTGGAATTTAAAAAGTAGTGGGAGCATCTTGCTCCCATATCTGAAGGCCTAGGAGTTGGAAGCTCCGGCTACTTTCAACCAGATAAAGTTAAACGATGGACTTAGTCTTGGCGAATGCTCAAGCGGAAGTCATTGAGGCCTTCTACGTCTTTAGCACAATGCCAGTGCATAATTCATCTCCAGCCACTCAAAAAGAGTAGTTGAACCGTTAATCAACGTAAAGAAAACTAACCTAGGCCGACGCCTGCATCCGATCATTGCTGAGGCCAGATCGACTTCAATTCGTTGATGACGAGCGAGACGCTGCCGTTACCTGAAAGGCGGATGCTGCGGTTTTCGGGATCCGGTAAGGCGAAGTGAGTCGCCACCGCCGCGCCATCGTTGGCAAACAGCTCAATCGAGCCGCGGTCCACGAGGACGCGGAGCTTGACCTTACCGTTCACCGTAGGCGCAGCAAGGGGAACTCCTGCGTAGAGAAATTGCTGCTTGTCCGCGTCATAACTCACCTTGAGCCCACGCAGGTTCCATTCAATCGTTCCAGTCTCCTCCGGATCAAATTCAATGGACGCATCGATGAGCTCTGCCTCAATCCCGTTGAGTTCATCTGCCAGCTCTGCAACCGGGCGATTTGTGAATGCATGCTTTCTGTTGTAGAGGCTCTCGATCTCTTGGATCGGCCAACGGAAGAGTTTGATACCATCCTGGGTGGTGCGCAGTTCCATGGTGGTAGGGAAAGACATCTGCTCGTTAAAGGGCATCCCTACCTTGTCGAAGTCGCTGCCCCGCATCCAACCGATGACCACGGTGCGACCATCCGGGCTGTTGTTGAAGGTTTGGGCGGCATAGTAATTGGGTCCGAAGTCACCCCGCCCGACTTTTTTGTCGGTGGTAAAGGTCGTGCCATCAAACTCGCCAATTTCGTAGTCGAAGCTGGCATCAAACAGGAGCCATTTCTTGTTGTTTAGATCCCCACTTGTCCCGGCGTAGTTTTTAGACGAAGACGGACTTGTCCCGGCGTAGTTTTTAGACGAAGACGGACTTGTCCCAGCGTAATTTTTAGACGAAGACGGATCGACGGGAAGATGCACAAAGTCCATGCACTCAAAGACCCAGTCGCGATCGAAGTCGCTGGCTACCTCCCAATCCGTCAGGTTGTCCGAGGTAAAAAAGCGCACCTTACCAGGGCCATTCGGCATGTCCTTGTAACGTTGCTTGTTTCTGCCACGCCGGTCCTTGTCGGTGATGGCTTTCTTGACCCACAGGATCATTACCCATTTTTTCGACGCCTCGTGCCAGAAAACTTTTGGGTCACGTTCGCCACGTTCAATTCCCTGATTAGGAACGACAGCTTTGCCCTCGTTGAGTAGCTCAAAGGTGCGCCCTTTGTCCGTGCTGTAGGCGAGCGCTTGATAGAAGGGGCCCTTCAAGGCGAGCGTGTAACTCGCAATCAGCGTTTTAACATCCCCCTTCTGCTTGCCGAGCGTGTTGTTGTGGTCAACGGCACCAGTGCCAGAGAAGATGGTTCCGCCACCGTAGGGCAAGATGGCGTGAGGCAGTTGTTCCCAGCGCAACATGTCTTTACTGACCGCGTGTCCCCAGGTCATATTGCCCCATTTGTTGCCCATGGGGTTATGCTGGAATAAGAGGTGGTACTCGCCGTCGTAATACACCATGCCGTTCGGGTCATTGAGCCAGTTCTTGCGTGAGGTGAAGTGGAACTGGGGGCGGTGTTTTTGGTCGTAGCCGGTATCCAGGTAGGACGGGAAGGTTTGCATGTCTTTTTCTTCACTGACCTTCTGAGAGGTCGGTCCCTCTTGCGCCAATAAGGGTGAGATGACAGCAAAAGTTACCAGGATGGCTTTCAACAGCTGGGCTCTATTCGTTTGGTTTCTTATAAGATTCATATTTTTCGCAAATGAGATTAGGCGGAGTCGCCACTGGTGCTTCCACTCCACTCCATTAACTATGCTAACATCGATAGTATCAGATCAACTTATCTGCTATTCGAAACTCTGGTTAGTCGGAATCTCGAGCTCACAATAGACCCAAGGGTGGTCGGACCATGTGCCCTCGTATCTTACATTCTTATGGTTCTGGTGCTTAGGCCCCCAGTCTCTCTTGGATTCGAGTAGTTTGACCGAGCCCTTGTTGCTGTAGAGGATATGGTCGATTGATTGCTCTTTGGTCGCGTTCTCCAGCTTGGTATCTTTCAAAAGGCACTGCATGACCAGGCCGTCGGTCCATTCATTGAAGTCTCCCCCGACAATAATACCGTAGCTAGGATCTTCTGCCTTGATGAGCTCCGCCAGGGCTTTGTGTTTCGATCCCTCATAAGCTTCGGCTTTGGTGGGTTGTCTCTTGTTGTGCGCGTATCCTGGTAAGTGCAACGAATAGAGCGCGAACTTTTTGCCACCAATGAACGTCTCCACACGCACGGGGTTGGCACGTTTCCAGCCACTGCCTTCCACGATGATGTCATTGCCATTCGTCAGAGGGGTTCGGCTCAGAATGGACTTGAATTTGCCGCCGTAATTTCCGGTGGGATCACCCCACTTGGGAGACTTGTGACCCGCGGATGAACTCGTGCCGACATGCACGTGATCCAGGCCGAGTGCTGCCGCTAAACGATGTGACCAGTCCTTGACGTCTTTGCCCCGGTTAGCCTTGGGAACCTCACTCAGCAATACCATGTCAGGATTCAAGGGCTTCAATGCCTCGGCGATTTGCTCAGGTGTGGCCCACTGGCCGCAAGCGACGTTATACGCCACCACTCGGAGCTTGGTCGTGCTGGCTTGCTCGGCAACCGCGGGTAGCGCAAGCAAGGCGATGGCGAAGACGAACCTGGGAATGATGGATCCCGCGGCTCTGATCACTTTTGTTATGTTAGATGTATTCATTGCGACTCATTCTTTGCATTCATCATAGCGGACTTAGACAAAACTGTCCATCACGTGATTGCGTGACACAGCCGATGGGGAGCGTCTATGGCTTTATCAGCTCAATGCGTTAGACTGGCAACCAGCAGAGGAACTATTTTGAGCGTTTTTTTCATATCTTTATTCGGGCACCTCCGGCAGCCCCATCCCGTAAAAATGACGGCGGATTTCTCAGCTTTGCGTTGGTCAGAAATCTGATGAACGCGTTCAACGTTGAGCTGATCGACCGGCGATAGCCGGTTCGGTCCAACGGCTTGTTAGGCAGTTGTTTTCAGTGATTACCTTCGACTTGCCGGCTCGGGATTCTCTGCAAAATCGAGTAGATAGAGCACGACCCCCACGTGACAGCTGTACCACCATTGATGATATTGGAAGCCAACCACAATCCGATTGTCAGGTTGAAGGTAGTAGGTGGTGTAGTTGGCGGTTTGAATAGCGCGCTGCTGCATACCATGGTTATCAGTCGCCCTACCCAACTCGTTGAGCATGCTCGCCCAGTTCAGGCTGTGAATGCCCATGACCACATTGCACTGCAATTGCTCACGAATTCCCCCGGCTGGTTCGAAACCCTTAATTTTGTCGAGGAAGACCTCCTCGATCCAGTCGTTGAGGTCCATGGCGATATCTAGATACCCGTTCTTTTCGGTCCGATTCGCGAGCAGGTAGCGGATAGTGTCGAGGCAATCGTAGTTGGTGCGGCCCTTCGGGCTGGGTGGAATGTCTTCGTAGAAACCGCGAAACTCCTTGGTCTTGATCGGACCATTCAAAAGCCAGCTCCAGGTCAAGTCCCTCTTTGCCTTGTAGTGATCATTGCCGTTTGCCGCATCCAGTCTCTCAAACAACATCACCGCGTAGATGACACTGCTGGAGTACTCCTCGATGACCTTTTCACTCTTGGGGTCGACCCGGAAGGGCCAAGTGCCATTCGGGCGCTGGCGCGCATTGAGGGTGTCGGCGATCTTACCAGCGGCATTGAGGAACCGTGCCTCGCCAGAGGCCTTGTGAAGATCGAGATAGGCCAGTGCCATGATCGCTGCTTTGTCCGGCATCAAACCGGTCTTGTCGCGAAAGCCGCCGGGCTTCTTCTCTTCGAATGTGCTCCAAGGCAGGTGGGCATAGGGCCAATCGCCCGGTGTGCTATGGGCAATATTCCAGTCGGCCAATTCAACAGCCTGTTTCAGTGCTCGGGAATCGTCGGCATACTTTGAGTAATTGATCAGGGTGCGGATCATCAGCGCGTGGTGAAAGGCTGGATAAGATACGAAGCGATCTACCGAATGGGGAAACGGCCTCCCATCATGCTGCAGGTTCGAATAATAGACCCACGGCATCTGTGTCATCCCGCTCTCATCCACGAGCGTTTCGGGTGCACCCTTGAACCATTTCAGGTGATCCTCCAGAAGGAATGCCATGCCACGGCGCATCGTCTGATCATAAGACTGCAATGGCAGCAGCTTGCCTTGAGAATCGCGCTTCACCTCAGCAATAGTCATCATCTCCTGCCAAATAACTGGCTTTGCGACTTCTTCTGCATAGACACGGAGCAATAGATTGAAAAGAATAATTCCGGTGATAACGCCTTTAGCTAGATGGTTCACGAGGTGTCTATTCTAGTGTTTGTGGTTTTATTCGGCCAAACAGCAAAGAGGCCTACTTCTTTTTCCTCTCTGGGGCTCCCTTAGCGGGACGTGCATCTTTGTATTGACCGAGAGTTTGTTGCAGGAGTGTGCGGACTTGTTGGGCCTCGGGTGACAGATTCTCGAGTGGGGTTTTTTCCGAGGGATCTGCGCCGATGTCATAAAACTTGCCATCCGGGTAGAGTTTGTAGCGTTGGTTGCGCGCCCACTGCTCTCCCTTTCCTCCGCCACGGGAGTACCAGCAATAGATCGAGTCCCTGGGATTGCCCTCTTCGCCGCGCAGCTGGGGCAGAAAGCTTCTGCCATCGAGGGAGAGTATCTCCGGGATACTTGCACCCGCCGCCCCACAGAGGGTGGGCAGGAAATCGCTGAAGTCGACAAGGTCTTGGGATACCCAGCCACTGGCGATGGTTCCCGGCCAGCTGATAATCAGGGGTACTCTGGTACCGGCATCGGTCATCGTGCCCTTGCCGCCCAGTATTTCCTTGCCGCCCAATTGTGAGCTGATGGCCTTGTTGGTGCCGTTGTCACAGGTAAAGATCAGCAGCGTGTTATTGCGAATACCGAGCTCGCCGAGCTTGGCGTCCAGTTTGCCGACCATCTTGTCGACATAGGTGACCATGTCCCTGAAGTTGTGGGTTTTGTTGCTGTTCTTGGGATTCTCACTGTCAGGAGTTGGCACAAAGGGGTTGTGCGGCAGGATCATCGGGTAGTAGGCGAGAAAGGATTTGTCCTTGTTGCGCTCCATGAAGTCACAGAGGAAGTCGGTGACCACATCGGGGCCGTATTCATCATCCGAATAATCAAGGGGCTTACCGTTGACCTCGACATGGGGATTGGGGTAGCGGGTGTCGCGCCCGTGCTGATCTCTCGCCGGACGGGTGTGCTGCCAGAGACAGGATTCATCAAAGCCAAAGTGTTGAGGGGAATCGGCTTCCTTGCCGAGCTGCCACTTGCCGACGATGCAGGTAGCGTAGCCAGCCTTTTTGAGCAGGTGGGCGAAGGTGGTCTGTTTGCGATCGAGCACGCCGAAGGAGACGTAGTTGCGAGCATTCGACTTGCCGGTCATGATCTTCACACGAGAGGGCGTGCACAGCGGCTGGGAGTAACAGTGCTCAAAGCGGATGCCAGTTTCGGCTAGTTTGTCCAGATGGGGTGTCTGGTAAGAAGTGCCGCCGTTGGCATTGACGCATTCGTAACCCATGTCATCGGCCATGATGAGGATAATATTCGGTTGCTGCTGAGGCTTGCCCTGCGAGCTCTCGACCATAGGAGCAGCAGCCGAATGCTGAATGCTGAATAGTGAATAGTGAATGAAGATGAGGGTAAGTAGTCGTCTGTTCATAGTTATGTTTGTATGCTCTATTCGTTGTTTTAGAGTTACTCCTTTGAGTTTGCTCTTTTGCTGACTGCATGCGTCTATGGGTTGCTTAGCTGACGGTCTGCTCAATCGCTCACTTATAGAAACACAAATTGTATCAGCTTCTATCCTTTTTCCTATCCTCAATTTGAGGAGATCGTCAAAAAGCCATGTCGTGGTGACGACGGCTTTTTTCAAGTTGAAGTTGGTAGTTTAAGTTAAAGTAGTCATGAGCCGCTTCGCCGCTATCCTTCATTAATTATCCCTCATCAGCTGCACTTGCGGCGCAGCTTAGCGCGTGGACTGCCCCTGCTGGATTTCAGTAAGCCGTTGCTCCATCTGCTTTACGCGCTCTGGATACTTGTTCTGTAGATTTTTCTTTTGAGCCAGATCAGCGGAGAGGTTGAATAACAGGGCAGGGGCATCGAGTGAGTCGCCTTGCCAATGTTTTTGGAACCACTCAGGCTCCGGTGTGATGCCGCGCGGGCGCAAATAGGCCCAGTCTCCCTGCCGCAGTCCCAATGTGCCGTTAGCCGCGTGGTAGACCAGTTCCTTACGCACCGGCTCATCTGAACGCAGTGAGGGAAGAATATTCAGGCTGTCTTCTGCGACACCTTCTGCCAGTGATGCACCAACGATTTCGGCAATCGTAGCAAACAAGTCGCTTTGTGACACCATGGCGTCGATGCTCCGACCACCATCGATGCCGCCCTTTGGCCAAGTAACGATAAAGGGAACGCGGTGTCCGCCTTCCAGCAAATCGCGCTTCAAGCCGCGCAGCGAACCGGAAGGGTTGTGCTGATGTTTTTGAATCAAGTCCCGCATGAAGGGTGCCGGCCCATTATCACTGGAGACCACCAACAGAGTGTTCTCATAAACTCCCGCGGCTTTTAATGCCGCTACAATCTGGCCGACGGCGTCATCTGTCTGGACAATATAATCGCCGTAGGGCCCGGCCTCGCTGCTCTGCTTGAACTTCTCCTTTGGAACAATGGGCGAATGCGGTGAGGTGGTGGCAAACAACAAGAAAAACGGCTCGGGGCTCTTGCTCTGCTGCTGAATGGTTTCGACTGCCTTGGCTGTGATAGCCGGCATGACTTTATCGAGCTGCCAGCCCTTTTCACCAGGGCCGACGCCGTGAATATAGCCGCCCCGCATGGCTTGCTGCTTCATCAAGGTGCGGCCGTTTACATCCACCGGATCACAGGTCAGGCGGTCATTTTCGATGAAGGCATAGGGGGGCATGTTAGGCACATCATCGCCAAAATAGTAATCAAACCCGGCACCTAACGGGCCGCCGTTGATGGGTTTGCTCCAGTCAAACATGTCGCAGGTCGCTGTGCTGGTTCCTGTGCCGATGACCGAAGTTGGCGGTTTTTTACCACCCTTCCATGGCCAGTCAAAGCCGAGGTGCCACTTGCCGACACAAGCGGTGAAATAGCCCTTCGCTTTCAGGATTTTTGGCAACGTAACGCGATCTTGATCAATGGCAGATTCTTTCCACGGGTTGAGACGCCCAATTTTTTTGCGCCACGAATAACGCCCCGTCAACATGGCATAGCGGCTCGGGCTACACACCGTACTGGGGGCATGCGCATCCGTGGCCCAGACACCTGCCTGAGCTAGCGCATCCACGTGTGGGGTCTGCACCTTGGATTCGGGATTTAGGAACGAGACATCGCCGTAGCCGAGGTCATCGGTGAGGATCAGCACGATGTTGGGTTTTCTGGCGGCCAAAGTAGCCGAGGAGATTGCCAGCAGGGCAACAGTTGAGAGTAGCGCAATTTTTATAATCATGTCATATTTCCTTTTATCAGCCAACGGCTGAGGAAGGCGCCGCGCGTACGACCTCATCTTCAACCCTTTGTTCAATTTTTTTGGCTATTTTGCAAATTCTGTTTCTGCATATTTAATCCCTGCGCCCGTGAGATGGCCATCATCTCCCTGCCGTGTCATCCAGGCGGAAATTCCTGCTTTCAACTGTTGCAGCCTAGCTTGCTGCTCTGGATTATCCGCCAGATTATTCATCTCCCAGCGATCTTTGTTCAGGTCAAAGAGTTGATACTCCGGGCGCACGCGGTACCGCTTAATCATTTCTGCAGCATGCGCATCGCCTTGTTCCATTGAGTCTAACCAAGATCCATAAACCTTGGGCACATCTGAGCCTCGATTATGTTTTCCGAAATCGATGCCACTGATCGCCGCCACGCCGTACATATTTTCCGGGGTCAGATTCCAGATGAGCTTATACTGACCATCGGTCACCGCACGACTTGAAAAGTGCGGGCCTACTTTCCTGTCATCACGATTATTAAACATAAAATAGGCCTGCTCTCGATGCACTTGAGTTTCCCCTTTGATCAAGGGCAGTAAGCTTCTCCCATCCAAGTCGTTTGGCACTGTTCCTCCTGCACCATCGATCAAGGTGGGCAGAATGTCGCAGTATTGCGCAATCGCGTCTGTCTGAAAATTTGCCTGATACGATTCCGGCCACTTCATCACACAGGCAGAGCGAACACCCCAATCGTAGGTGGTCCATTTGCCGCCGGGCATGCCAACGCCGTTTTCATCCAAAACAATCAACACCGTATTTTCATCCAGTTGATGTTTTTTTAGCAGCGCATACGCCTTGCCGACTTGATCATCAAAGAGCCTGACCTCTGCCAACATTTCACGGTAATAATGCCGGGTGGTTGCGTTATCTACGATGTGCTCTGGAAGCTTCAATTCATCCAGTTCCCACAATGAGGAGTCACCTGCATTCCAGGGGGCATGCGCATGAACCGAGCAAATAAATAAACAAAACGGCTCATCGCTATCACGGGTCATGAACGTTTCCGCATCTTCCCAGTTATCAGGATGCGGATCGCGGGTGGCGCAATGGGGTTCAAATCCTTTGACAGATTCAAAGGGATACACAGACGCGGGAGAAAAATGCCTCTTGCCCGCTAAGCCAGTCCGATAACCAAGGGCCTTTAAATAATGCACCACACTCTTGGTACCTACGTTGGTTGGCAGGTGGTTTCGATTGCAACCATTACGCTCTGGCTGCAGCCCAGTATATAACTCCGCTCTGGCCGGGGCGCACATAGCCTCGGAAACAAACATGTTAGTAAAGCGCACTCCCTCCCCCGCCAACTTGTCAATTTGAGGTGAGGTATGTGGATTAAGTGATCCATAACAACCCAACGTCGATGCACTGATATCGTCAGCCAATAGAATGAGATAGTTCAGCGGCTTGGCATGCACCATGGATGCTGACAGGAGCACACAGCTGATCTGTGCGACGATGGCTGAGAACGATTTAATTTTGATGAACATAATGATTTTTCGATGCTAGGAGTCTTTTGTCTGATTGATTTATCGAGGGAATACGATCTCGGCCCAGATGGGTTTGTGATCCGACAACGGCGTTTCGAGTTCGATGATGCCTCCCGCTGTTGCCTTGGCTTTAGACGTGGTATTGTATAAAACATGATCGATCACACCAAGGTTCTTTTTGGGGTTCAGGGCGTTGTAGGTAAACTCCTTGGAGACATCAATCTTCAGGTCGCTCCACGTTGGTTTAAAGCCTGCCCCCTCGATCGCGTTCATCGCCACATCGCCGATGTTGTTGTTGAAATCGCCGACGACGATCACCCGTTCCGTCGTCTCGTTCGGTAAGATCTCGTTTGCCAGCTGGTAGGCATGCCCTACCTTTTCGCGATCGCGCGTACCGCAGATATGCAACGAGTAAAATGCGAATGGAACGCCATCGATCTCTGTCACGGCTCTCACCACCGACGCAGGGTTCCAGCAACGTCGACGTTCCACCTGCAGTTCATGCTCTACCGTGTCTGCTAGCGGTGTCCGACTGAGGATCGACTTGTATTTGTCCTTATGATTGGCCGATGAGATTTTGCCTACATAACTGTGTTCCATCCCCAGCACCTTGCCGACGCGAGCCGTCCAATCGCCATCCGGCGCTTCGTCAAAGCCGATGATGTCCAAATTGTATGGCTTCAACATCTCCCCAATCTGTTCGGGGGTCGCGCTTCTGCCGAACTCAACATTGTAAGAGGCAACACGAATCGCAATGGGCTGGTCTTTCAAGATGACCTGTCGCTGGTCACCGTGCTGCGGGTGTTTGCGGTTGATGCAGTGTAACTCGAGGTCAGCGGACGTTTCCGTGAGCGTCATATCGACCCAGCCATGCGCATGGCCTTTGCCAAAATAGTAACTGACTGCCGGTTGGTTAATCAAATGGAGATGGTCCCGTCGATCGTATTGCCACTCATGCGTGTGACCATAAAAATAGCCCCTGGCATGCTTTCGTTCGGCAAGCAGTTTCAACAAAGACGGCCCATCACGCATGCCTCGAATGGGACGCACGCCGCGATTGGGATACGGGTTGAAGTGACCAAAGATCAGGGCTGGCTGATCGACTCGTTGGTCGAGCTGTTTGGCAAGCCAGTCCAACTGCTCGTCTCCCAGGATTCCCCTTTTCCCTGAGTCCAACAGGATGAGGTTCGCGTGCGGCAGTTCAATCACACCCGCCTGCACGCCCATTTGCTCTTGCTTTAGAAACGGCAGCAATTTCCACAAATTCTCACGATTATCGTGATTGCCGATCGTGACATGAACGGTGATGCCCGCAGCTCGAAGCGGCTCAACTAGCCTGAGAAACTCTTTATACTCGGCTTCTCTACCATTGCTGAGCGCACAGTCGCCGTTGACGATCAGGTGAGCCGGCCGAGGATTGAGTGCTAGGACGCCCTTGGCAG
>Ga0209833_1001235_pt1 | contig 17307 bp, 27 predicted proteins | sample COGITO_mtgs_1105_3_FD_184797 | JGI IMG/M metagenome (GOLD analysis project Ga0209833, IMG submission 184797) | Pelagic marine microbial communities from North Sea - COGITO_mtgs_110506 (SPAdes) (version 2) | ecosystem: Environmental > Aquatic > Marine > Epipelagic ... | reverse complement strand
AACATTTTGACAGTCCATCTAATGGTAGATTAAGACATGTTGGTATTAATCCGAGAGAATACGTTGTTAATTTTGACTTTATTTTAGATGGTATTCAAAATGGAGAATACGAAATATTTTTAATAAAGATAGACTCATTAGCTAACGTAACTGTTGAATATACACAAACAAGGGTAATAAATAACTTACAAGGTGGTCGAGATGTAGCATATTATAACGGTCAAACATCTGTTATATTAAATCAAAACGATTTGGTTTTTTGGCAAGTTGCTAATGTTACTGGTACACAAGATTGTACATTAGAATTAGACTCATCTTGGTCAGTAAAAGAAAGATAACATGATAGAATTAATACATCAAATGCTACAATTAGGTGATTTATACAACGTTTCAGAGCGTGTAGATATTGCTAAAGGCAAATACGAACTAACAACAAGTTTTAAAAAGGCTTGGAAACAACGTAAAAGAAAATGAGTACAGTAAAAACAATCGAGTTAGTAACAACTTTAGATGATAAAGGGTTAAATGAAGCGGAAGCTGGTTTAAAACAATTAGATAATCAGCAAGAAAAAATTGTATCTTCTTCTAAAAAGGTTGAAACACAATCTAAAAAAACATCTAAAGGTTTAAAAGCGGTTGGTGAAAACGGTGGTGCTATTGCTACATTAGATGCATTAACTGGTGGTTTAGCCTCTAGGGTACGTGATACAGCAGAAGCTACAAAGTTATTCAATTTTAATTTAAAAGGTACTAGAACAGCATTAATTGCTACTGGTATTGGTGCGTTTATTGTTGCACTTGGTTTAGTTGTTGCGTATTGGGAAGAAATAGTTGATTTTATTACTGGTGCTAATAAACAACTAGAAGAACAACGTATATTACTAGAAAGTAATGCAAAGTTATTAGAAGCACAATTAAAATCTATTAATGCCGAAAAGGCTTTAAGAATTGCCAGAGGTCAAGGTATTGATGATTTATTATTAAAAGAAAAAGCGTTATTAAAAGCAAGAATAGCAAACCGTAAAGAAGTATTTAGAACACGTAAAGCTGAACTAGAATTGGCAGCACAACGTTTTGATGAAATAACTGCAACAGAAGAATTTTTGCAATTGTTTGGAGTAGATGCTAGAACACAAGAAGATTTAGATAAAATAAACGAATTAAAGACATTAGCTTTTGAAGCTAAAGCAGCGGTTAAAGAAGCAGAAAAAGATTTACAAGATTTAGAAAATGATATTTTTGATGCTAGTGCTATTGTTATTGGTGGTGAAGCTGATGCTGTAAAAGGTAGGGCTGAAAAAATTGTAGATAGACCAAAAAACTTAACAGCAGCACCATCATCTGATGATGTTAAATCAGATCCAGAAATAATAAGACAACAAGCGTTATCAGATGCTAAGTTAGAAATATTATTAGCAGAATTAGCAGAAGAAGAACGTTTAAAACTATTAGCACAAGCGACTGATGAACGTTTAGCAAATGAAGCACGTAGGCGTGAACAAGCGTTAGCCAGTTATAAAATAGATACAGCCATTAATATATTCGGTGCTTTACAAGGTATTGCAGAGGAAGGTTCGGCTGGTGCAAAAGCAATAGCAATAGCACAAGCAGTTTTATCAACATATCAAGGTATTAACAAAGCATTAGCAGAAACAACAGATTTTACACCATCGCAAACATTAAGATTTATCAACGCTGCTGCTGTTGGTATTGCTGGATTTGCTAACGTTGCTAAAATATTAAGTACAGATAGTAGTGGTAAAACAAAACCATCTTTAAGTGGTGGTAGTTCTGGCGGTGTTAGAGCGCCATCGTTTAATGTTGTAGGTACATCTGGCGTTAATCAATTAGCCGATAGTTTAAATCAAGAACAGCAACCAATACAAGCGTTTGTTGTAGGTAGTGAAGTAACATCACAACAAGAACTAGATAATCAAACACAAGCAACTGCAACAGTAGGATAAAAAAAACACCAAACAAATTAATGCATGGTGTTTTCTAACTAAAATCAAATATTATGAAAATATAATAAAAAGTGAAAGATGCCCAAATCAATCACAAATATAAATCAAATATAAGAAATTTATTTCAATTTTAAACAAATAATTTAAAAAATTGTTATATTAATATGATACCAGTTTACGAAGCAGTATTTAAAGAGGGTGAAACAGAGGGAGTTTATGGCATTTCTTTAGTTGAAAACCCAGCAATGGAAGATGAATTTATAGCACTTTCAGAGCAAAAGAAAATAGTGGAATTTTCTGCTATTGATGAAAAAAAGAAATTACTTTTAGGTGCTGTGCTTATTCCAAATAAAAAGATTTATCGCAATATAGATGGTAATGAATTTTACATAACGTTTACAGATGAAACGATTGGAAAGTTAGCACATAATTTTATTAAAGGAGGTAATCAAAATAATAGTAGTGCAGAGCATGAGGTTCAGCTTTCTGATGTTTCATTTGTTGAAAGTTGGCAAGTAGAAGATGAGAAAATAGATAAGTCTGCATTATACGGTAAAAAATATTCAAAAGGTACATGGGTTGCAATGGCTAAAGTATCAGATGAAATTTATGAACAAGCAACAAACGGAACTTTTAAAGGGTTTTCTATTGATGCTTTACTAGGTTTAGAACAATTAACATTAAATAAACAACAAATGACTGAAGAAGTTAAAAAAAGCGTATTGGAAGAAATACGTGATACTTTTAAATCTTTACTAAATACAGATGCGACAGATGAAGTTGCTAATGTTGAAGTTAAAGAAGCTGTTGAATTAGCAGAAGAAGTAAAACAAGTTGAAACTGTCGAACTTATGGAAGATGACAAAGAAGAAGAAGTTAAAGAAGATGCTGCATTTGATGTAGATGCTTTAAAAGCTGAAATTCTTGAAGAACTACGTAAAGAACTGGGTCTTTATGAAGAAGAAATGTCTAAACAATTATCTGCAAAAGATGAAACTATTACAGAGTTAAAGGCACAACTAAACAAACAACCAGAAACTGAAAGTGTAAGCGTTACACCAGAAACTAAACAAACAACAAACAATAACTACAATTACGGTAAGAACAGACCAGCATCAATAGCTGAACGTGTTTTTGCTAATTTTAACAACTAGAAAAATGGAAAAAACAAAAATTGAATTAGCAACAACTGAAACAATCAGTTCTAACTATGCTGGTGCTGATGCTGGTAGATTTATTTCTGCTGCTTTACTTGCACCAACTACTATTGAAAACGGTGGTGTTGAAGTAGTACAAACTGTACCTTACAAATGGAACGTACCAAACGTAAATTTATCTGGTATTGTACAAGATGCAACTTGTGATTTTACTGATAACGGTACTATTACTATTGCTGATAGAGTACTGACAACTGAAAAGTTTGAAGTAAACATGAAACTATGTAAAAAGACTTACAGACCAGTTTGGCAATCACTTTATAGTGCTGGAAGATTTACAGGTTCTTTTGAAAGCTATTTAGGTGCATTAGTAGCATCTAACGTTGCTGCATCAAGAGAAAATGTTATTTGGCAAGGTGCTAACGGTACTGGTGGTGAATTTGATGGTTTTGAAGCATTATTAACTGCTGATGCTAACTTACCAGCAGCTAACGAAGTAGCTGGTACTACATTAAGTGCAGCTAATATTGTTGCTGAATTAGGTAAAGTATTATCTGCATCTGGAAAAGTTATTTATAATATGCCAGGTTTTGCAATCAGAATATCAACAGCAGCTAAGAAATTCTATATCCAAGCACAAGCAGCTTTAGGTGCAGCAGATTTATACAACGAAAGAGAAGCACAAATGACTTTTCAAGGTGTTCCACTTATCGAATGTGCTGGTTTATCTGATGATGTTATGGTAGCAACAGGTAGCGGTGTTCTTTGGTACGGTATCGAAGATTTATCTTTAGGTTCACAAGTTCGTTTACTTGACCAATCAATGATTGATGGTTCTGATAACGTGCATGTAGTAATGGAATGGGGCGATGGTATACAGTACGGTAACGTTTCTGATATAATTACTTACGGTATTACAAACGCAGCTAACTAAGAATAATTAATTAACCAATAACTAAGGTGGTAAGTTTAAAAGCAAACTACCACCTTTTTTATTTTAAAAACATAATAATAATATGGCGTGTGCATTAACAAGCGGAAGAACAGAACCATGTAGAGATGCAATCGGTGGCATAAAAGCTATCTATTTAGCAGACTACTTGGAAGATGCTTTTACCGTAGCAGCTGGTGAAGCAACAGCAATAGACGTTGCTTTAACAGAGGTGTTTAAATACGAACTTTTAGCAGATGGTAATACATTTGTTGAAACATTTACAGCAGACCAGAACGCTGGTACATCTGTTTATGAGCAAGTGCTAACAGTAGCATTAAAAAAACAAACAACCGCTAGTTCTAATGAATTGGCATTAATAGTGAAATCAAGACCATTGGTTATAATCCAATTTCGTGATGGTAGACGTGTAATACAAGGTATTTCTGATGGTACAGTAGCAACTGGTGACATACAATCTGGTGGTGCTAAAGCTGAATTTAACGGTTATAATCTTACTTTAACAAGTACAGAAGTGTTACCAGCACCATCATTAGATGCAGCAACTATAACAGCATTAGATGCTATTGTAAGTGCAACTAACGTTAATCCGTAGTGTTTATATTTTCATATTGATTTAATTGATGAAAAACCCTGTTTTATTATAGGGTTTTTTTGTACTTATTAAACAAAAAATTGATTATATTGTTATATTATTATGAGAGTTCTAACATTAACAGGAAGTAGAAATATAAACGTTGTTTTACGTGACTATGGCGTTACTGATGATTATGATGTTATATTAACAAACGAAAATTATAATACATCTAGTACAATTAGTGTTACTAAAACACTATCACAGATTAAAGCTAATATGAACCAATTACAAATACCTATTAGCGCAGATTATAAACAAGGTGATGAATATACATACAAAGTTGTAGATAGTGCGTTAAACGTGTTATTTAGAGGTAAAATATACTTTACAAATGAGTAAAATGAATAGTAATATACAGTTATTTCAATTATCTAATTACGTTAAACCAGATATTCAAGAAAATTATGGTCGTAAATGGGTAACAAATGGAAAAGATAACAGCTTTTTTAATTACGTTATAGATAGATATAACGGTTCTCCAACAAATGAAAGCATAATAAATGTTTATAGTAATCTTTTATTCGGTCAAGGTATCGTAAAAAAAGGTGAAACAAATTTATATGATGAATTAAACGAACTATTCAGTAAACAAGAACAACGCAAAACACTAAAAGATTGTAAACTATTCGGAATGTTTGCAATTAAATTAGTGCGTTCTGTTGGTGGTGGTATTGCGATGATGAAACATTTTCCTGTTGATAAGTTAGCAATGGAAAAAGCTAACGACAAAGGCGAAATAGATAATGTTTATTATTCTTTTGATTGGTCTAACACACAAAAATACAGACCACAACCAATGCCTATTTTTAAAGGTAAAATGACTGAAAAAGAAATGATACTTTTATACAAACCGTATCAGAGTGGTAGTTTTTATTTTAGTTATCCAGATTACATGGCTGGGTTGCAATATGCAGAAATAGAAGAAGAAATATCTAACTTTAGTATTAATCACATACAGAACGGTCTTAGTTTTGGTTATGTAATTAATATGAACAATGGCGGTGCATTATCAGAAGAACAAAAAGCTGATATTGAATTTCGTATTAAACAAAAATTAACTGGTTCACCAAACGCTGGTAAATTCATATTATCATTTAACGATGGTAAAGATGCAGAAGTAACAATAGAAAAATTAGATGTTAATGATGCACATAATCAATGGGAAAGTTTACGTGAAGATGCAAAATATCAATTAATAACTGCACATGGTGTAACAAGTCCGTTACTATTCGGTATGTCTAGTGCTACTGGTTTTGGTTCTAATGCAGATGAATTAAATGTAGCATCTAAGTTATTACAAGATTATCAGATTTCACCAAAACAAGAACAATTTTTAGATGCTATTAAACCAGCTTTAGAATTAGCGAGTTTAGAAACAGATTTAGAGTTTTTACCTTTACGTGATAGTTATGTAGATGCAACAGAAGAAGTAGAACAAGAAATAGTTGTAGAAGATAACGCAGTTGAAGATTTAGAAGAAGAAGTAGAATTATCACAACATATTTGTTTAGCTGATGAAAACGAAGCTACGCCAGAGTTAGCAGAACACTTAATAACATTTGGTGAAGATTTGCCAGAACGTGATTGGTTTTTATTAGCTGTTAATGAAGTTGATTATGAAACTGATGATTTAATTTATGAAAGCATACAGTTTGCTACATCTACTGGTGTTGCTAGACCAAACGCAAAAAGTGAACAAGATAGTGAAGATATTGCTATACGTTATAGATACGTTGGTAATCCATTACCAGAGCGTGAGTTTTGTCGTAAAATGATGTTTGCAAACAAGTTGTATCGTAAAGAAGATATACTACAAATGGAACGTAGCGGTATCAATGATGGCTTTGGTAAAGGTGGTTCTAATTCTTATTCAATATGGCTTTGGAAAGGTGGCGGTAAAATGTCAGCTAAATATCCAAACGGAACTTGTAAACATCAATGGCAACGTGAAATTTACTTAAAACGTGGTGGTGGTGTTGATGTTAATAGTCCATTGGCTAAGAAAATCAGTACATCAGATGCAAGGCGTAAAGGCTATAAAGTACCAACTAATAATACAAACGTTAGTGTAAAACCACACAATAATAGATAATATGGGTTTAATAACAGCATACGAAATAAAGCAAAATACGTCAATGGGTGGCAATGTTGATGTAGATAAATTTATACATTTACTTACTGATGTTGAGGTTTTAATATTAGAGCCATCGTTAGGTACTGCATTATATGAAAAAATAGTAACAGACTATAACGAGGGTGGCACAAATAACTTAGCTGATGATTATTTAGAGTTATACAAAAAGTATATCAAACCTGTATTATGGCATAGTGTATTTGCACAATATTTACGTGATAGTGTAGTATTAGCTATGAATACTGGAAGTTTCACAAATAGCCCAGAAAATGCATCACCATCTAATTTAGAAGATATACAATATTCAGCAAAGAACGCACAAAGCAAAGCTGATGTTTATATTGAACGTATGGAACGTTATTTATGTGATAAAAACATTCCAGAATACGACGATAGTCAACCGAATGATTACGATGTAGATCCACGTGAAGTATCAACAATAAGCGGTTGGTATTTGCCGTTAAGCGAAAGACCTAAACGTGGTATGTATGCTGGTGGTGGTTCTGGTACAAACGGTGAATATTTAGAATTAGAATAGATGGATAAAACAGAATACAAGATTAAAGAAGAACACAAACAAAAATTAGAAATCTATTTAAAACAGATTGATGAACGTATTAACAAGCGGAAGAAAAGAGATACTTTGCAGAAATAATATAGGCGGTGTAAAAAACGTTTATATTTTTTCCTATGATGCTAGTGTGCAATTTCTTTTAGATGGGCAAAATTTAATTAGTACAGATAATACTAAAACGTTGTATAAATTCGATGTTACAAACGGTAATTTTAGCGAAAACATTACAAACGATGAAAACGGTGTTTTATTTAATCAAAGTTTAAGTTTTAGATTATTAAAACAAAATGTATTTACAACAAATGAATTAAACGCATTAACAAATTTTGATTTTAGGTATATTGTCGAATTTAACGATGGTTCTTTAAAATTAGGTGGTTTATATAATGGTGCTAAAGTAAGTTCGTTAAATATAAATAGTGGTGGTGCAAAACAAGATTTTACTGGTTACGATTTAACGTTTGAAAGTGCAGAAGAAATAGAAAGCATTTACGTTAGTAGTTTAGATTTATTAACAAATACAGAAATACTATTATTAGAAGATGGTTTTTCATTATTATTAGAAAATGGTGATTTAATAACATTAGAATAAAATGGCAAATAAAAAATTAAGCGAATTAACCGAAGTTACTGAAATTACTAACGATAACACGTTAGTTTATTTGGTTGACCCAACTAGGGCAGCTGGTGACAAATCAGTAGGAATAAATAAAACTAATCTACAAACCGCTATTGGTGGTGGTGGTGCATTAGTATCTAAAACTGGCACATCAATAGTATTTACAGAAGATGCTTTGTATAATGAAATCACTTTTTTAACAAGTGGTAATTTAACATTAGATTTAACTGGTGCTATCAAGGGAACTGTTGTAAATGTTTATTGTGATAGATATATTCCAACAATAACTGGGACTAATTATATTTCATCTGGTGAAGCTGATGCAACAAAATTAAATATATTTTCTTTCTTTTATGATGGAACTAGCACATATTTAAACATTGGTGTTGTGGAATATGTAGCTGAAATTACGCCAGTTATAACCATTGGTAATACGGAATTAATATTAAATTGGTCTTCTATTACAAACGCTGATACTTATGTTATAGAACGTTCTTTAGATAATTTCGCAACTGCTGGAACAGAAGTATATAGTGGTTCTTTATTGACATTTACTGATACAGGATTAACAAACGGCACTACATATTATTACAGAGGTAAAACACAAGGAAATGGATTTTTAGATAGTGATTTTGGAACTATTACAAGTGCAACACCAGCAGTTAGTGTTTACCTAGCTAATTTAGTAGCAGAATACCAATATAACAATGACTTATTAGATAGTAGTGGTAATGGATATAACGGAACTGGTGTTGGTACAATAGCATACACAACAGGACTTATTAATAATGCCTTACAACTCCAAAACAACGATAGCTACTTGACTGTTTCAGATGTAGATGATTTAACTTTCGGTAGTGGTGATTTTTCGTATGTTACTTTGGTAAGATGGCAGAGCATACCAACACAGGGTAACGCTTTAGCATCAAAACGTGGTGCTGGTGCAAATGACAAAGAATATTATATATTTTTGAATGGTACTGGTACTACAAGATACCAAGTTGTTTTATATACAGATGGTGCTAATTTTGTTAATATAGAATATAACAATACACCAACTTTAAATCAATGGTATGTTGTAGGTGTTACAAGTGATGGAACTGCTGCTGGTACTAGATTATATATTGATGGTGTAGAGGTTGAAACAGGAACAGGTTTTGAAACAGGTACATATACAGGTATGCCAAACACTACTAATGATTTATTCATAGGTGCTGATAGCCAATCACCCACAGGAACAGATATAGATGCTGAATTAAACAGAACTTATTTTTGGAAAGGTAGAGAGATGTCAGCAGCAGAAATGTTAGATATTTCAGATGAATTATTAGCTGGTAACGATATATTATAATGAGTATTAAACGATTTCATAACAGTATAGGAAATAATAAAATAGATTTCGATACCTCTGTTACGTGGGGTGAAAATCTAGTTGGTGCTTATCAAGATTTACCAAATTTAGCTAGTAGTAGACAAATAAACTATGGTACGGTTTTAGGTGTAGACACGTATCAACACGTACCATTTATAAAAAGAATAGATACTGATTTAGTTATAACTTGGCAAGAGGGTTTACAAGATGAAGATACTGCTGGGCAATCTATAAAAATGAAGTATATAAATAGTTTAAATGTAATATCTTCTAAGTTTACAATATTTGAAGCGTTATCTAATTCTGGCAGTACTGATGAAATTATAGTAGTAAATTCTGAAATTTTAGAATATGATGGTGCTTTTTATTATATATGTTCAGTTTATAACACTAACGGAATACCAGACCCTAAAAGCTGGACTGCTTTAGGTGTTTTGGCTTCTGAAAGATTAACCGCTACAACAAATGGAACACCTTTTTGGGTTTATACAGCAGATGGTAATGCGATAACGCCTCAATCTGGTTTTACTGCATATTCATTTAATGAGCCATTAAGCACAAATATAGCGAATGAAATTAGGTCAGACAGATACCAAATATTAACATATTTAGATAATAACGTTAGTTTATTCGATGGAGAATTAACAGATAGTACTGATGTATTTACTGAAATATCAGCTACAAAAGTAAGAAATCAATTTATAAGATTAAGCAGAAATTTTAATTTTGCAAGTCCACCACAAAGACAATATTTTGATTTTGGTGATGGTATTCCAATTATATCAGAAATACCATCTAGTGATGCAAGAAGTTCATTAATTACTTTAAATAATAATAAAGTTGGTTTATGTGGTGGTACTGGTGACCCTTTAACTGAAAGATTAGAATTATTTTTTGCCTTTGCTGATTTAAACACTTTAAATTTTCAACAATCAAATATTTACAGGGTTGTTTCTGGTAGTGCTACTGGACAAGTTTTTGCTGGTGCATTTAAAAATGGATTGTGGAGTTATCCAAATATGATACATGACATAGATAATAAAATTAAAATAGTTTGTTCAAAATATAAAGAAGGTATATTTTTATTTGAATTTAATTATTCTGATATAGATTAAAATATGAGATTTCTAACATACATATTTCAAACAGCACCACAAGATGTAAAAACGTTGATGTGGATTTTATTGGGTGGTGCATCTGGTGTAATAGGTTATCTGTACATATCAAAAGAACGTCAAAAAGAAAAAGAGCAAGAGCGTTACGATAGACTTTTAAGCGACTTTAACAACTACAAGGATAAAACTATTGATGAACGTGTAGAAATGGCTGAAAAAATGATTGTAGCCGTAAATGCTTTTAAACAAGGTTTAGAAGATATGCCAGAAAAAGTAGTCAGTAAATCATTAGATAGATGTAGAGTTAATTTAGAACGTTTAATATCTAAAGAACGTGATGGAAAAAATTAACAAACTACTTAAAAAATGGCTATTTTATGAGGATAGTGTTTATCTACCTTATAAAATGATGGTTAATGAATTTAGTGATGAAACTGAACGTGATGCTGGGCAATCTAAAACGCTGCAAAAAGTATATTTAGATGATGATAAATTAATAATAAAATTTACAATGCCAAAAGGCGGTGTTTTTAAAGCAAACCACCACGATTGTAAGGAAGTTATAAACGTTGTTTACGGTAAAATAAAGTGGTTAGAACGCACTATGTATTACGGAACATCCGATAAAATAACAATTCCAAAAGATATAAAACATTCTTTTGTAGCATTAGAAGATACATTAGCATACGCTATATTATATAAGCCAAGTGAAAAATAAAAACAAAATAACGTTTAATGATTTAGTAATACCATTTTGTGTGGCATATCTATTCATGAACATTATTTATAATGTGTTTTATGATAACATATCTTCTGATTTTATTAGTATGATAACAATAACATCATTATCTTTTATATTAATGTATGGTTTATTTGCGTTTTTTCGTGACTTTTCAAACGTTTTAAAAGACTTTAGTATAAAACTATATAAACTATTAAAAGATGTCGTAAAAAATAGATTTTAAATGAAAAAAATAAAAGCAACATTAGATTTATGGCTTGGAAAGTTTATATCTCGAAAATTATTAGTATTTTTAGTGTGTACTATTGCATTATTCTGGGAAAAAGTAAGTGGTTCAGAATGGATAAACGTTGCTGTGGTTTACATAGGCAGTCAAGCTGTGATAGATGCGATTGTAAAACTAAGAAAATGAGAATAACAGAAAACTTTAGTAAATCAGAATTTGATAGTAAAGATGGTGCTGAAATGCCAGAAGAAGTTTATTTTAACATTGTAAAACTTGCAAATCAGTTACAATACGTTAGAGATTATTTAAACAAGCCAATTAAAATAAATAGTGGTTATCGTTCACCAGGACATAACAAATCAATAGGTGGTGTTAAAAACAGTCAACACGTACTTGGCAAAGCTGCTGATATTGTTGTATCTGATTTAACACCAAAGATAGTTTATCAATTACTTGATGATTTAATGAGTAAAGGCGAAATTTTACAAGGTGGTTTAGGTTTGTATAAAACGTTTGTACACTATGATATAAGAAAAACAAAAGCACGTTGGGATTACTCAAATAAATAACATTATGGAAGATGAATACTACATTGATATAACAGAAGAAGAATTAGAAGAACTTTCTAGTGTTTCAGAGTTTAGAAGATTTTTCAACACATTAACAGAAATGCATGAATTAACAGATTTAACTAATTTAAAACAATATTTGTTAGATGTTGGTAGGAATGAATGTTATTTAATAGTTCAACAATATGAAAATAGATAAAATTTTATGGTATTTAGCTGCTATGGTGATTTTATTCGCAGTTATAAAGCAATGCGAAAAAGAACCGAAGATAATAACGAAAACAGAAACAAAAACTATTGTTGTGAAAGATACTATAACAGAAACGGTAATAAAAGAAGTGCCAAAAACTGTTTATGTAGAAAAGATAATCAATCAAAAAGGTGATACAGAAATTGTATTTGTTAAAGATAGCACATCTACATCTATAAAAGCAAAACAATATGATACAACATTAAAATCTAATGATGCATCAGCAGAACTTAAAATAACAACATCTGGCGAACTTTTAGATGTTTCTGGTATAATCACATACCCAAAGAAAGAAACAACAACTACGATAACTAAAATAAAGCCACAAAGCGGTTTATTCTTATCAGCACAAGTACCAATACAAAAAAACTTTAATAGTGTTGGTTTAGGTTTAGATTATCAATTTAAAAACACATTATTAATCGGTGTTGTTGGTTCTTATGATAACATTTCTAATACCGTAAATTTATCTGCTAGGTTGGGTGTAAAAATTTTTTAGTATATTTGACAAAACTTTAAAATTATTATTATGGCAGAAAACAGATACAGTACACGTCTAAGATTACGTGATGATGAATTAGATGTTGTTGAAAATTACAGAAGATTAAAAGAAGAAGCAAAAAAACAAGGCATACCAGTTAATGAAATAAAACATGGTTGGGTTAAATCTAAAAACAGTTCTTTGTTTTTTAAAAATCCACGTTTTCAATCAATAGAAAAAGATGCTTTTGTTAATAGTTTATTAAAGGATTTAAAACAATATTCACCAAAGTTTCCTAAAGTAAAAAGAACAAAATCAAAAGAAAGTTATTGTTTAGTATTAGACCCAGCAGATATACATGTCGGTAAATTATGTACTGCATTTGAAACTGGCACACAATACAATCAACAAATAGCTGTAAAACGTGTTTTAGATGGTGTTAAAGGCATTTTAAATAAATCACAAGGGTTTCACATAGATAAAATTATTTTTATTGGTGGTAACGATATTTTACACACCGATACGCCACACAGAAAAACAACAAGTGGAACACCACAAGATACTGATGGTATGTGGTATGATAACTTTCTAATGGCAAAACAATTATATGTTGATGTTTTAGAATTATTAATAAGTGTTGCTGATGTTCATTTTGTATTTAATCCAAGTAACCACGATTATACAAATGGTTTCTTTTTAGCTGATGTTATACAAACATATTTTAGAAACTGTAAAAACATTACTTTTGATTGTGGTATTGCACACAGAAAATACAGTACTTATGGAAACAGTTTAATCGGCACTACTCATGGCGATGGTGCTAAACAAGCTGATTTAGGTCAACTAATGAGTATCGAAGCTAAAGAGTTTTGGGCTAATAGTGAATATAGATATTTTTACACGCATCACGTACATCATAAAACTGCAAAAGATTATATTAACGTGACTGTTGAAAGTTTACGCAGTCCATCACCAGCAGATAGTTGGCATCATAGAAACGGTTATATTAACCAAGCTGCAATAGAGGGTTTTTTACATTCTAAAAAAAACGGACAAATAGCACGTTTAACGCATTACTTTTAAAAAGGGCAATATTCCCTTTTTGGTTTAGATTTTAATTCTTTGTATTCTCTATTAATCTTTTCTTTAATAGCTTTTCGGATAAATTCAGAAACATCAACATTGTACGATTTCATTTTAATAAGCGTATTGTGTTGTGTTTCTGTTATCTTAATTGTTTTTACTTTTGTATATTTTATAGGCTTACCCATTTATAAGTAATACTTTTATTGTGTTTATACAGTTGTTAGGTGCAATACTACGTTAGTTCTTCAATTACACCTATGCATTTCGGGCAAGTGTAGTATTTATTAAATCGCTTATCAAAAACCTTATGAGTACCATTACAGCAATCATATTGGTTTGTATCTTCAAGTGTAGGTCGTTCACTCTCACTAAGCAAAACATTCATCTTCTTATCTAATAAAAAAGCGTATCTATGTTTTTGCGTTCTCGGTAGCCATACACCTTCTAAGTCTTTTGTTTTGCCTCGTGGGTTCACTCTACCATCAGCACAAAAGAAATCTGTTTTCTTATCAGTTAAACCATAGTATTTGAAATTACAAACTTGGTAAATACTTCCAACGTGTCTACTATCATCAGCTAAAGTAATTACAGCCTTAACTTCTTTTTGCTTTAGCATCTTCATACTATTACCAAGTAAATAGCTTGTTGCGTTTGTTCCATTAAGTTTAGGTAACATACACAGTCTGCTAAGTTCTAACACACTTTGGTCGCTATTAGGTAATCCAAACCAACTTTTCATTGCACTTATACCTTGTGGGTTGCTAAATGTAGAGCATCCAACCAATACATTATCAATGTAAAGTCCATAAGAGTATTTTGCAAAGAACTTAGCATCCTTTAAATAGTGGTATTGTTTAATAAATGCGTAAGCTATTTTCTTGTCAATCTCACGTATGCTAAAGATTTCTTTTGCTTTTATTTCTCGGTTTTTGAATTTCGCTACATCTTCATCAATGTTCACTACTTTATCAAATAAAAATAATTCTGTTTGTTTCATAATTTTGTTTTTCTATTAATACCGTACAGCACCTAACAACGTGTATATTGCATAGCCTATCGGCATACGCACCATACACAATGCGTTATGCACAATATTTTTTTTGCCACCCACTCATACTCTAAAACATTGTTAGCTGGCTTTGGTGTATTTTAAGCCTATCTAAAGCACTTTTGTAATAGTCTGTATCTAATTCGCAAGCTACTAAATCAAATCCTTGTTTATCACACGCAATCGCAATACTTCCACTTCCTAAATGGGTATCCAGTATCTTAAATCCTTTTTCTGCGTAATTCATTAATAGCCATTCATATAGTTGTATCGGCTTTTGTGTAGGATGAAATCTGTCTGTAACTTCACATTTTTTATATCCAGCCCATAGATGTTTAGTAACTTTTATAGAATTTAATTTATTAGTCCAAGCTAATTCAGCTTGTGATAAACTCATACCATCTGGAACACCTTTTTCCCATACAACCCAACCTCCACTTGGTTTTAAGTGTTCAGAAAAGTAATTACCACCCCAAATAATTTGATATTTAGAAACTCTTTCAAGCTCTTTAAAATACTCAGCATTAGGTATTGCATTATCCCAATTGCCTTTTTTATATTTTTTTGCCTTTGGATTGCTCCAAGTTTTCATTTTTCTTTTTGTTCCATCTTTTCTATCCCCAGCACTCATGGTCGAGTTTTCTTTATCCCAACCTATTCCGTATGGCGGGTCAACAATAGCAAGGTCAAAATGGTTGTCCTCATACCTTGCCATTAGTTTCATATTATCTTCGTTTGTTATTTCTATCATAAGTTTTAATTTTTATCAAAATTAATTTGCCAACGCTCTAAAAAAAATACAGTACATAACACTGTATAAAAAACATTAAAACGATTTTTTATACTAACCGTTGGTAAACATTAATTCAAACTTTTCCAACTTTCAGTCCTACGATTAAAAAAGTTATTATCATTACTACTAAGAAAAATATTCTGTTAAATTTTGTATTTCTAGTTATCATAATCTTGTTTATTAAAGTAATAAATTATACATACGCAAATAAAAGCAAATATGCAGCCATAACCAAGTAGTATTAAATCCATTGTTTTAGTTTATTTACAGCATACGTTAATACGCTAATTGTTGTTGGTTCTTCGTCTTTATGATATGGTGAAGATACACTAATCATATTATCTTTATCGTCAAACGTTACTATAACGCCAGTATTTAGTTTTTTAGTTCTCATAATTATTAATTTTTATTTATTATAGTAATTGTAACATGATTTTGAACAATAACCATGATATGAAACATCTGGTGCATCACAATGCGCACAGTTTTCTTGTATGTCGCTTTCGCCTATTGGGTCAATTTCTTCGTAGTACATATCTATTTAATTACAAGTTATTTTATAATATCTTACTAACTGAACATCATTAAATGTATTTGGTATTTCAGTTTCTTCAACCTCATCTGTACAATAAACGCTTTCAAATTCCACGTTTATCATAGTCTTTGTGCCAGATGGTATATCGTAGCTATAACTATAAGTTTGTTCTTGACATTCACAAGCTGGTTCTACTTCGCAACTTGTTGCTAATAATGTTACTGCTACTAATAATAATAATACTTTTTTCATGATTTCTAATTGTTTTTAATTGTTTTTTTAAAAGTTGATAAATCCATAGTTATTTACGTTGTAGATAAAAGCCGAAGCAATTAAAATTATTAATATCACAACTGTAATTACTTGTGCTTTCTTGATTGTGTTTTGCGTTTTCATAATGTTTAATTTAATTGTTATTGTTTGTTTTTTAAAGTTCGTATAAGTTTTTCATATAGTACATACCAGCAATATAATTTACCGTTTGTGCTTCGTGATATACCTCCGAAAGTTTAGAAGCTAGTAGATACTCTTTTTTACTTAACAATTCTTTGTGTAAAGCCTTAAATTGACTATGTAATTTTTCGATTTTTGTTTTCTGTTCTGGTGTCATGATATTTGTTTTTGTTATTAATAGTACAATATTACGGAATAGTTTTTAATAAAAAAAATATTTTATTTGTTTTTTTAAATATTTTATTTGTATATTGCACCATAATTAAAAATAAAACATATATGAATATAGGTAAAAAAATTAAAGAAGCACGTAAAAGCAAGGGTTTAAAACAAATCTTTGTTGCTGATGAAATTGGTGTAACACCAGAACACTTATCTAGTGTTGAACGTGGTGTAAATAATCCAAGTAAATCACTTGTGAAATTATTAGAACACACATTAAAAGTAAAATTAAAATGAATTTATTAATCACAATACCAAAAACATGGCAGAACACAGATTACACAACATGGCACAATCAGATAATACATCAAGTGTTAATATCAAAAATGTTAAGACCAGAACAATCATCGCTAGATTTCAAATAGAAGATAATGATTT
>Ga0209833_1001228_pt1 | contig 17331 bp, 12 predicted proteins | sample COGITO_mtgs_1105_3_FD_184797 | JGI IMG/M metagenome (GOLD analysis project Ga0209833, IMG submission 184797) | Pelagic marine microbial communities from North Sea - COGITO_mtgs_110506 (SPAdes) (version 2) | ecosystem: Environmental > Aquatic > Marine > Epipelagic ... | reverse complement strand
TGATGCCAGTAACGGCGGATGAGATCAAACTCCAACCTCTTCCGCTTTCGGTGCAGGAGAACTATAACTCGCGCACCCTTGCTCCACACGTGCTTACCGATCCCGGTTACCGGATTTGGGGTGTGAATGTGATCAAGTGGACGGATGGCAAGTATCATGCCTTTTACTCCCGCTGGAAGGAGCATTATGGCTTCCATGGGTGGCTGCGGCATTCCGAAATCGCTCATGCTGTTTCCGATTCTCCAGAAGGCCCCTTCAAGACTACCGGGACGATTCTCAAAAACCGAAACGCCGATGGCTGGGATCTCTGTAATGCCCACAACCCCGCAGTCTGTGTGGCAGACGGAAAGATCCTCATCTACTACATCTCTAATGACTTCCGAGAAGACCTCAAGGGCAGTGATGAGCCACTCCCATTGAGTGAAAAGTGGATCACCCAGCACTGGGAGGGAGTGAGGGATAAACAACGGATCGGCCTCGCGATTGCTGATAACCCTGCGGGGCCATTTACTCGTCATCCAGTTCCCGTGGTAGAGCCCGATAATAAGCTCTTTAAGAACATCGCGGTAAACCCAGCCGTGCATTATAAGGCCGGACGATACACCATGATCATGAAGGGAGACTCCATGAAGCATGAGGAGTATTACCGCATCCAGCTTGTAGGACATTCGAGCAAACCTGAAGGCCCCTTCACCTTCCAAAAAACACCTATCTACACCGAGACCCAATCCGAGGACGCTTGTATCTGGTATAACCAAAACACGAAGCAATATAACACCATCATCCACATCTTCGGTAACGCACTCGCTCGCCTCCAGTCAGACGACGGAATCGCTTGGCGCAGAGCGTCTCCCTTCCTTTTCACTAAGAAGGAGTTCAAGATGGAGGACGGCAGTATCTGGAAGCCCACCAGAGTTGAGCGCCCTTTTGTGCTCACCGATGACCAAGGCACTCCCATCATGCTCTACCTCGCCGCCTGGGATCGAGAACGTTCCCTGAACGCCAACCTCGCCGTGCCGTTGAAAAGCGTGGACTAGAGCTTAGCTCTGAGATCCTATATCCAGCCTTCCTGATTCCCTCACCCCTTGCTCATCTATAAACAGCCACAAGCAAAACCAACCACATCACATGCCACACCTTCGACACAGAGCGCTTGCGCTCCACCCACTCATCGCGCTGCTCGCTCTCACCGCAGGAAGCAGTCTGCATGCAGAGAGTCAGGCCCAAAAACCTAACTTCGTGATCCTGCTGGCAGACGACATCAGTTCAGACAGCATCGGTTGCTACGGCTCTAAAAACCCACACACGACCCCTCACATCGATAAACTGGCCGAGAGTGGTATCCGCTTTGAGAACATGTTTGTTTCCGAGGCGATTTGCGCCCCTGCCAGAGCGGAGCTTTATACCGGACTGATGCCACAGCGAAATGGCACCTTCCGTAACCATCAATCATCGAATCCAAACATCAAAAGCATCGTGCATTATCTGGGTGATCTAGACTACCGCGTCGGGCTCGCAGGCAAAAAACACATCGCTCCCCAGAAGGTCTATTCCTTTGAGAAGATTGACGGGATCTGTGGTAAAGCCGCTGAGCCGAAGCCCGAGCCTGACGACTGGAGCGGGGTGCAAAACTTTATCCAACGTGACCCCAAGCAGCCTTTTTGCATCGTGATCGGCTCCATCCATGCGCATTCCCCTTGGACCGTCGGGGATACCAGCCACTGGAAAGAAGAGGATGTCGTTCTGCCGCCCAATTTGGTAGACACGCCACAGACCAGATCCGCTTATTTGCATTATCTGGCCGAGGTCAGGGAGTTTGACCGACAGGTGGGCGATACTGTCAGGGTGTTAAAAGAGACCAAGCAGTTAGATAATACCGTCATTATCGTGCTGGATGAAAATGGAGCCGGGATGCCAGGCGGGAAATGGACGGTCTTTGATTGGGGTGTCCGCTCCGCCTGTGTCATCAAATGCCCCGATAGCTGGAAAGCGAACTTTGAGACGGATGCGATCGCCCAATACTGCGATATCGTGCCAACCTTGGTCGACGCGGCAGGTGGGAATCCATCCCCTGATCTTGATGGTAAGAGTTTACTTCCTCTGATCAAGGGCGAGACCAAAACCCACCGCGAGCGGGCTTACTTTCTTTTCAATAACCGCGTTCATGAAACAAAGGGGAGTCCTCATTTTAGCACGAGGGCCGTTACCGATGGAGAGTATAAGTTCATTTGGAATCTCACCCCAGAGAACCTTTATGTCGAAAACATCACCACCTGCGATTTGACCGGCGAAGCCAGAAAAACTGATTTTGGCCTGATCTATCCCTCCATGATTGATCGCATGAAGACAGACAAACATGCCAAGGCGATGGTCAACCGACTGCGGTTCAGACCGCAGTATCAACTCTACAAGCTCAAAGAAGACCCCTACGAACTCAACAACCTGGCGGATAGCCCTGAATATTCAGACCAGATCAAAAAGTTCAAAGCAGACATCGAAGCATGGATGAAACAGCAGGGGGATGACGGCCATCTGGATCCTGAAGGCATGCAAGTCATCAAGTATCAGGGGTATTCATTTCCCTACCCTAAAAAAGGGGCCAAGAAATCAGTAAAGTAAGATGAGAGCTAGAAATATCATCGGGTGCACGCTTCTCATGGTCAGCTCAATGACCGTGCCTTTAGTTGCCAATGAACAATACGCGGCTTCTGTGCCGAATCCGACCCTGAGTGAGCTTGCCTACGGAGATCATGATCGCCAGGTGCTGGACTTCTGGAAAGCGCCATCCGATAAACCGACCCCACTGGTATTCGTCATTCATGGCGGAGGATGGATGGGCGGCAGCAAGGAACGACTGAATCGCTTTGTCGATGCCCCCGCCTTGCTCAAAGAAGGCATCTCAGTGGTGGCGATCAACTACCGCTACATTAGAAACGCGCAGAATCTCAAGCCGCCGGTCCAAGCCCCCTTGCATGATGCGGCTCGTGCCTTACAGTTTGTCCGTAGCAAGGCGGCTGAGTGGAATATCGATAAGACACGCATTGCGGCCGCTGGTGCTTCAGCCGGTGCCTGTTCAAGCCTCTGGTTACTCTACCACGATGATCTAGCTGACCCTGAGAGCGAAGATCCCATCGCCCGTGAATCCACCCGCCTCTTTTGTGCTGCGGTCAATAACGCGCAAACCACCCTCGACCCGAAGCAGATGAAAGAGTGGACCCCCAATAGCAAATACGGCGGGCATGCCTTTGGCATGAACAGTTTCGACCAGTTCCTCTCCGAGCGTGAAAACATCCTGCCCTGGATTGCCGAGTATTCACCATACGCGCTGGCAAGCACTGATGATCCACCCGTTTACCTCTACTACAAGGGAGCGGCTCCCGCCATCGGCAAGCCACAGAAAGACCCCACCCACACCGCAAATTTCGGGCTCAAGCTGCAGGAGCGCTGCAAGCAGCTGGGGCTGAAATGTGAGCTCATGTATCGTGGTGCAAAACATGCCACTCACAAAGACTCCACCGCCTACCTGATCGCCACTCTCAAGCAGCAATAATGAATCAATCACGGTCCACATTATCTCGCTTGCTCGCATGCTTAATGGCCTGTGCGCTTTTCGCCAGCTACTCAAATGCCGATGAGCCCAAAAGCTCTGCAGACCCCAGCGGACGACCAAACGGAAGTGCAAGCTCTACAGCCCCCAATATCATCGTCTTCTTCCTCGATGACAGTGGCTACGGTGACTACGCCCACAATGGCAATCCCACCATTCGCACGCCAAACATTTCCAAGCTGGCGCAGGACGGGATGAACTTCACCCAGTTCTATGTCACCTCTCCGGCCTGTAGCGCGTCACGCTATTCGCTCTTAACCGGGCGCTATCCGGGACGTTCTGGATTCGGCTCATGGGTGATCGGGCCAGGTGCCAAACAACACCTTCACCCCAAAGAAATCACCCTCGCTGAGGGCTTAAAAACGCGTGGTTACCAAACCGGGATCTTTGGCAAATGGCACCTCGGCAACCCCAATCAAAAAAACAATTTTTCTCAAGACACGCTGCCGCTCGCTCACGGTTTTGATGAATGGCTTGGGACCAATGTTTCCCACGATTATAGCAGTGCCAAGTTACTGCAATCAGACCCATCCGGAAGCCAGCCCATCAAAGGCTATTCTGTGATCGCCAAAAACCTGCCGTCCAAAGCAGACGTTTGTGCCTCCCTAACGGAACGTTCCACCGAGGCGGCCATCTCATTTATCAAAAGAAACAAAGAGACCCCCTTCTTTGCCTACATTCCCTTCAACATGCCTCACCTTGGGCTTTACGCGAGTGACAAGTTCCTCGGCAAATCACGCAGAGGTCTGCTGGGTGACGTGATGGAGGAGATTGATGATAACGTGGGACAAATCCGCCAGTCCATCGCAGAAGCCGGGCTCACGGAGAATACCCTGATTATCTTCTCCTCGGACAACGGGCCATGGATCCGATTTCAGGATACCGCGAGTGACAAAAAGTATGGGGACACACGCCTTCACGTTGGCTATGCACAACCGTTCCGAGACGGCAAAGGCTCTACCTGGGAAGGCGGCCACCGGGTACCTGGTATCTTTTGCTGGCCCGGCAAGATCACTCCCAATTCAATCGAGCAATCTCCGGTGAGCACCCTGGACATATTACCGACGGTGTTCGCTCTCGCTGGTGTAGAGCTCCCGAAAGATCGTTCCATCGACGGTCGGGACATCAGGCCATACTTGATGCCACAAGCACACAAGGCAAAGCTGCCGGAGTTCGAGTTCTACTATTCATGGGCGGACAACATGCCTTCTGCTGTCCGGGTAGGCCCATGGAAGATGCACACCCGCATCGCATCGCAAACAGGAAACAATTACGGCTTCACCGCCTCCCGTGATACTCCGCTCCTCTTTCAAGTGGAACAGGATCTCGGAGAGCGCATTAACCGCGCTGGAGAACAGGCAAAGCGTGTCGAGAAAATGATGGAGAGCTTGACTGCCTTTGAGACTCAAGTTCAAGAGGAAGGCTCTTTCTGGAACACTCAATGATGCAAGCAAGCCCTACTAAACATAAAACAAAAAACGAAAATGAAAGCCCCTCAATTATTGCCGCTTGTTATTGTCAGCTTGTGCGCAGGCACACTCTGCCTTGCCGCTGCAGACCCTGAAAAATCCGTGACCGTCCGTGTTGCTGCTTACAATGTCGAGTATGGCAAAAACACAAGCCCTGAACAGGTTGGCAAGATGTTCAAACCCTACAAGCTCGACATCATCGGGTTCAATGAAGTTCCGGATGGTGACTGGACGGCTCGCGTTGGCAAGGTGCTGGGCATGAAGCATTGCTATGTGGGCAAGATCTCATCGGCCAATCACAAGGATAAATACAAATCGATTCTCAGCAGGACACCCTTGCAAGGCACCGCCGAGCATGAAATGAGCCTGAAGCGGAAGCGCTGCTGGAATCCTGCCTCGGTGGTGAGTGCAGTGACCGAGATTGATGGCGTTTCCATTGCATTTTACTCACTGCATATTTGCACATCGGGGAGCAATCACAAGACCGGCCATGCCTACCAACTGGCAAGCGAGATTTTACCCAAAGAGACGACCGACCGGGTGATTGTGCTTGGCGATTTTAACAACAACATGGGCGATGCTGCCATCAGCACAATCGAGACGGCTGGATACAAAGCAACATGGAAAGATCTCAAGATCGATACCTCCAAGGAGTTTACCTACAACGCGCTGGATCCCAAAAAGAGTCTCGGTGTGATCGATCATATCTTTTCTAACACCTCGGCAAATCCCAAGACGAGCGATGGAGGCATTATTGAACTCAAGAAACCCTTGTCGGACCACAAACCCGTCTGGGCGGAAATCGTATTTCCTCGATAGATCCAGATCAAAGAGCTGGGATAGGCTCTTTCATCTTCAACCTTCCGCCCCTAGCGGCTCTGCTGAATTTCCAAATTCCTCATTTCACATTCACCATTCTGCGGCGAAGCCGCAGCGGCCCCGCCTCCTAAAAAATGAGGGTAATCCATCAATTGATTACCAGTAAATAAAAGGTAAAATCTCACCGTTGGAAATAACCAGACGAGTAAAACTCGCCCATACACTGAGTGATTCTTACGATACCACATGACGGCCAAGCACGGCCAAGCACGGCCAAGTCCGCTGCACTCTCCTCTAGTCTGACACTCAACCAGAATCCCCTTACCCGGCCCTTACCCTTCTCTTACCCGTTATGCCAAAAGTCATCATCACTGAACCGGGTGGAATCCCACAACCCTATCGCTTTGCGAGTGATTGTGATTGTGTGAGCATCGGCCGCGGCAGTGATAATGACATTGTCATCTCGTCTCCGTCCGCGTCCACGACTCACTGCACCCTGGAACGGGTCGAGGGGGGCTATATCCTGCGTGATAGGAATTCCACCAACGGCATCATGTTGGATGGCACCCCCATGGAAGTCATCCATCTCGAACATGGCATGGAGGCGCTCATCGGGGATGTCTCGCTGGCATTCGAACTTTCGGGTGAGGAACTGGCGCAATTCACCCATGAAGCGCCGGCCCAAGTCTCAAGTGCCGCACCGGGCCGATTCACCTATGGCCCACCGCCCCAAGTCTCGGTTGACCACCTGAAACCGAACAAGACCAAGAAAAAGTCCATCGTAATCATTTCGGGAGTTGCTGCTAGCTTAGTTGTTGCCAGCTATTTTTCATATGGCCCGATTCTTGGAGAAAATGGACTCTTAGCTGATTCCCTTAATACCGCGGCCAAGGACAAACACGCTTCACCGGAAGACACAAATACCGCCCCCGGCCAGGACGCTGGGCTCATGCATGTAAGCAGCTCAAATGCTGTTCACCTTGATCCTGACTTACTCAATAGCTTTCTCTCTAATCATTGCACCAAGTGTCATGGCCCCGAAAAAGAAAAAGGAGACCTCAGACTGGATACTCTCTCGCTCAATATAGCCAATAGCGACACCGCTCTGCACTGGCAAGATGTGCTCGATGTTCTCAACCTCGGTGAAATGCCACCGGAAGATGAGGAGCAGCCGAGCAAGGAAGAGCTTCAAGCCATCATCAAACATCTCACGGTCGCTCTGGACACCTCCAAAAAACGCCTCTCAGAAGACGGCGGAAATATCGCGCTACGCAGAATCAATCGACGTGAATACCAACACACCATTCATCAATTACTCGGAATGCGTATCGGAATACGTGTCGGAGAATCCGTGCTTCCTGAAAACTCCATCACCGAAGCATATGATACGATAGGGCAAGACCAACAATTCTCCAGCCATCATTTTGAGAACTACTTTGATCTAGCTAAATCCGTCGCCAAAGTTGCCCTTCAATGGGTAGATAAAGAAAAACAAGATGTAAATTCGTGGACATACTCAGCTGAAGGGCAACACTCCCACTTACGAAACAAGCGCAATAACTTAAGAAAGTACCTCACGGCAGCAGAAGCTAGAGGTGGCTACGTAGATAGGCGCAAACGAAATATGTACGACTCTGTAGTCAAGTACCTCAGTATACCCTATAATGATAAAGGCGTATTTATACGGGAATCAAGTCATTATCCTTGGCTCGACACTTTCAAATTCCCTGTAGATCCAAGAGCGACCTATACATTTAAGCTCAAAGCAGGGCTCGCAGGAGAGACCTCTGCCATTCGTCGTTTCTTAAAGGTCAAGAAGGGGAATAGAACCATCGGATATCTTAAAGTTTCCGGCTCACTGGATTCACCCCAGGAAACGCAAACGCTGGAATACCAGCCCCTAATACACCCTGCCAACTCATATGTCAGATTCACCCTCCGGGAAAACAAAGCGGACATCGAGATCAAAGATTACCTAGCGAAGTTAGGCGAAAGCCCAAAAAAGACTGCCATCTGGGTGGATGATACGACTGTCGAGGGCCCGTTCTACGAGGAAGCCTCGGCCATCGAAACCATCTACCAACAAACGATTGCCACCGTAGATGCAAGCAAGGGCGATGAAGAAATTGACCTTCAAGTAAAACAGTTTTTGCAAGAATTTACGAACAAAGCCTTTCGCGGGAAAGAGGCCGCACCTGAGTTCGAGAAGCTTGTCTTTAAAATATACAGCCTCGACCGCGAGCAGGGCAAAGAGCTCAAAGAATCTCTCATCACGCCTCTGGCGATGATCCTCAGCTCTCCCAGCTTCCTTTACCTCATGGAAGATGCTCCTGCTACCAAAGAAGGTATCGTTAATGAGGTGGAATTTGCCAACCGAATCTCCCACTTCCTCTGGAGTCGATCAGCATCAGGTGAGCTTCTTGCAGACGCTAAAGCCGGCAAACTAAAGGACAAGGAAGTGCTAAAAAAACACGTCGACCGCATGCTCAAGCACAAAAAAAGCTTCGCACTCTCTGAAGGGTTTTTCACTCAATGGGTGGATTTAAAACGATTTGAAGCCGTCGGTATTGATGAAACCACCCATATCAAATTCAATAAAGGAATACGGGATTCTGCTAAACTCGAAGTGCAGAATTTCTTCGACACATTGATAAAGGAAAACCTCAGCATCACTCAATTAATAGACTCTGACTTCGTCGTCATCAATGACCTCCTGGCCTTACATTACGGGCTCGAAGCGCCCAATAAAGAAGGCGGGTTCCGCAAAGTCAAACTCCCTGCAGATTCACCACGTGGTGGGCTACTGGGAACCGTAGCCTTCCTCTCCATGGGTTCTAATGGAGAACGCTCATCCCCCATCATCCGTGGCGCGCTCATCCAGGAGAGGTTCTTCAACAGAAAACCTCCTCCACCGCCACCCAACGTCCCTGAGCTTGAAAATGCCAGTGACAAGCCGCTGGCTGTAAAAGAGAGCATTGAGCTCCACCGTCAAAAAGCTCAATGCGCATCCTGCCATAGTAGTTTCGACCCATTAGGATTCGGCTTAGAAAACTTTGATCTCCTCGGACAATGGCGAGACCTGGAAACGATAAGAGCTCACGACATCAAAGGTGAGGCTCAAAAAGACACAAAACCAAAACTCATCCCCGTGAGAGCCGAGGGTGTATTCCCTAACAATGAACCATTTCAGAACCTGGATGAATTCCGGGCTGGGCTAATGGCGCACAAGCATCTGCTGACCCGCTCGATCACGGAAGGTCTGTTATCTTACGGATTAGGCAGACACATCGAATTTGCCGACCAGCAAGCACTCGATGAGATCTGCAAAAAGGCCGGCCAAAACAACGAACAAATCGGCGACCTCATCTACTCCATCATCAGTCACCCACTTTTCAAAAAAGCGGATCAATTCACAGACCCCTCAACTGCAAAAAATTAACCCAACGATATTATGAGTCTACACCTATATAACCGACGCACTGTGCTCAAAGCAGGAGCCACCTCCCTGGCACTCCCATTCATGGAGTCGCTCAGTATGGCCCAAGTTGCCAAGGTAGCCAAAGCGGCTACCGCCGCCGTCCCCAAACGCTTTCTCTTTATTGGCTGTGGCTACGGATTCACCACACACAGCTTCTTCCCAACCAAAGCAGGAAAATTCTCCGAAATCGGGCTCACCCCGGGACTTGAGCCACTCGACCGCCACAAAGATGACATCACCATGGTCTCAAACCTCACCAACCTAGGTGCCAGAAACCCTCACGCCGGCAGTACTACCTACCTCACGGGAGCGGATGTTGGAGGCACTAGACGTCGAAAATTTATCAACTCCATTTCACTCGACCAGGTGATTGCTAAGAACATCGGTCAGGATACTCGCTTCTCAAGCCTCGCACTCTGTGGGGAAGATGCGAGCGGACATGGCCCGGGACTCTCTATGTCCTGGTCGGATAAGGGGAACCCCATTCCTGGCATCAAAAATCCTCTCTCACTCTATCATGAGCTCTTCGGTCAAAGCAAAGAAAGTAGTGCTGAGCGAGAGTATCGCCTCTCCCAAAAACGCAGCATCCTCGATGCCGTAGTCGCGGAGCTCAAATTCTCAAAAAAGAAACTCAGCAAGACCGATCAAGATAAACTGGAAGATTACCTGCAATCCATTCGTCAGATCGAACAAAGCATTAGCAAGGAGGTCGAATGGGCGAATACCCCAAAACCAAATGCTCCACCAAATGTTCCCCTTACAAAACCAGGAGACAGTATGGACGGAGTCCAATCGCTAAAGATCCTCCAACAGCTCATGGTGGCAGCCTTTCAAACCGACTCAACCAGAGTCATCACCTATAGGCAACCAGTAGACTCCTTGCTCAAAAGCTGGGGAATGAATATCGGATCTCACACGCTCTCTCACCGCTACAGCGGGGCTCGCGCCGAGATGTCCAGGTTAAGAGACTTTAAATCCATGGAGCTATTCGCAGGCCTTATTGACCTGTTTAAAAAGACCCCGGACACGAATGGTCAAAGCCTCTTTGACTCCACCCTCATCAGCTATGGATCTAACATCCGCATGGGTCACGGTCTAAAAGGCTGCCCTTCTATCTACACAGGTGGCGCAGCAGCAAAACTAAAAACCGGCGAGCACATCATCCTGCCGGAGGAAGACACTCCACTCGCCAACTACTGGCTCACTCTCTGCCAACAATCAGGTATAGAGATGGACAGCTTCAGCCACAGCACGGGGACCATCAGCGAACTGGTTCACTCTTGATATACATGAAAACAATCAACAAAATGACTTTTAAAACCTATCCGCTCCATCCCTAAGTCGCACGCGGCTTCATCATACGATATCATTTCCCATGCATCAAATAAGACATATCAAGCCATTTGCCCTCTTACTAACACTCACAACATCCATGCCCAAAACTCACTTTATGAAATTAATACCAGTCGCTATCGCCTTGTTAGCGGGTTTAATAACCGCACCCGCCTTTGCCGACCAAACCAATCAGGATCCAGAACGCCAACGTTCGTCCGAAGTTGCCACCGGCGAAGAATCCGTCGCAGCAGATGTCATGATCCGGGGCACGGTGATGGACGCAGATGATGCCGCCGTATCGGGTGCAGAGGTTCTTGTATTCCCTAGGCCCCCCTTCCCTGGGGAAAAGCAATTCGAGATGGAGCCGATTGCGCAGGCGGTGACCGGGCCGGACGGCTCGTTTCAGGTAATGGTCAGGCAAGGTTCATTCGCCGTCACGGCGCGCTCCAAGGGCATGCTGGCCATCGCGGCCTTCGGTGGTAGCACCGGTGACCATAAAGTCATCGACGGTATGGATGTCCACATGAAGCCGATCGCCCGTGCAACGGGACGTGTTCTTGACCCGGACGGTCAACCCATTGCCGGTCAATTGGTTCGTTTCAATCGGAGTTACGGCTACAGTATTCATAGTGCCACAAAATACGAGGAGATCATTCACCAAGCGCGTGGCAGGTTTTCCGTCGTTACCGATGAGCAAGGCAGGTTCGAGATCACCTCGCCAGCGGATACAGCTTACACTGTCACCATCTCGAGCCCGTTCGCAGCGTACCAGGAGACACATACCCTCACCGATGGTGCCGAAATCCTGCTGCAGCTGGATAAATAAAATGAAACATCAATCAATTAAAGTCGCGTTAGGAGCGCTCCTTTTGACACCAAGTGTCAGCTTAGCGGATATCGTGCCTGCTGCACTCTTCACCGATCACATGGTCATCCAGCGTGAGACCCAAGCACCCGTCTGGGGCTCGGCAGACGCAGGGGAAAAGGTAAGCGTCACCGGCAGCTGGGGAGAAAGCGCGGTGACCACCGCAGATGCCTCCGGAAAATGGATGGTCAAGCTGAAGACCCCAGAGGCAGGTGGCCCTCATACCCTGACCCTGAAAGGCAACAACACGATTGAAATTAAAGACGTGCTCTCCGGAGAAGTCTGGTTCTGCTCCGGGCAGTCGAACATGGAGTGGAGGATGGAACAGCTGGCCAAGGTGTCTGCCAAGCGCACCACGCCGGAACACATCCCCACGGCAAATTATGTCAAAAAGGAAATGGAAACCGCGAGTGATGCGCTGCTGAGGCAGTTTACCGTGGCCAAGACCAAATCACCCATGAAGCCGCTGAGCACACTCAAGGGGACTTGGCTGGATTCATCACCGCAGAACAATCCTGGTTTTTCAGGCACCGCCTATTTCTTTGCTCGCGAGCTGCGCAGAGAGCTCAATGTTCCGGTGGGTCTGATCAATTGTGCCTGGGGCGGCACACGCATCGAACCCTGGATACCGGCTGAAGCCTTTCAGGCGGATAAGGAAATGGCAGCCTATTACCAAAAGAACCCAAAGCAGGCAGCTACCATCTTTAATGGCATGGTTAACCCGGTGATCCCCTATGCCATCCGCGGCACCATCTGGTATCAGGGTGAATCCAATCGCGATTACAATACCCTCAAGTACGAACAACACTTCAGTGCGATGATTGGTACCTGGCGCAAACTGTGGGCACAGGGCGAGTTTCCGTTCTACTTCGTCCAGCTGACCAACTACCAGGGACGCTCGCGCGCGAGCTACGACCCACCCGCGATGAAGCCCGTGGAGTATGACGGCTGGCCCACCATCTGTGACCAGCAGCGCCGCACACTCCGGGTGAAAAACACCGGCATGACGGTTTCGAGTGACATCGGGGAAGCCCATGACGTGCACGCACATAACAAAGTGGACGTCGGCAAGCGGCTCGCCCTCTGGGCCTTGAAGCATGATTATCAACAACCAGTCCCCGCGTGCAGCGGGCCACTTTATAAGAGTCACAAGATCGATGGCAAACAAGTCATCATCGAGTTTGATCATGCCGGCTCCGGGCTGATGACCGGTTCAAAAACCGGCATGGAAGCCACCCAAGAAACACAAGACCCCTTGACCTATTTCCAGATTTGCGGGGCTGACCGTCAGTGGAAATGGGCGCAGGCTGAAATCACCGGGGAAGACGAAGTAACGGTCTCCCACCCCGAAGTATCAAACCCAACCGTAGTCCGCTACGCCTGGTCCACGAATGCCAAAGCCGCCAATCTGTATAACAAAGAGGGCCTGCCAGCCTCGATCTTCAGCACTGAAGCTGAGATTCGAGATCACGCTGTGGCGGCGGAAGCTGTGGCTCCTGCGAAAAAGCAGGCGGCTTCCTCAAACGAGAAATCTCCTTCCAAGGCCTCACTGAAAAAGAACGACCGGATTGTCTTTCTCGGAGATTCGATTACCCAGTTGGGGGTCAAGGAGGATGGCTATGTCGCCTTAACTTCGCAAGCCATTGCCAAAGCCTATCCTGAACTAGGAATTGAAGTGGTAGGAGCTGGAATCAGCGGCCATAAAGTTCCTGACTGTCAGAAACGCCTCGACCGCGATGTGCTCCAAAAGAACCCCACAATCGTTGTGATCTATATCGGCATCAATGACGTCTGGCACTGGAGCCTGCCTAAGAGGGGTGGAAAAGGCTTTAGGAAAGGCACAACGCCGGAAAAGTTCGAAAGCGGCTTGAAGGATATGATCTCAAAGATCAACGCGGTCGGAGCACGGGTTATCCTCTGCACCCCCACCGTTATCGGTGAGAAGTCTGATGGTTCTAATCCTGATGACAAGCGGCTCGACGAGTATGCGGATATCAGCCGGAAGGTCGCCAAGGATACCGGTTCTCAACTCCTCGACTTCAGAACGGCATGTATCGACTACCTCAAAGCACACAACCCGGAGAATGCTGAACGCGGCATTTTGACTGGAGACCGCGTTCACATGAACGCGGCAGGTAACCGCTTTCTGGCGACAAATGTTCTCCGTGCATTGAACGTGCCGGTCCCAGCCTCATTGAAAAAATAAACACGAAGCCAGCTTTAAGATGCCTATTACTCTTCCACCGATCACCCGTCGCCAGTTCATCAAGCGCTCACTCGCTTATGGTGGCACGGCGGTGATAGCGCCCCGCGTATGGGCCGCCGCGGATCGTGGAGATACCGGCCTGGATCAGAACCGGGTTGCCCTGCTTGCGGATACCCACATCAGTGCTGACCCAAGCCAACGCTACCCGGGAACCAAGTGGCCCGGCTCACCCGTCAAGGAGGAGGAGCATGAATGGGTCAACATGGCAGATTGCCTTAGCAAAGCAGCCAAGAGTATCATCGCACTGAACCCACGGCCTGCTCACCTGATCGTCAATGGCGACTGCGCTTTGAGTAATGGCAGGGAAGGCGAATACAAAGAGTTCCTCAGACTGGTGGAGCCGATACGTGCCGCGGGCATCACCGTTCACGTGACCATTGGCAATCATGACAATCGTGACAACCTGTGGAAACTGCTCCCCTTCCTCAAGCAAGAGCAAATGGGCATTCACGCGGGTGTCATTGAATTACCACACGCGAACTTCATGTTGCTGGATTCAGGAAAAAAGGGAATCCTGGGAGAGGATCAGTTAGACTGGCTCGCCAACCAACTCGACCAACGAGCTGATAAACCCGCCCTGATCTTTGGTCATTTCAACCCCTACCCCAACCGAGGCGTGCGCCCCATCCGGGGCATGCGTGATGGGCCCGCTTTATTGAAAATTCTCGCCGAGCGAAAGCATGCCAAGGCTTATTTTTATGGCCACACCCATGAGTGGCAGCATGACCAAGTGGATCACCTTCATCTGATCAATCAGCCCGCAGTCAGCTATTACTTTGGCAAAGGCCATGCCCATGGCTGGGTCGACATGAAGCTCACTGAAACATCCGCCGAGCTGCAGCTGCACTGTATTGACCACGAACACAAGCAACACGGCGAGCTGAAAACCTTACACTTATGAACAGCATCATGATGATCAATAAACTGCTGATTACAGCCGCGATACTATCTTTGAGTCTTCTCATCGCGCAGGATGCCGGAGCATAGTTAGGAACTATCCTAATGTCGTCTTGTTCTTCCTTGATGACAGTGGCTACGGCGATTACGCACACCATGGCAACCCCACCATTCAAAGTTCCGCCACAGGTGGCCGCGATGCGGCCAGTTCGAGTTACTAGTTCGAGTTGAAAGTGAACACATCCTGCTATGCTCCTCAACACAGATGAGCACGGATGGAAGAAGATGAACACAGATCATGCATGCACGGTAGGGCGCGTTGGCCTCAACGCGCCGCTGTATTGCTTAGCGCCTCTGCGTCTTTGCGTGAGTCTCCTTATTGGGCACGCTATCCGCCTGAGGCGGACACCAAGATCGCCAAAATCGCCAAGGGGGATGAGTAGCCGCGAAGCGTCTTCAACAAAGAACCAAGAACAGCCGCGCAGCGGCTCCCTACTTCAACTAGCAACTCGAACTTTCAACTCGAACTGGCCGCATAGCGGCTATCAAAGAACCAAGAACAGCCGCTCCGCGGCTCCCTACTTCAACTTCAACTGGCCGCTTTGTGGCCTACTTAAACTGGCGCAAGCGGCACCCTAAAAAATGAGGATATCTTTTTTAAGACGAATGTGTTATAAATATATCAATCAATGCATAAGTTTTATTTAATTTATCTTAACTAATGAGCGATAGCCGCGCAGCGGCCAACCAAGAACAAAGAACCAAGAACTCTCAAAACCCAAACCTAACAAACATTATGAATACAAAAAAAATCCTAGCACTCCTCATTTCAGGGGTATTCGCAACAACCATGGCTTCTCAGGGGGCGGTTGTTATCATGCAGGTCCAAACTACGACCGACAACGTTAACAATGACCTGCAAGCAGGTTGGGACCGCGTCGATGGAGGCGACGATGCCAATTCGATCACCGGAGTGGTGGACGGCGTCACCATCACCGTCGATGCGGGGTTCGGTCGGACGGAACAGAACGGCAGTCGTTATACAGACGTTGACCATACCGACGGAGATCTCGACAACCTGCTGAGGGGTGGGCGCATAACCAACAGCGCAGCTACTGATATCACTCTGACCCTCGAAGGCCTGGCTGACGGGGACTACTTGATCACCACCTATCACCACGCGACCTTTGATTTATCCGACGGGATTTTGGATTATGACGTCAATCTGACCGATGCCAACGGAACGGATGTTCTGGTGCACGATGATCTTGCCATCAGTCATGGCACGAGTGTGACCACTGCCGATTTGGCGGCACCGGTAACCGCGTTCACCGTCAGCGGTGGTAACGACGTCAGTCTCACCTTTGCAGGGGTGACCTTTACCGCGTCTGACATGCTAGTGTTGAACGGATTCGAACTGAGCGCCGTCCCCGAGCCCAGCTCAACGGCTCTCTTAGGGCTCGGAGGCCTGGCCCTCGCTCTGCGCAGACGCAGGAGCTGATCTGCCTGCGGCAGACGATGAGCGATGAAGGATGAGCGATAGCCGCAAAGCGGCTCATGACTACTTCAACTTAAACTCTCCACTTCAACTTTCAAAACCCCTGCTGTGACCCACAGCGGGGTTTTTTATTACCTGCTGGATTTCACTATTCACTATTCCAAATTCACCATTCCGCCGCAGGCGGCTGGCGGGGTTTTTTATTACCTGCTCCTCAACACAGATAGACACGGATGGCTAGCCGCCTGCGGCGGCAGTTCGAGTTGAAAGTTCGAGTTTAAGTCAAGAAGCTCACGCCAAGCCGCCAAGGTCGCCAAGGTGGATGCGAAGCCCAAGTAGCATGAGCGGCTCACAACGAAGAACGAAGAACCAAGAACCAAGAACCAAGAACCAAGAACCAAGAACCAGGAACCAGGAACCAAGAACCAAGAACCAAGAACCAGGAACCAGGAACAGCCGCCGCAGGCGGCTAATTCACCATTCTGCGGCACAGCCGCAGCCGCGCACCCTAAATAATGGGGATATAATAAATGATAAATCATGATAGAGTCCACGTTCCTATAAAGTGCGGTCATTGCACACGGAAGCCGATCTAAATCAGCCCGCATTAACAGAGGGAACATTACCGATGATCAAGAAAACATTACCTGCAATCACTACAATAGTTAAGCTGCTCGCCATCGGCTTGTCTTTTGTTACTCCTCTGAACGCAGAACCCCAAAAGCCCCACGAAAAGCCCGGCGAAGAACTGACCGTAAGAGTCATGACCTACAATGTATATAAGGGTGGCTTGGGGCGTAAGCAACCTTTGTCTCAAACCGCGAAGGTGATTCAGGAGGCCAAGGCAGATGTGGTCGGCTTGCAAGAGTTGGCAATACGAGGGCGCAACGAACATCCGGACAACTTGGCAAAGTTGCTGGGCTTTAATCGCTACGACAACATCTTAACGCGTTATGAGATTGTCGAGGAGAAGAGATACGGCATCAAGGTCAAGCTGCCTTCAGGGCAGGAAGCCTACATCTTCAACTTGCATCTATCATCCAATCCATATCAGCCCTACCAGCTTATGGGCATTCAGCCAAAGTTTAAGGGACACA
>Ga0209833_1001217_pt1 | contig 17451 bp, 17 predicted proteins | sample COGITO_mtgs_1105_3_FD_184797 | JGI IMG/M metagenome (GOLD analysis project Ga0209833, IMG submission 184797) | Pelagic marine microbial communities from North Sea - COGITO_mtgs_110506 (SPAdes) (version 2) | ecosystem: Environmental > Aquatic > Marine > Epipelagic ... | reverse complement strand
GTTTTTCTTGGTAAGAATGTGGCGTTTTCCTTGCTTCCGGCGAAGAATTTTCCCTGTGCCCGTCACCTTGAATCTCTTGGCGACGGCCTTACGGGTCTTTGCTGTACCTTTTGATTTGGCCATGGGGCGGCGAAGCTAGCGAGGCAACGCTCTTTTGCAAGGGAATTTTTGTCCTTTTTGCAGTCTCGGGGCTACTTTTTTTACAGAGGTATATTTCGAGGGCCCCGATAGCTGCTCGATCTAATGTCTTGCGGCTATTCCCATCAAGGCATACGCCAGCTTAGCGGCGGTATAAGAACACGCATGAAACTCATCGCGGGGTGCTAGCTCAACGACGTCAAGCCCCAGAATACGGCGGTTTTTTGCAACATTCTCACATAAGGCAAGGGCCTGCCACCAGTCTAGGCCTCCGGGCTCAGGTGTTCCGGTAGCAGGCATCAGCGAGCTATCAAAGCCGTCTATGTCAAAGGTGAGATAAATATTCTTGGGGAAGTCTTCAGGAAGAACCGTGCCCGGAATACCTTGCTGATAAAGCTCACGGGCATCCAGATAGGGTACCTTGTGTGTTGCACGGTAGTCGACTTCTTCTAGGCAGAGGTTACGCACGCCAATCTGGAAAATGGGAACTCCCAATTCATGGATGCGACGCATCACACAGGCGTGACTGTCTGGACTTTGCTCGTAAGTGTCCCTGAGGTCGGCGTGGGCATCTAGCTGCACAACTCCAAAATCCTGACGGAGATCGAGCAAGGCCTGAACAGGCGCAAGCGAAAGGCTATGCTCCCCTCCTAGTAGAACGGGGATGCGGTCGGCCTTGTAAACTGGGGTGCAGGCTGCGTGTATATTGCCGAGGCAGGTGGGCATGTCACCGGAGCAATCAATGGCGGCAGTGGTGTGGATTCCATGCTCTCCGGGGCAGGATATGCCGTCAAAACTTTCCAGTTGGTAGGAGGCATTAAGAATAGCCTCGGGGCCTAGGGCTGTGCCTGAACCGTAGGAAACACTTTTTTCCAGGGGTACGGGGATCACATGAAAAAGTGCCTCTGCAGCGCTGGACTGAGGATATTCAGAAGAAAGAAAATGAGACATGTCAGGAGAGGCGGTTGCGGTAGTCATCATAGCTGAATTCGCGATCAATGATGATAGCATCTGATTGTGGGCGGTAGCGGCCGATGGCTGGATGATGAATACCATTGAAATGGTTGGTCTTGACCATGGAGTAATGTGCCATGTCGGTAAAGACGATCCTCTCACCGATCTCAAGAGGTTGATCAAAGGACCATTGGCCGATGACATCCCCCGCTAAGCAGGTGGTGCCCCCGAGCGTATAGGTGTGTTTTTTCTCACCAGGAATAGCCCCGCCGATGATCTCGGGTCGGTAGGGCATTTCTAGGACATCCGGCATGTGCGCGGTGGCAGAGGTATCCAGAATGGCAATGGTCTGCCCGCTAGAATCAAAAATATCCATCACACTGGCAATGAGGTAACCGGTATTGAGGGCGACGGCTTCACCAGGCTCTAGGTAGACATCAATGTCGTAAGTCTTTCTGAGGTGCTCAATAAGCTCGATAAGCAATGAGGTATCGTAGTCTGGCCGCGTGATATGATGACCTCCTCCGCAATTGAGCCACTTGACCTGGTGGAGGAAATCTCCGAACTTCGCCTCAACATGCTCAAGCGTGCGTGCTAGGGTGTCGGCATTTTGCTCACACATGGTGTGGAAGTGGAGCCCTTCTAGTCCCTGCAGAATGTTGGGGCTCATCTGGTGGAGGTCTGCTGCGCTAACCCCAAAACGGGTTCCTTGGCAACAGGGGTTATAGATTTCAGTCTCCACCTCCGAGTATTCCGGGTTAATACGGAGTCCAAACGAAGCCACGGTATCCTGATCATGGATCAAATGCTGAAAGTGTTGCCACTGCGTAAGACTATTGAGGGTGATGTGCTGACATTGTTTACGGAGACTCTCTATCTCCTCGTCCCGGTAGGCGACGAAGTAGGCGTGAACCTCACCGCCAAATTTTTCAAACCCGAGCAACGCTTCATTCATCGAGCTCGCAGTGGTCCCGCGAAGCACTTCCGATATTTGTGGAAAGGTTGACCACATCGCATAGCCCTTGAGTGCCAGGATGATCTTTGCTCCCGAGCGGCACTGCACCTCGTCGAGCACGGCCAGATTTCTGGCCAGAAGACTCTCATCAATCAGAAAGCAAGGGGTCGGAAGCTCCTCTCGCTGACGTATTTCCTCAATGCTATGTGACATTACTCAAAGGGTTTAATGCGAAGGAGCTAAGGATTGTGCTTAAGAAGTTGCTGCAAGAAAGGAGCCCCGTCGACGACCTCCCATGGCAGACCGTATTGAGCCAGCGCTGCCATAAAAGGATCAGGGTCGTGCTGCTCCATATTGTAAACCCCAGGCTTTTTCCAATGACCGTCGAGAACCATCTTGGCACCGATCATCGCAGGAACACCCGTCGTATAGCTGATTGCCTGGGAGTTTGTTTCCCGATAAGCCTCCTCGTGATCACATATATTGTAGATGTATTTCTGCAGACGCTGCCCGTCTTTGATGCCATCGATCACACAACCAATACAGGTCTTGCCCTTGGTCAGCGGCCCCAACGAGGCGGGATCAGGAAGAACCATTTTAAGAAACTCAAGAGGCGCGATTTTTTCACCCCCAACATCAATGGGCTCAATGGATGTCATGCCAACATTTTCTAACACCTTGAGGTGATTGATGTAGTTCTGCGAGAAGGTCATCCAGAAACGCAGACGTTTAACACCCTTGAGGTGTTTGCACAGCGATTCCATTTCCTCATGGTAAAGCAGGTAAATATCGCGGCTACCTACTTCCGGGTGAGGAAACTCAAATGACTGGCTCACCTCCAGTGGTTCGGTTTCCCGCCATTGGCCCTCTTGCCAAAAGCGGCCCTTGGCGGTGATTTCTCGGATGTTGATTTCGGGATTAAAATTCGTGGCGAATGGCAGGCCGTGATCCCCGGCATTGGCATCGATGATGTCAACGGTATGAATCTCATCAAAAAAGTGCTTCTGAGCGTAGGCACAAAAAACGTTGGTGACCCCAGGGTCAAAACCAGACCCAAGCAGAGCACTTAGACCGGCATCAGCAAAACGCTGATGATACGGCCACTGGTATTCATAGGAAAATCGAGGGTCGTCCTTGGGCTCGTAGTTGGCCGTATCGAGGTAGTGCACCTTAGCCTGCAGACACGCCTCCATCAGTGACAGGTCCTGATAGGGCAGCGCCACGTTGATGAGGATATCAGGCTGAACCTTCGCCATCAATGCGACCACCGCGCTGACATCATCTGCATCCACTTCTGCGGTCTGAATCGGGTAATCTATTTCCTCAGCGATGGCATCACATTTTGAACGAGTGCGGGAAGCGAGGGTTATATTTCCGAATGTTTCCGGAAGCTGGCTACATTTGTGCGCCACTACGCGGCCAACGCCGCCGGCACCGATGATGAGTGTGGTTTTCATGACTGTTAGAAGATAAGGTTAATAAACTAATGATTAGGTGATTCAAAGTAGGTGTATCCACCAATGCTTTCACAATAAGCGTTCATGAATTGACGCCTTTGGCTCGGAGTGATTTTACCATCCACCACGGATCGCTCAGCAAGGCTGCGAAAACGTTCCACCAGACTCTTGGGGTCATATTCCACGTAGGAGAGGACATCGGAGACGGTATCACCAGCAAGCTCACTGAGATAATGGACTTTGCCGTCCTTGAGCCCGACACTCACCACATTGGTGTCACCTAATAAATTATGCAGATCCCCCAGGGTTTCCTGATAGGCCCCGACGAGGAAAACGCCGATCAGGTAGTCCTCATTATCTTTGAGCTCGTGCAGAGGAATGTGCTTTTGATGTTCGCCGTTGATAATGAAATTATCGATCCGGCCATCACAATCACAAGTGATGTCTGCGATGATTGCCTTGGTAGTCGGTTCTTCATCGAGACGATGAATGGGCATGACCGGAAAAAACTGGTTGATTGCCCAGGAGTCCGGGAGTGACTGGAAGAGACTGAAATTACCGTAATAAACATCAATAAAAGGAGTAATCAAACCGAGCTCCTCGGGAAGCTGATCCAGATCACCGGCCATCTCCATGATCTGAGTAATGATGCGGACAAAGAGCGAGCTGCAATAAGCACGCTCATGGAGCGAAACATTGCCGTGCCGGAAGAGGGAAAAAATCTCATTACGGAAGTAGTTGGCATCATTATAGCACTCTTGGAGATTCTCGGCATTGAGACTATCCTCCACCTCACTTAGCTTGACCAAATAGGGGTGTGGATCTTCAGGAAGTTTATGCGAGATAACATCCGACGAAGGGCTATTCACATCAAGGATGTTAAAAATCAGCACTGAGTAATAAGCCGCAACAGCCCGCCCCGATTCACTGATGATAGTGGGATGCTGGGTTCCAGATTCATCACAAACGGTTTTAACCACATCGACGATGTCGGCTGCATACTCCCTGGTGCCGTAATTGCGACTGTTGTGGCCACTACTCGATGAACCGTCGTAATTAATGCCCAGTCCGCCGCCGATATCCAACAATCCCATAGCCGCTCCCAGCTGCTCGAGCTCTGTGTAGATACGGGTAGCCTCAGCGGCCGCTTCACGGATAGCACGGATGTCTGGGACTTGTGAACCTTGGTGGTAGTGGAGAAGTTGCAGGGCACCCAATTTGCCGTGCTCGCGTAGCGTCTCGACGGCATTGATGATTTGACTGGTGGTGAGACCAAAGACACTGTTCTCCCCACCGGAGCTCGACCAGTGACTGTTGTTGGATGTAGAGAGCTTGGCCCGGATGCCGAGTATGGGCTCAATTCCAAGGGCAGCGGAACGCTCAAGGATAAGATCGAGCTCTGAGGGCATTTCCACCACAAGCACGATCTGCAGACCCATCTGTAGGCTCTGCAGGGCAAGATCAATGAACTCCTGGTCCTTGTAGCCGTTGCAGATGATATAAGCCTCCGGGTCATGCATATAAGCCAGAGCCGCGAGAAGCTCAGGCTTACTGCCAGCCTCGAGCCCAAAATGATATTTTTCACCAAACTGGGTGATGCCCTCAATGACCTGTTGCTGCTGATTGACCTTGATGGGGTAAACACCACGGTAATGGCCACGATAATTGCTTTCCTCGATAGCATCATGAAACGCCTCATTGAGTTTGCTGATCCGCTCTGTGAGCAAATCATGGAAGCGAAGCAGTAAAGGTGTTTCGAGACCACGTTCGCGTATGCCCGATACGATGTCCAGAATACTGGCTTTGACCGTTTGCCCCTCTTTTGTGAGGTGAACAGAAAGATCGCCGTCGGAACGAATGCTGAAAAGGTCGTTGGACCATCGGTCAACACCATATAACTCATTGGCTTGCTGCACATTCCATGTGGCAGCTACAGGTAACTCATTCATTGTTGGGTAATAGAAAGTGCTTAAATAAACTTTCTCAGACGGATTTTACGTCATGGGCTTGTAGGTTGATTTTATATCAATGAACAGAATATTTCCGCCCCACAAAGCAATTTTATGATATATAAATCCAGCCCCTGCAGACTGCTGAAAATAAACTTCCATATCATCTTCCTTTGACACGCTCAACTTGCCTAAGCTTTCCATGGCGAGACCTCGATTGATTGGATCCATTCCCTGGTAACAACTCAATATTGTTAGACTAAAACTCACTCCCCCAGCCTTGACGAGCACACCCCCCTTACCTCTAAATCACTGACATGCGAACGCTGATCAAACACGCCCTGCACAGCAAGGCCGCCATGGATATCATTACGGTCAAAGGCTGGGTGCGCACCCGCCGTGATTCCAAGGATTTCTCCTTTCTGGAAATGAATGATGGCAGCTGCCTTGCCAACATCCAGTGCATTGCCGATACAGGCATCCCCGGCTACGAGGATGTCACCAAGATGACCACTGGCTCTGCCGTTGGCATCACTGGTAAGCTGGTGGAATCACCCGGCAAGGGACAGCAGTGGGAAATCCATGCTACCGAGATAGAACTCATTGGCGAAGCCCCCGCCGACTACCCCCTGCAGAAAAAAGGCCACACCGCTGAGTTCCTGCGCTCCATCGCCCACCTGCGCCCGCGCGCCAACCTTTATGGAGCCCTCTTCCGCATGCGCTCCCGTATGGCTCAAGCCGCGCACCGGTTTTTTGACGAACGTGATTTCACCTACGTGCACACCCCGATCATCACCGACTCCGATTGTGAAGGTGCCGGAGAAATGTTCCGCGTCACTACGCTGGACCCCAGCCAAGCCGGGGCCCAGAAATTTGAAAATGATTTCTTTGGTAAAGCCACCTACCTCACTGTCAGCGGCCAGCTCGAAGGCGAGGCCTTTGCCACCGCACTCTCCAACATCTACACCTTCGGCCCCACCTTCCGGGCAGAAAACTCCCACACCAGCCGCCACGCTTCCGAGTTCTGGATGATTGAACCTGAAATGGCGTTCTGTGATCTTGAGGGTGACATGGACCTCGCCGAAGAGTTCACCAAGTATCTTGTCGATGACACCCTGAACAACAACGAGGGCGACCTCGACATCTTTGCCCGCTTTGTCGACAAAGGCCTGTTGGAGCGTCTTAAGTTCGTCTCGGAAAAACCCTTTCAGCGCATCTCCTACACGGAAGCCATAGAAATCCTTGAAAGCAGCGGCCAAAAATTCGACTACCCGTTCAGCTGGGGCATCAACCTGCAGTCAGAACACGAGCGTTTCCTCACCGAGCAACACTTCAAATGTCCGGTCACGGTTTATAATTACCCGAAAAGCATCAAACCTTTTTACATGCGCACCAACGAGCCGGACAGCGAAGGGCGACTCACCGTCACCGCTATGGACCTGCTGGTGCCTGGCATCGGCGAGATCATCGGTGGTGCCCAACGTGAGGAGCGTATCGACATTCTGCGTGCCAACATGCAGGAGGATGATCTAAGCCTCGAGGACTACAGCTGGTATCTTGACCTGCGCAAATACGGCAGCTGCCCACATGCGGGCTTCGGGATGGGCTTTGAGCGCATGCTGATGTTCGTCACCGGCATGAAAAACATCCGTGATGTGCTGCCCTTTCCGAGAACTCCTGGGCATTGTGAATTTTAGCCCCGCTGAAGACCCTCTTTTTGAGTTCCGTAAAAAAGCCTGTTCATCCTGAAAATCCTGTCTAAAAAAACATCATGATCGTTTCTCCAAAAATCCGCGGTTTCATCTGCACGACCTCACATCCAGACGGCTGCGCTGCCAACGTCCAGGAACAAATCAACTTCGTTAAATCTCACCCTAAAATCGAAAACGGCCCTAAGAGCGTTCTCGTCATTGGTGCCTCTGCTGGCTACGGCCTGGCTTCACGCATTGTTCCTGCCTTTGGCTCGGGCGCCAACACCCTGGGTGTCTTCTTCGAAAAGCCCGGCACCGAGACACGCAGCGGATCCGCGGGCTGGTATAACTCAGCGGCATTCGAAAAAGCGGCCACCGCTGAAGGTCTGTTTGCCAAGTCACTCAATGGCGACGCCTTTTCCCACGAACTCAAAAAACAGGCAGTCGACATCATCAAAAATGAGATGGGCGGCAAGGTCGACCTGATCGTCTATTCACTCGCCTCCCCTCGCCGCACCGATCCCGACACCGGCGAAGTCTTCAAATCCGTGCTCAAAACCACCGGTGGAGATTACACCAACAAAACCCTCAATACCGATAAAGGAGAAGTCTCCGAAGTGACTATTGGCGCTGCCACTGAGGAGGAAATCGCCGATACCGTGAAAGTCATGGGTGGCGCAGACTGGGAGCTCTGGATCGATGCCCTCGCGGATGCCGACTGCCTTGCCGAAGGTGTCAAAACCGTAGCCTACTCCTACATCGGCCCCAAGCTCACCTGGCCCATCTACACCGACGGCACGATTGGCTGTGCCAAAAAAGACTGTGAGCGCGCCAGTGCGGCCATCCACGCCAAGCTCAGCGAGTCTCTCGGCGGCTGTGCTTATGTTTCAGTCAACAAAGCTCTGGTCACCCAAGCTTCCTCAGCCATTCCAGTAGTGCCTCTCTACATCTCCATTCTTTACAAAGAAATGAAGGCCAAAGGTATCCATGAAGGCTGCATTGAGCAAATCCAGCGCCTCATGGCCGATCGGCTTTACTCTGGAGACCTTCAACTTGATGAAGACGGCCGCATCCGTGTCGATGACTGGGAAATGCGCGACGACATCCAGCAAGCCATCGCTGGCGCATGGGAAAATATTTCCAATGACAACTTCAATGAGCTAGCCGACTTCCAAGGTTACAAGGATGACTTCTTGAAACTCTTCGGCTTCGGTCTCAACGGTGTCGACTATGAAGCAGACACCGATATCGCCACTGCACCAGCCTCGCTGGCCTAACAAGTCGGGGGTGCTCATTGGCTCACTCAACTGACAGCGGCTAAAACCCTAACCAAACGCCGACTAAGCATGCCCGCCGTGACCAACTTGCGCCTCTTTGCCATCGCCCTGATTGCAACGGCATCCTGCTTCTTCTCTTCCTGTGGAGAGAAGGAAACCCCGGAGACTAAAACCACCACCGAAGCCGCTAATGCCGTTGCAGCAGATGCCGCAGTGACTGAAAAAGAGACCGTGCAGCAAGACAGCCCTGAGAGTCTTACCGATGAATTTGTTATGCAAATGGACCTGTCTCTGGACGCTATGCTCTCAGCCAAAGACAAGGCGACCGCGGACGAGGCCAGCAAAAAGATCTTCAGTATCGGCGATGACATTGCGGCCATCGCAGCCCGCCTCGACAAACTCGAGACATCCAGCGACGAAGAAAGACGCCAGCTGCTCGACAAAAGTGAGGTGGCGTTCAAACTCTTTATCCAGAAGGCAAATTCCCCCGCTATGGGAGACATCCTCAATGACCCAGAAATTCTCCAGGCATTGGCGCCTGCTAGAGAGCATTTCAGCAGAAGCATGCAGAAATTCGGCATCGTATTTGGGCGCTTCAGCAATAGTTCGGCAGAAGCTCCAAACCAAGAAACACCAGCTACAGAATAGCCACTGCTTGCAATCACTCACCTTATACCGCCTGGCCCATCAGCTCGGCGGTATTTTTTTAGATAGCCGATCTGACCTAGCCCATCGCGTTTTTCAGCGAGACTGGCAGGATGAGTGGTACATATTGCCCATTTATAGCCTTTCCATGAGCCAATCAGACCGCTACATAGCCAGCACGTGATTTACAACCTACACGCTATATAACTATGAAACCAGTTACCAACTTACGCCTATTATCCGTCATCACCCTCGCGTCATCATCGCTCTTTTTTTCCGCCTGCGAGAAAAAAGCAGCTGAGACTACTGAAGGTGTCGAAGTCGAGCAAGCTGTCGACACCCTGGACAGCCTCACTGACGAGCTCGTTGTTCAGTTAAACCAATACGCTGACATCGTTCTTGCCGTAAAGGACGCTGCTACTGCACAAGAAGCCGTCACTAACCTTAATACCGTAGCCGACGCCATCGCCGCAATCGCAGCCCGCCTCGATAAAATCGAAATGCCTGATGAAGCTGCCAACATTGCCGTCGACGAAAAAATGAAAACGGCAAGCATGGCCATCAAACAGAAGATGCAGGCCGCAGGCGAGATTATGTCCAACGAAGAAGTTGCCGGCATCCTTATTCCTGCCCTACAAAATTTCGGCAAACGCATGGCAGAACAGGAAAAAGTATTCATGCGTTTTGGTAGCCAAAAAAATAAAGCTCCACAACAACAGCCAGCACCTGCAGCCACCCCTGCAGCCACCCCTGCTCCTGCTGCTCCAACCGCTGAAGCCGCAACTCCAGCTACCCCAGCCCCAGCTGCGGAATAGCCGGCTTTATTTCATTCTATTCATACCGTCTGGCTTTCTTGAGCCAGGCGGTTTTTTTATCCCTCTGTTTGGCTTTTCATCACTGCTCATTGCGGTAGCATCTGCCTATGCCAGCGAAGGAACGTGCCGATGCCCTGCTTGTCTCACGGGGCTTGTGTGATTCACGTGAGCAGGCCAAGCGGCTCATCCTTGCAGGCGAGGTCAGCACCGGCACCACGGTGGTGGCAAAACCAAGCACCAAGCTGCCCACAGATGCCGAGCTCAGCATCAAGGAAAAACCCAAATACGTCGGCCGAGGAGGGCTCAAGATCGAGGGCGCGCTGGACACCTTTCACATTGATCCAACCGGCATGACTTGCCTGGATGTTGGTGCCTCCACTGGTGGTTTTACTGACTGCCTACTCCAATACGGTGCCACCAAAGTCCACGCCGTCGATGTTGGCACCAATCAACTCGTCTGGAAGCTGCGCAATGACCCGCGTGTTGTCGTCAAAGAAAAATTCAATGCGCGCTACATGACCCCAGCTGATATCGGTGACCCCATTGACCTCGCCGTTACCGATGTATCCTTCATCTCCCTTACTAAAATCCTCCCACCAATGTTCTCTTGTCTGAAACCCGATGGCCAGATCGTCTGTCTGATCAAACCCCAGTTTGAGCTTGATCGTGAGGACATCAGCAAAGGTGGCATTGTCAGGGATCCAGAGCTGCACCAACGAGCCGTTGATAAAATCCATCACTTTGTCACCGAGGAACTAGGCCACACCTGGATTGAATATATCGACTCCCCGATCAAAGGAACCGAGGGTAATCGTGAGTTCCTCGCTTGGCTTCGCCCCTAGAGACTCGAGGGGGTCCGAACTCGAGACGAGGAACTATGGCATCAGATGTGGCGGGCGCTCTTCACAGCTTCCCCAGAAGCTGGGCTACGGGCAGCCCAACGACATTGTCATAATCCCCACGCACTTGCTCAATGATCATCTCCCCATGCTCCTGCACAGCGTAAGAGCCGGCTTTATCCATGACATCTACCTTGGCCATATAGTCTCTGATGATTTTCTCACTCAGCTTTTTAAAAACCACCTCCGTGATTGCGTGAAAGCTGTCCACCTCACCTGCACGCGCAATGCAAACGCCAGTGCAGACTTGATGCGTTCTACCTGAGAGACGCATCAGCATAGCCGCGGCCTCTTCTTTGCTGCGGGGTTTGCCCAATGGTGTTTGATCAATATAGACTAGCGTATCTGCTCCGATAACGGTCGCTTCTGGATAATCCTGAGCCACGGCCAGTGCTTTCAATCTGGCATTTTCCTCACATAATTGATCAAGTGGCATGAGCTCATCATGCAACTCCTTAGCGGGCGATGGGATCACATCAAACTCAAGCCCCACTTTCCGGAGCATATCACGCCGGCGAGGCGAGCCTGACGCAAGGATAAGTCGGTCATTCACCTTGTTATCAAGCTGCAGATCTGAGCAGAGCAACGAGTACTCCCTGAATCACCAGTTCATGAGCCGGCACTAAATCAGGGTAATTTTCATTCTCTGCATGGAGATATGGCCTGCCGTTATCAAGCACGTAGCGCTTAAGCGTCGTTTCGCCATCAATGAGGGCGGCAACAACGTCCCCCTTGCGGGGTTCGCGGAATTCTAAAACCACCGTATCGCCATCACAGATGTGAGCATCAATCATGGAATCACCACGAACCTTGAGAGCAAAGGTGCGGGCATTGCCACGCAGACCAAGTGAACGGATATCAATAGAAAGACAGCCTTCCTTTTCCGTATCCACATCCTGCGCCATGCCTGCGGCAATGCTTCCATACACGGGGATATCGACGATTTCCTCTCGCTCCATCTCTTCGGGAAAACCAATACCGCAGGCTTTGTTGGCCTTTCTGACAATAACCCCCTTTTTCTCGAGGGCTCTGAGGTGACTAATGGCTGCCGTCTGACTGGCAAAATTGAAATGACGTTGAATATCACGCGTCGAGGGCATGTAGCCTTCTATACGGTGTGTTTCCTTGAGGTAATCGATCACCTCCTGCTGACGTTTGGTAAGTTGGATATTGGACATAATGTTGATCGTAATATGGGGCTATATATCGGAGTGGTGAATATCGGAGTGGTGAATATCGGAGTGGTGAATATCGGAGTGGTGAATATCGGATTACTAAAGCCTAAAGGGGCCCGTAGACCTGATGATATAGACAATAATACGGATACTAATGGCTGTGTGAACAGTGTTCTCTGGAACATTAATCCATGACTCTGTGAATGCAAAGCAAAAAGTCATCACGAATTTGCTTTCCTTGCGCCGCCGTAATAGTTAGTTTTAGTGTAATACTTATTATGAACGAAGAATTTAACTCTCCCCAACTTCCCGCCTCAGGACTCCTCACTGGACTTGATGAAAATGATCGTTTGGCGCTCAGCACCTATGGAGAGTTCATTCCCGTTCACGCAGGCCAGCTTCTTATTGAGGAGGGAAACCAGCAGGACTCACTTTACTTTGTCATTTCCGGCACACTCCATGTTCACACCGACAAGGACAGCAAGCGCACTCTCATCACCCGTATTGGCCCTGGGGAGAGCATTGGTGAAATCAATCTATTTGATCCCGGCACGGCAAGCGCCTCCGTCACCGCGCAGTCATTTTCACAAGTCTGGAAAGCGACTCGCCGCGATTTTGAAGCTTTCGTTCAAGCCTACCCCGAGGTGGGCGAGCATATACTCGTCGCCCTTGTAGGTGAACTCAGCAGGCGCATTCGTTTTTTAAATGGCAAACTCATCGCAATGGAGGTATCTTACCAAGAATTGTGGAGTTGAACCATATCGGCATCTAAACTGAAAAGTCCGTCACCACTGACACGTTCGCCACACAACGGCATCCCCAACAATGATTGAACTACTTAACATCCACCCTCAATGTGTGACTGGTGCTTTGTGGCTCTTTCTTGCCCTGGCCATTGGCCATGCCGTTGCCGATTTCCCACTCCAAGGGGTATTTCTTTCAGAAACAAAAAACCGAAACCAAAAGCTATCCCAGGATTTGAATACCAAAAGCCCACAAGGCGTTTGGATTCAAGCGATGAGCGCGCACTCACTCATTCATTGTGGCGCTGTATGGTTAATCACTGGTTCAGTTCTTCTCGGACTGGTCGAATTTTTTCTCCATTGGATCATTGATTTTGCCAAATGTGAAAACTGGGCCGGGTTTAATACCGACCAGTTCCTCCACTATGGCTGTAAAATCATCTATGTTGCACTGATCTATTACGGCGTCATAAGTATTTGATCGCCGCTCTGCACCCTAGCCACAATATAATGTGGGCACAAAAAACAGGAGCCCCCAAGGGAACTCCTGTTCTAAAATAAAGTGTTGATCGATTTCTGACCTAGCCCGCAGCAACAGCTGCTCGAATAAGCTCGAGGAAGCTTTGTGGCTCGAGACTAGCTCCACCGACAAGGCCTCCGTCAATATCAGGTTGAGCAAGCAGCTCGCCAGCATTGTCTGCCTTCATGCTGCCACCATACTGAATGCGGATCTTTTCTGCCAACTCACCGCTGTATAGATCTGCAATAACGGAACGAACAAAAGCGTGGGCCTCTTGGGCCTGCTCTACGGTTGCTACTACCCCTGTGCCAATGGCCCATACAGGCTCGTAAGCGACGACTATTTCCTTCATGTCCTTGTCGTCGATACCGGCCAGCCCTTCTGTGATTTGGCTGCGGAGAACTTCTTCAAGTTTACCGGACTCACGTTGGTCAAGAGTCTCACCAATGCAGAAAATAGGCTTCAGGTTAGCGGCTCGCGCTTTTTTGATCTTAGCATTGATCAGTGCATTGGTTTCACCGTAAAGGGTGCGCCTTTCGCTGTGGCCGATGATGACATAACGGACAAAAAGTTCTTTGAGCATCATGGTGCTGACCTCCCCCGTGTAAGCCCCGCTGTCCTGCTCAGATACATTCTGAGCTGCAATAGATACCCCAGAATTGGAATGGAGTGCACTCACTGCTGCAGGAATACTGACGTAAGGAGGTGCAATGACCACGTCAGCTTCGTCGGTGATGTTGTCGAGTTGGCTCGTGAAGGTGGAGAGGAAATCTTCGGCTTCTTTGGGGCCGATGTTCATCTTCCAGTTAGCTGCGATAATTGGTTTGCGCATATTGTTATTGGAATTAGGAATGGGTAATTAGGACTTGGTAATTAGGACTTGGAAAGTTGGGAGGTGCGTCTCCGGGGAGACGTTTATTTGTTGGTGAGGGCGGCGACTCCTGGGAGCACTTTTCCCTCGAGTAGCTCAAGCGATGCACCACCGCCTGTTGAAATGAAATCAAAATCGTCCGGATTGCCGAACTTCTTAACGGCTGTTACCGAATCACCTCCGCCAACGATAGTCAATGCGGATGATTCCGCTACCGCCTTGGTGAGAGCCTTGGTGCCTGCAGCAAAATTGTCCATCTCAAACACACCCATGGGGCCGTTCCAGAGAACCGTCTTGGCATTGGCTACGATCTGGCAGAAATCACCGATCGCCTGATCGCCGATATCGATACCTTCCCAATCATCCGGGATCTCGCCCCCTTCTCCATAAACTGCGGTAACCTTGGTTTCGGCATCCGGAGAGAATTCCTGAGTGATGCGCGTGTCTGCGGGAAGGTGGAAGTTGATCCCTCTTGTCTTTGCTAGCTCGAGAATTTCAAGTGCCAGCTCGAGGCAATCGTTTTCAACAAGCGACTTGCCAATCTTGTAACCCTGCGCCTTGCGGAAGGTATAGGCCATGGCACCTCCAATGATGAAGGTATCGGCCTTATCCATCATGGCTTTGATGACCTGGATTTTATCAGAAACCTTGGCCCCACCCATGATGGCAACAAACGGTTTCTCGGGAGATTCAAGTTTACCCTGAAGAAACTCAAGCTCGCGCTCAATAAGCAAACCCATCGCGCTTTGAGCGATATAATGAGTCACTCCCTCAGTGGAGGCATGTGCGCGGTGAGCGGTTCCGAACGCGTCATTGACAAAAATCTCGGCCTCACCAGCAAGAGCCTTTGCGAACCCAGCTTCATTCGCCTTTTCCTCAGCATAGAAACGGGTGTTTTCGAGCAGCATGACCTCTCCTGGCTGAATGGCCGCACGGGCAGCAGCAGTCTCTTCACTGACACAGCTCTCAGCAAAAGCCACATCCTTGCCAAGAAGTTCGCCAAGGCGAACCGCAGCCGGACGGAGTGAATACTTTAAATCTGACTCGCCCTTGGGCCGTCCTAGATGCGAGCAAAGTGTCAACTTGGCACCACTATCAAGCAGATGCTTGATGCTGGGCAGAGCTGATACGATGCGTGTATCATCGGTGATTTGACCGGCGTCATTGAGAGGCACATTAAAGTCAACGCGCATCAGCACGGCTTTGCCATTAACATCGAGATCGCGAATACTAAGTTTGGCCATTCTATATGAGGGTAGCTAGATTTGAGAAAAAAAGCGGGGAAAGTTTCCCTCCCCCGCCTTTGGTAAAGTGTCCGTTGAATTAGGCACCCAGTAGGGCTAGGCCATCAGCAGCGCGGCAGGAATAACCCCACTCGTTGTCATACCATGAACAAACTTTAACGAAGTTGCCATCGTTGACCATGGTGAGGTCTGCGTCGAAGATAGAACTGTGAGGGTCACTTACGATATCCTGTAGAACCAGTGGATCTTCAGAGTAGCTAAGAATACCTTTCATAGGACCTGCAGCTGCTGCCTCTTTGAAGGCGGCGTTCACTTCTTCAACCGTTGTGTCGCTCTTAAGAATAGCAACAAAGTCGGTGAGTGATCCAGTAGGAGTAGGAACACGGAAGGCTCCTCCATTTAGCTTACCCTTCATTTCAGGGATCACCTCGGCAATCGCAACAGCGGCTCCAGTAGAAGAAGGCACAATGTTAACAGCAGCAGAACGGCCACGGCGAAGGTCACCGTGCGGTGCGTCAAGAAGGTTCTGGTCACCTGTGTAGGAGTGAATCGTGCTCATGAAGCCTTTTTCAATGCCCCACTTATCGTTGAGAACTTTAACGAGTGGTGCAAGACAGTTAGTCGTGCAGGATGCGTTAGATACGATATTGTGCTTAGCTGGATCGTAAAGATCGTCGTTGATGCCAATGCACATGGTGAGGTCTGGGTTTTTGGCAGGCGCAGAAATAAGCACCTTCTTGGCGCCAGCATCGATGTGCTTTTGGGCACCCTCACGTGAGGTAAAGAATCCAGTCGACTCGAGAACAACGTCCACTTTCAGCTCTGCCCATGGGAGTGCTGCGGGGTCACGCTCAGCGGTAGCGTGAATTTTGTGTCCATCAACGATGATTGACTCATCATCGTAAGTTACGTCGTAAGAAACACGGCCCTGAGAGGAGTCATACTTCAGCAAGTGAGCCAAGTTTTTGTTGTCAGTGAGGTCGTTGATAGCGACGACATTTTTGAGTTCGCCATTTTGCACAAGCGCGCGCAATACATTGCGTCCGATGCGTCCAAATCCGTTGATTGCGTAAGTAGCCATGGTTGTAATATTAAATGATTGATTGCGTTATGCGTTTGCAGAACGGGGCGGGATTATGGTTACCAAATTCCACAGGTCAATAGCTGTGTTGATCATTTATTGACCTATGTGAGTCATCGTCCACGCTTGGGATGAGACCTCAATACCCAGAGTGGTTCGCTTTTAAAGTTGCTTCTGTGGCAATGCAAGCTTATGGCTCGCTCTCCCACCGCCCAGGCTTGTTATTAATTGTTCCGAACCAAGGAGCCCAAGCGGTATTTAAAGATGATCCAGACGGACCATCGACAAAACACCAACTATTAATAATATGACTGACGTTCCATTTTCCTCCCTCGGCCTCTGTGATGAGCTGCTCGAGGCTATCAACGACCAAGGCTTCGAAAGCCCATCCCCCATTCAAGCCCTCGCTATCCCCCCCATCTTAGAGGGCAAGGATATCGTTGGTCTTTCTGAAACAGGATCAGGCAAAACCGCCGCCTTTACCCTGCCTGCGCTGCAGATGATCGATCTTGATGCCGACGAGGCTCAGGTGCTGATCCTTTCCCCCACCCGCGAACTTTGTGTTCAGGTCTGTGAGGAAGTGCATCGTCTAGGAAAACACGTTAAGGGCCTGCGCGCCGTGCCTGTCTATGGCGGCACCCCGATCGATCGCCAAATCACCCAGCTCAAACGTGGTGCCCATATTATTGTGGGAACACCAGGCCGCCTACTCGACCACCTGCGCCGCAAGACCCTGAAACCAGCCACCATCAAGCTGGCCATTCTCGATGAAGCCGACCGCATGCTCGATATGGGATTCAGGGAAGACATGGAAGACCTTCTCGGTGCCATGAAATCCGATCACCAGACGCTGTTCTTCTCAGCCACCATGAACAAGCAGGTGCAGAAGCTGATTCAAAAATTCGGCAATAATCCAGAAGAAGTCTCGATCAAAGGGCAGACCAAAACCGTTTCCACCGTTACTCAAAGCTACTACGAAGTTCGGAACCGATCTAAAGTCGAGGTGCTGACACGCCTGCTCGACATGGACAGCCCAC
>Ga0209833_1001205_pt1 | contig 17558 bp, 12 predicted proteins | sample COGITO_mtgs_1105_3_FD_184797 | JGI IMG/M metagenome (GOLD analysis project Ga0209833, IMG submission 184797) | Pelagic marine microbial communities from North Sea - COGITO_mtgs_110506 (SPAdes) (version 2) | ecosystem: Environmental > Aquatic > Marine > Epipelagic ... | reverse complement strand
CTAAAGGTATCTTGCTGTCATAAGCTTTCGGCATTTCTGTGTAAGGCAATTGTCATTTTCAATTTTTTACAACCAACTTTATGCCATGGAACCGTCCGACGCCCAGAGCAGCATACGAACGTTTTTTTTGAGTGCATTCTTTGTGCTCGCCGCTCTCGTGGTTGTGATGGATTTTGCGTATCCCGGCAAAGTGTTGGAGGATCAAGTTGTACGCATTCAACGACAAGTTCAAAAGCATAACAACGCCGCAAGAGGGTTTCATTACTCGCATCGATTGGTAACCCCGCATCGTGCGTTTTCAGTATCCGAAGAGGTGGCGCAGCGAGCAGAGGCAGGGGCGCCCATTGTGTATTCCGTTTCCCGGGTGTTCGATGAGGTCAACTGGTGCAGAATCCCTTTGACTGATGCGAGGTCTTATTACTCCCTTCGATGGTTGTCCGCAGCGCTTCTTCCGCTCTTGACCTTGGCGGCCATGTTTTTCGAGCCCCGTTACAAGGGGGCCATGGAAATGGGCATTGTGGTCTTTGTTCTCCAAGTTCTTTTGCTCGCTGATGTATTGTTTTTGGTGTTCCGCTGAGCGATTCAATTCACGTTTTTTGCGGATATTCGTGCGATGCAACCCATTGATTTGAATGAAAAGTTTGATGCAATCACCGATCGCTGGAATCCTCGAATCGTGGCTTCTCTGAATGGCCAGGATGTCAAACTTGCTAAAATTGAAGGCGATTTTGTGTGGCATGCCCACGATGAGGAGGACGAGATGTTTTACGTGGTCAAAGGACGGCTCGAACTCCACTTTCGAGGCAAAGTTGAGGTGGTTTTACCGGGTCAAATGATCGTGGTGCCCAAAGGAGTAGAGCACAAACCATTGGCTACGGAGGAGACGTGGATTATGCTGTTTGAACCTGAAAGTACGGACCATACAGGCGGTGTTGAGACACCCTTGCGCCAGCAGCAGATTGAGCGGATTTGATGATTCATGTTTTTTTGGTAAATTGAAATACCAAAATCGCTTGTCTCATGTTCCCTCGCATTATTTTCATGTTTGCGTTTGCTGGTTGCTTTGTGCCTTCATCGCTTCGCGCGCAAACCGGTTATACACTCACCGTTGAAGAACATGCAGTGGACATCGTTCCTGGTCAAACGACGTACCGGGTCTATGTAGATATGGTCAATGAAACGGATTTCCTTTCCAGTGTGTATGGTGGGGAAGGAGAATCATTGAGCTTGACGACAACAACGGGTTTTTTCAATAGTGATTTTGGTGGTACGACAGGCGGAGATATCAATCCCGTTTTCTTGGCTTTCTTCCCAGATTTGGCTGCCGATAGCTGGTTGTCCATCGGGTTGGAGTCAACCCCGGAAGGCGATGAGACAGGGGTATCTGCTGTCGAGAGTTCCGGACAGCCTTTTTTAGCTTGCTTCGCAGCAGGCGACCCCTTAAGCGGTACAGATGTTTTGATCGACGACGAAACGGGAGGAGCGTGGTATATTCTAAATGGCGCTACCAATGGATTGCCGGATGAAAATATGCAGGTGATTATTTTACAAATCACCACAGCAGGGGAGCTCTGTGGATTGGTAAATGTCCAGGTATACGAAGAGGGGAATGGGTCTGAAGGTGATACTCGTTTGACATTCGATTTCTGCGGTCCTGGGGTATACAATCCCGTTTCTGGTGAGCCTAGCGGTTGCACAGATCAAACGGCATGCAATTATGATGCAGATGCCACCGAAGATGACGGTTCGTGTACGTATGCGGATGAGGCGTATGATTGCGACGGCAATTGCTTGAATGACATGGATGCTGATGGCATTTGCGATGAATTCGAGACGCCGGGTTGCGCGGACGTATTCGCCTGTAATTTCAATGCGAACGCCACAGATGACGACGGCTCGTGTGAATATGAAAGCTGCATAGGTTGCACCGACGTTGATGCATGCAATTTCGATGCCGATGCAGTTTACAACGATGGGAGTTGTGAATACGTGAGCTGTGCTGTTACGGGATGCACCAATATGAACGCGTGCAATTACAACCCTGACGCTACTTTCGATGATGGTTCCTGTGAATATTCAAGCTGTATAGGTTGCACCGATGCTGATGCGTGCAACTATGATATGGATGCTACTACTGACAACGGAAGTTGTGAATTTCCTTTGGAAGGGTATGATTGTGAGGGGAACTGCGTTCTCGACACGGATGGAGATGGAACCTGCGACGCAAATGAGATTCCAGGATGCATGGATTCGAGCGCGGGCAACTACGACCCCTCAGCAACAGATGAGGATGGTTCATGTGTTTACCCTGCAGGCGCTCTGGACTTGGTCGGTGTGATTGACTTCACGGTGCCTGGGGGTGGGAGTGCTGGAAAGGCAATCCACTTAGTGGCTTTGGACGATATTGTGGACCTCAGTGTTTATGGAATCGGAGTGGCTAACAATGGGGGAGGATCGGATGGTCAAGAGTACACCTTGTGCGCAGGCCCGGCATCTGCTGGAGATGACATTTTGATTGTGCGCGATGCTGCAGCAATGAGCGCCTATTTCGCCAATTGCTTTGCTGAATTTGAACTTGTATGCGATGAAGGAACAGATGATATTAGCCAGAATGGTGATGATGCCATCGAATTGTTTGAAATGGGCGTAGTCATTGAAACGTTCGGTGAAATTGATGTCGATGGTACAGGTCAGGCATGGGAATACACCGATTCTTGGGCCTTTCAAAACGATGAAGGCAATTGGACATACGGTGGTGTGAATTGCACCGATGGCACTGCCAATATCTATGAATCGACTTGCTTGTATCCCATTTGTTCTCCGCTTGTTTTGGGTTGTACGGACGCAGCAGCATGCAATTATGATGCGGAAGCGGATACGGACGATGGCTCATGCACATTTGCTGCAGAGGCTTTGGATTGTGACGGCAATTGCGTGATGGATTCGGATGATGATGGCATCTGCGACGAGTTTGAAGTGGCTGGCTGTTCTGATATGGTGGCTTGCAACTACGACGAGTTAGCCACAGACAATGACGGCAGTTGTGATTATTTCTCTGCCGACTTCTTTGATTGGAGTGAAAATATGTACATCGGATTTCCGGTGGATTCCTCAGCCTGTCCGATGGGCACAGAATTGTACAATGATGCATTTTACACATTGTTAGAGAATGGCATGGGATATTCGTGGGATGTGAACGAGGCAGATTTGAACGAATTAATCGATGTTTTGGGAACAGAGTTGGGCACCTTGTTCTATAATGAATTGGACCAGGCCAACTTGGTTTTTTGTGGGGATATGTTGAATGTTTACAATTCACCTGCGTTTGGTTCTTATTCAGTTATGTGGAATGGAACATCGTTTGATATTCCGAGCCTAGGGATCTATGTTGTTCCGGAAAGCACGGCTTCCATTGGATGCTCCGATGTCGAGGCTTGCAATTTTGATGCATGCGCGATCGGTGATTTGGCGCTTTGTGAGTATGCCGCAGAAGCATATGATTGTGATGGGAATTGTGTGAACGATGCCGATGCCGATGGTGTATGCGATGAATTTGAAGTGGCCGGTTGTACGGATGTGATGGCTTGCAACTACGATGAAGCAGCAACGGATGATGACGGATCGTGTGGATACGCAGAAGAAGGATATGATTGTGATGGGAATTGCCTGAACGATTCCGATGGCGACGGTGTATGTGATGAATTTGAAGTGGACGGTTGCACGGACGTCACGGCCTGTAATTACAATGAAGATGCCACGGATGATGATGGGTCATGTGAATTTGCAGAAGAAGCGTATGACTGTGAGGGCAACTGCCTCAACGATGCGGATGGCGACGGCATTTGCGATGAATTCGAAATTGCAGGTTGTACCGATGAGGAAGCCGAGAATTATGATGAAACCGCAACGGATGACGATGGCAGTTGCTTCTATTGCGACATAGCGATCACTGTAGATGAAGTCACAGGAGATGTCAACGACGCAAACACTGGTTCGATTGATATTACCGTTGCTGGGGGATCTGAGTCATATACATACAGCTGGTCTGGTCCTGATGCGTTCGCATCAGCTGATGAAGATCTGAATGCCCTGGCGGGTGGAACCTATACATTGGTGGTAACGGACACGAACGATTGTACCGCGTCCATCGAAGTTGTGGTGGATGATTTGATTGATGGAGTTGATGAAATGAATGGTTCTTGGGAGATAACGGCTTACCCGAATCCGACGGCAGATCTGCTTTGGTTGGAGACTTCAGGTGTCATTGGAGCCACCCAGGTCCGAATTTATGATGGTGCTGGTAAGCTGGTTTTGGATCAGCAGTTCGCCGTGAACAATGGTTTGATTCAGCTTGATGTGAATGGATTGTCATCAGGAAACTACCATATCGTTTTGAGAAGCAATGACCAGATAGCTGTTGAGCGTATTCAGGTTCGCTAAACTCGAACAATACAAAAGGCAAAAAGGCCCGCGCAAGCGGGCCTTTTTCTTTGTTTAACAATCCAATTAGTCTATGACTTGAATGCTTGTATGGCTCGCTTGGTGAAGTCGCTAAGGACCAATTCACCCGAAATTGCAGCGCGGGCAGGCAGCAGGGTTTCCCAATGCTCCGTTCCGGACCATGCTGCCTTTTTAAGCTGCGCCATAGCTGCAGGGCTGCTCTTGGCAAGTTGGCTAGAAAGTCGTTCAACGTCTGCATCCAAGGCTTCAACGGTTTCGTGCAGCTCGGCATAAAGACCATGGTCCAGGGCCCATTTAGCGGAGAACCACTTAGTAGCGTCAATGGCCAATGTTTGAAATGCGCTGAGTCCGACCTTCCTTTCAACGGCAGGTCCCACGACAAACGGGCCGATGCCAATGGCCAATTCTGATAGCTTTACAGCAGCGTGTTTTGTCGCTACTGCATAATCGGCAGCAGCCGCGATACCAACACCACCGCCAACTGCCTTGCCTTGCACGCTGCAAACAACAAATTTGGGGCACCTTCTGATGGCGAGAATCACCTTACTGAATCCACTGAAAAATTCCAGTCCTTGTTCTTTATTTTCGATGGCAATAAGCTCATCAAAACTCGCTCCTGCGCAGAAGGCACGATTGCCTCCTGATTTCAGCACGATTACCGCACAATTCGAATCTTGGCCGGCTTGATCGATGCATGCAGCAATTGCCGACAAAAGCTCCCCGGGTAGCGAATTGCTCGCGGGGTGCTCGAACACGATTGTTCCTACTCCATTTGATGTTTGTAGGACAACTGTTCCGGAATCGGTCATGGCGCTAGGGGTTAATCGCGTTGTCCCAAATTAACGAAATCGCGGTGGTTGGCGCCGGTGAATACTTGGCGGGGACGACCAATGGGCTCCCTGTTTTCGACCATTTCCTTCCATTGCGCAATCCATCCGGGCAATCGTCCGAGTGCGAACAACACCGTGAACATGTCTTTCGGGATATTCAAGGCCCGGTAGATGATGCCCGAGTAAAAATCGACATTCGGATAAAGTCCGCGAGCCAAAAAGTACTCATCGTTGAGTGCAACCTGCTCCAGTTCTTTGGCGATGTCCAAAACGGGATCTTCTATCCCTAATTGTTCCAAGACTTCATCTGCAGCCTTCTTGATGATTTTGGCGCGCGGGTCAAAGTTTTTGTACACGCGGTGCCCGAATCCCATCAATCGGAATGAGTCATTTTTGTCTTTCGCTTTGTTTATCCACTTCTGCAGATCGCCACCGTCTTCTTTGATGGCTTCTAACATTTCAATGACTGCTTGGTTTGCTCCACCGTGCAATGGTCCCCAAAGTGCTGCGATACCTGCAGACACCGAACTGTACAAGTTCGCTTGTGAGGATCCCACAACCCTTACGGTTGCAGTAGAGCAGTTTTGCTCGTGATCGGCATGTAAGATTAGCAACTTGTTGATGGCGCGTTCAACGACAGGGTCTACCTCGTAGTCCTGCGTAGGCAAACCGAACATCATCTTTAGGAAGTTGCCACAATAGCCCAAGTCATTGGATGGGTAAACCGTCGGGTGTCCTGTATTATGCTTGTACGCTTGCGCAGCAAGTGTGGGCAATTTTGCAATCAATCGATGAATCGTCTTTTCGATATCGACGACCGAGCGATTCGGATTTTGCGATTCTGGATAAAAAGTGCTCAAGCTCGAAATCATGGAACTTAGCATGCCCATGGGATGCGCTCCGGCAGGAAAAGCTTCGAAAAAGCGCTTCATGTTTTCGTGCAACAGCGTGTGGTGCGTAATGCTGTCGGTGAAGTACGTCAATTGCTTTTCATTGGGCAACTCACCATAAATCAGCAAGTAGGCTACTTCAAGAAATGAAGCCTTATCCGCCAGGTCTTCAATCGCATATCCGCGGTACCTGAGGATTCCGTTCTCACCATCCAAATAAGTGATGGCACTTTGCGTGGAACCCGTGTTTTTGAATCCATAATCCAGCGTGATGTAGCCAGACTGCGCTCTGAGTTTCGAAATATCGATGGCTTTTTCGTTCTCACTTCCTTGGATGACCGGAAATTCATATTCGGTTCCGTCGAGAATGATGCGTGCTGTTTCACTCATTTCAGAGGCAGGGATTTGGTGTTGTATTCAAGTGCGCACCCGTACTGATTTGTACCTGCGCTCTAATTTTGCAAATATACAAGATTGTGGACCGATTGCAGCCATTGCGACCACGTCTTGCTGGAGTTGAGCTTGGTCGCTCCAATCGCTCCTTATTGAAAAGTCGGTTGGAAGCTATCGCGGTAGGCTTCCCATTCTGACTGTACGACATCTCCATCGAATTTTTCGACGAAGAACTTCAAATACATTTCGAGCTGCGGTGGCGTTTTGTACCCTGAGATGGGAGCAATAACATCGGCATTTTCATCCAAGTATACCAAAGTAGGATATGCATTGACATTCAAAGCACGCGATAGCTGGTGTGGGCTATTGCGTCCACGTACATTTTGCTTCCATCCTGGATTTTCGAAGGTTTTTCCTTTGAATTGAACAGGGTTCGGCGATTCAGCATCAAATTTTACGGAGTAATAATTCGCATTCATGTAATCAATGACTTGTTGATTGGTGAATGTTCGTGACATCATCATCTTGCATGGACCGCACCATTGGGTGTACACGTCCATTACAATTTTTCGCGGCTCATCTTGCTGAGCAGCAACCGCCTCTTCCAAGCTCATCCAGTTGACTTCGGCCTGCTGCGCTGCAGTCGTCGAGGCTAAGATGAAAATGAGAGCTATGGTTCCGAATGCGTTTCCTAAAGAAGACATGGCAAATAATTTCATGCAATATCGCAAAAGAAAAGCGCCGATTGGCGCTTTTCAGAAAGGTTATGATTTGAATGGATTGCAAATAATCCCGAAAGGATTTACTTCACACCGTGCATGAGTTTGTTCAGTGGCTTATTCAAAAGGGCGATGAGCACAGCGAAAACGACCAATACCATCCCAATCGTGGAGAATACATCGGTGTACTGCGCCAAGCCCTCTGAACTCGTGAGTGTTTCACCTGAATCGCCATGGCCTCCTGTCATTGAAGCAATAATTCCACCGGCATAATTGGCGATTGCGAAGCTGAGAAACCATCCACCCATGGCCGTTCCAGCCATGCTTTTGGGCGATAGTTTGGTGACCATTGAAAGGCCAATGGGTGAGAGGAATAATTCACCGGTGGTGTGCAACATGTACAAGAACACCAGGGTCAGCAATGGAACCAATGCCTGCTCATCCGCAAATTGAACGCCGATCAATGTGACCAAGAAACCTGCGCCTAATTGTAGAATACCCAATGCAAATTTCATAGGAATACTCGGATTCCGTCCGATTTTATCCAATTTGACCCACATGACAGAGAAGATGGATCCGAAGATGATGATGAAGGCAGGGTTGAAAAACTGCGTCATGGAAGCGGGCATGGTCCAACCCAAAATGTCTCGGCTGACATTGCGATCCGCGAATAATGTCAGCGAAGTGCCAGCTTGCTCGAAGCAAGCCCAGAATACGATGTTGATGATCATGAAAATGACCAACGCAATCATTCGATCCCGCCACATTTTACCCTCCTGGATTCCGGCACGAATCAGCGAGGCCGCTACGAGCACGAACAAGCCCGTCAGCAAATAAGTCATCCATGAATTTTGGCTGATGAGGAAGTAACAAAGAGGAATCAAGGCCAATGATCCGACGGATATCGCCTGGTACATCTTCAAAGGCCCAACAGCCTTGTGGCCTTCTTCTGTGATTTCTAAGCCCGGGGCCGCTGCGTAATTGTCCCGTCCCGTCCAGAAGATTAGAAGTCCTGCGAGCATACCAACACCCGCGAGTCCAAATCCGTAATGGAATCCATAGGTTTCTCCGACGTAGGCTACTAACGTGGTGGCAAGCAAGGCGCCGATGTTGATCCCAATGTAAAAGATGGTAAATCCGGAGTCGCGCCTCGGATCGCCATCCGCGTAAAGTTTGCCGACAATGGTGGAGATGTTCGCTTTGAAATAACCGTTGCCTACAATGAGGGCACCCATTCCGAGGAGCATCACGGTGTCGCTTTTCAAAACGCCAGCACCGACCATTGCAAACTCACCAATGGCCATTAACACGGCACCCAGAAGAATGGCATAGCGATAACCCAAGTACTTGTCCGCCATGCGGCCTCCCAATACAGGGGCGGCATAAATCAAAGCGGTATATGCACCATAGATGAGGCTGGCTTCTTTGTCGCCATTCATCAAAGATTTCACTAAAAAGAGGGTCAAAAGCACGCGCATGCCGTAGTAGCAAAAACGCTCCCACATTTCTGAAAAGAACAGCGTGTACAGTCCTCTTGGATGGCCATTGGCCGTGGTGTTGGAATCAGTCATATTCAGGGTTGATTAATTTCGTGATAAACGCAAGTTCTTCTTGCTCAGTCGAATTTAGGGAATTAAAAATTTTCGTCGACAAAATCGAGCATCATGTTGTAAAGGTGAAGCCGGGTGTTGCCCCCATAAATGCCGTGATTACGATCGGGATAAACGAAGAAGTCAAAGTCCTTTCCTGCAGCAACCAAGGCATTGACCATTTCCATGGAATTTTGATAATGCACATTGTCATCAGCAGAGCCATGGACCAATAGGAGAGGACCTTCTAATTTTTCGGCGTGATTCACGGGACTGTTGTCATCGTACCCTCGCGCGTTTTCAGAGGGAGTCTGCATGAAGCGCTCGGTGTATATGGTGTCGTAATAGCGCCAATTGGTCACCGGTGCAACTGAAATGCCAGCGCTGAAGACTTCAGCACCTTTCGTCATACTCAGCAGTGTCATGAAGCCACCGTAGGACCATCCTTGGATGCCAATGTGGTCCGCATCAACGTATTCCAATCCACCAAGATGCTCTCCAAAGTCGATGAAGTCTTCCGTTTCCAGTTTCCCGAGTTCTTTGTACGTGCTGTGTTCAAATGTTCGGCCGCGTTTCGGAGTGCCCCTTGGATCGCAGCTGGCAACGATGAATCCGCGTTGCGCGAGGAGCTGATGCCAGTAATAATTAGCGCCACCCCAACTGTCCTCTACAGTATTGACTCCGGGACCGCCATAAATCGCTACATAAACCGGATAGGAATTGTTGGGGTCGAATCCAGGAGGCTTGATCATCCAGCAATTCAAGTCAACGCCGGCATCGTTGGTGAACGTGAAGAATGTCTTGGGTTGCATGTTGTATGCGGCCACTTTGTCTTTCAAGGATTGGTTGGTTTTCAATACCCGAACCACTTCGCCCGTTCGATTGCGCAAAGTATAATTTGGTGGCGTATTGGCATTCTGGTGGGTATGAATGTAATAGTCGAATGAGTCAGAAAACCGAGCGCTATGGGTGCCGGACTCATCTTGAAGAATGGTCATTTTTCCTTTCAGGTTAACGCGCGCAAGGTGCGTCTGCGTTGCTCCTTTTTGTGAGCAGGAGAAGTAAATTTCTTTCCGTTTTTCATCAAATCCCTGTACTTCTAAAACGTCCCATTCACCTGAAGTCAATTGCACGTCATTCCCTTTCCCGTCCGCATTGAATTGGTACAAGTGGTTGTAGCCATCGCGTTCACTTGTCAAAATGAAGGCCTTACCGGCATTGACAAAACGAATGTCATCTGTGATGTCGATATAGGTATTGCACGATTCTGTCCAAACTTCTTTCATCATGACCCCTGCAGCATTCGCCGCAGTGCAATCGCCAATGAGTATTCCCATCTCACTTTGATGGCGATTCATGGTCATCAGCACGAGTTGTTCGCTGTTGACGCCCCATTTTACCCGCGGAATGTATTCTGTTTCTGAATTGAGCACGGATAATGTTCTGCCCGTTTCGGTATTGAAGACAAAGACATTGACCTTTGCATTGTCTTCTCCTGCTTTTGGGTATTTGAAGGTGTATGGCTCGGGGTAAAGTTGGCCATACATCGGCATGGAAAACTCCTTGACACCGGATTCGTCGAATCGGTAAAAAGCGAGGAATTTGCCGTCCGGTGACCAAAAAATACCATTGTCCTTTCCAAACTCCTCCTCGTAAACCCAATCGGTGGCGCCATTGATGATTTTATTTCGCTCGCCATCCGTTGTGACTTGCGTTTCCAGTCCTGATTCGAGGTCAACGATGAAAACATTGTTGTCACGAACAAAGGCAACCTGCTTTGCGTCTGGCGAAAAGGCCGCCAGTCGTTGCTTGCCCGTTTCGAAATCAGACAATGGACGTGTAATACCGGTTTCAAGGTTGTGCGTGTAATAGTTGGCGAAGAATGAATGCCGGTAAATTCCTTCTGTTTCAGTGGTGATGAGCAAATTCGACTCATCTGCTGAGAACTCATAGCCGTTAAAACCCTTACCCGCGTCCTGAAAAACCTGGAGGCTGGTGGCAATGGTGTCTACGGCCTCGCCGGTTCGATACGCATACTTGACGATGGAACTGCCTGACTCGGAACGCTCCAAGCTGGTGTAATGCTTCCCATCGTTCATTGAGCGAACGCCGCTGACGTATTCCCCCCTGAATTCCCCGCTTGACCAGATCAAATCGTTGGAAAGCAATTGGAAGGGGAAGTCTTGCGCGTCAGCTGCGCCGTTGAAACTCAGTGCGAAAATCACTGCGCAGGCAGAACGTTTCATGATGTCGGTTACACAAATGTTTTTCATGTTGTTGGATTTCGAATGGAGCAAGATAGGAAGTTGGCCTTCGTTCGCCGGCATTTAGATGGGTTGAGTTATGTTTGATGGCATGATGGATTTGTGGATAAAATCATTCGAGGAAGAATTTGGGGGTGTTTGCACGATCAAAAGGGACCGTGAGAGTCTGGAGCACGCTGCTTCTGACTATACTGAGGACCTGCACTTTCAGCCCCAAATAGTGGTTGAGCCTACACAGACGAGCGACGTGAGTCGCATCATGCGCTGGGCGAATGAGCGAGGAATTCCCGTCACACCCGCGGGTGCACTGACGGGGCTGAGCGGCGGAGCATTGCCCGTCAATGGGGGCATCGCCTTATCGACTCGAAAAATGAACCGCATATTGATGGTGGATGAAATCAATCACCAAGTGCGGGTTCAACCGGGTGTGATTGTGCAAGAGCTGCAGGAGCACGTCCAATCCGCAGGGTTATTTTATGCGGTTGATCCGGCCTCTCGGGGTACCTGCACCATTGGTGGAAACATTGCCGAAAATAGTGGTGGACCGCGTGCTGTAAAGTACGGTGTGACCAAGGACTGGGTCCTCAACCTGGAAGTGGTTTTGGCCGATGGTTCTGTTATTAAAACGGGTGCTAATACGCTGAAAAACAGCACGGGATACAACCTCACATCACTTGTTGTGGGAAGTGAAGGTACCTTGGCAATTGTCACAGAAGCGACATTGAAGTTATTGCCTTGGCCTTCGCACAATGCGCTTATGTTGGTGCCATTTGCGAGCGCAGAGCGGGCTTGCACCGCTGTAGCTGAAATATTTAAATCGGGGTCACAGCCTTCAGCGCTTGAATTCATGGAGCGTTCCGCTATTGAATTGGCCCAAGATTTCACAGGCGACGATTCATTGAAGCTCTTACCCGATACAGCCGCGCACTTGCTGATCGAGGTGGATGCCTTTCGCTTTGATGATTTGATGCCACAGATCGAACGGATTTTGCCTGTCATCGCGGAATGTGGTGGCGATGATCCCCTCTTCGCGGACGATGAAGCGTCTAAAAGTAAACTCTGGCGTCTGCGGCGTGCCGTGGGCGAAGCCGTTAAGGCCAAAAGCACGTACAAGGAAGAAGATACGGTTGTGCCTCGAGGAGCGTTGCCCCAACTGCTTCAATCTGTCAAGAGGATTGGAGGGGATTTTGGTTTTGAGAGCGTCTGCTATGGACACGCAGGCGATGGGAATTTGCACGTGAACATCTTAAAGCAAGAGATGCCCGATGCACGCTGGGAAGAAGAATTGCCGTTGGCCGTTCGCGCTATTTTTGAGGAAGTGATAGCGTTGGGAGGAACATTGAGTGGAGAGCACGGCATTGGCTTGGTTCAGAAGCCTTACATGGACCTTGCCTTTTCAGAACGCGCATTGCAGCTGCAACGCGAAATTAAAAACGTGTTTGACCCTAATAACACATTGAATCCTGGCAAAATATTCCCCGAAGCATAATGCGCTGAAATCGTGCGGCTTTCATAAATCTGAATTAGGTTTGCGACTGATTACAAATTCACGACATGGCCAACGATTTATTGAAAGGAAAAAAGGGCATCATCTTCGGTGCATTGAATGACCAATCCATTGCTTGGAAAACTGCGCTTCAAGCGCATGCGCAAGGTGCAGAACTGGTGCTAACCAATGCACCTGTCGCAATGCGGATGGGAGAAATCAATAATCTCTCGAAATTGGTGGGTGATGCTCCTGTTATTCCAGCAGATGCCACGAGTGTTGAAGATCTTACAGCCTTGTTCAAAGGCGCAATGGAGCACTTCGGGGGACAGGTCGATTTTGTCCTTCATTCCATTGGCATGAGCCCCAATGTTCGAAAAGGCAGGCACTATACGGATGTCAATTACAATTGGCTGCAGACAACTTTGGACGTGAGTGCGATCAGTTTGCACAAAACATTGGCGGTTGCCAAAAAGCTCGACGCGATCAATGACTGGGGGAGTGTTGTGGCCTTGACGTACATCGCTGCGCAGCGTATTTTCCCGGATTATGGGGATATGGCGGATGCCAAAAGCCTTTTGGAGAGCATCACACGAAGCTTTGGATATCATTATGGTGTGGCGAAGAAGGTACGTGTCAACACCGTGAGTCAAAGCCCAACCATCACGACAGCCGGCAGCGGTGTGAAAGGTTTTGATGAATTTATCGCTTACAGCGAATCCATGAGTCCGCTTGGAAATGCGGACGGCCTCGCATGCGCTGATTATTGCGTTTCACTCTTTAGTGATTTATCGCGTTTTGTGACGATGCAAAACCTTTTCCATGATGGTGGATTTTCGAATACAGGAGTAAGTCAGGAAGTCATTTCAAAATTTGAGCCAGAGGCATAGTTTTTTGCTTGCTTCATGCGCAACCTATGCGCGTGAATCTTCGTATCCATCGAAGCAAAGCGTCTGCAAGGATCAGATTGAACTGCGTTTTGCTCAATTGATTCAATGGATATTGAAGTTTTAAAATTTGGTGGATCTTCGTTGGCCTCTGCCAATGAAATGCGCAAGGTTTCTGACGTGCTTTTGGCACGCAGGCAGCAGCAGCGCATTGTTGTGTGCTCTGCAATGGCCGGCATCACGAATGACTTGATTCAAATTGGACTCAAGGCTTCGCGCGGCGATGCGTCATTTCGCATTTCCATTGAGGAGTTGGAAAGTCGTCACATGCAAGTTGCCCTCGATTTGGGCCTTGTGGGTTCAGAAGGCTCGCTTCCCAGTGAGCTTCAAACGCGTTTGCGCGAGCTAAAAGCGTTATGTGATGGTCTGTTTTTGATCAAGGAACTCAGTGCTAAGAGCATGGATCAATTGGTCTCCTTTGGAGAACGAATGGCCGTGCCGTTGGTGGCGGGATGGCTTCGCGCCAACGGGCTCGGCGTGCGCCGGGTGGATGCTCGTGATTGGTTGGTTACAGATGATCAGTTTGGCTCCGCAGAAGTGAATCGGATTGAAACGGACGGATTGATCCAAGCCGGCGTTTCGGCTGATTTAAATTTTGACATTCTCATTACGGAAGGATTTATCGGTCGCTCCGCATCAGGAGCCACGACGACGCTTGGCCGCGGAGGCAGCGATTACACCGCTTCCATCATCGCCAGCGCCATTCAAGCGAATTGCATGGAAAAGTCAACCGATGTGCCGGGTATGTTGACGGCGGATCCAAGAATAGTGGCTGACGCGAAAATCATCGAAGAGATGAGTTACGAAGAGGCCATGGAATTGTGTCACTTCGGTGCCAAGGTCATTTATCACCCTACCATTCAACCCTTGCGGGACTCTGGTATTCCGCTTATTGTGCGCAGCACGTTTCAATCCAATGCACCGGGAACCCGAATTGTGCAGTCGCCGAAAAACCAGGCACTCGTCCGAGGGCTTTCCAGTGTCAATGACATTAGCCTAATTACCTTGGAAGGAGGGCAGTTGATTGGTAGGCCTGGTTTTTCATCACGGATTTTTTCGCATTTGGCTGAATTTCAAGTCAATGTGGTGCTGATAACCCAAAGTTCATCCGAAAATAGTTTAACGCTTGGTGTAGCGGATAGTGATTTGGAAGCGGCCAAAAAGGCCCTCATTTCAGGGTTGGAAGCGGACATAACACTAAAACGATTGGCTCCGTTACGGATCGATTCGAATTTGAGCATCTTGGCAATTGTGGGAGGCGGAATGGTGCGTACTTCTGGCGTGAGTGGTAAGGCGTTTCAGGCACTTGCGGATGCGAATGTGAATGTTCGGGCAATTGCACAAGGCAGCACGGAGCGGAATATTTCTATTGTAGTGCGGACCAACGATGTTCCGGTTGCACTTCGGGCGCTACATTCTGGCTTTTTTGATTGTAATGAAGGAAAAAGATTTCATGTTTTTTGCGCTGGCATTGGACAAGTAGGTTCAGCGTTCATTGAGCAAATGCATGCCACAAGGCAACAACAATTGCGGGCACAAGGCATTGACTATCGACTGGTCGGTGCGTGCAATAGCAAGCGTTTTTTCGAAATTGTAGAAGGTTCATCGGGCATCCCGATTGACGCACATTCAGGACAACCCATGGATTCCATTCAAGATGCGTACGATGCATTTCTTGCAATGCCGCTCGAAAACAAGGTTTGGGTGGACAATACAGCCTCTGCGGAGGTCGCTGCGGTGACCATTCAGGCGCTGCGCGACGGTATCTCAGTGGTGTGCTCGAATAAAATTGCCGCCACAGAATCGATGGATCATTGGCGGTCTATCCAGCGTGCTTCACTTACCGGCCAGGTGTTTTTCCAGCATGAAACGAATGTCGGTGCGGCACTTCCAATTCTCAGCAGCTTGCGCGGCATGCTCGCAACTGGCGATCAAATTCAAGCCATAGAAGGAGTGCTGAGCGGATCGTTGAATTTCATTTTTAGTAGCATGGACAGCGGTGCATCGTTTCAATCAGCTGTTGAGCAAGCCGTACGACTTGGTTTTGCTGAGCCGGATGCAAGGCTTGACCTTTCCGGTCGAGATGTAGCCCGAAAAATCTTAATCCTGGCCCGAACATGCGGGGCTGAACTTGAGATGGATCAAGTAAATGTTCAAGGTTTCATGAAGGAGGGGGCGATGGATGCATCCCTTACTGACTTCATGCAAGACCTGGAAGCATGGGCAGGCCCCGTCCAAGAACTGCATGCGCAGGCAAAGGCAGAGGGAAAGCGATTGCGCTATGTTGCCCGATGGGATACAAAGGACCAATGTGGATGTTCACTTGAAATGTTGGCTCCAGACCATCCCTTTTATGGTCTCGAAGGCACGGACAATGCCGTTGCTATTTTTTCGCTGCGATATGCTGATCGTCCTCTCGTCATTCAAGGAGCGGGAGCTGGCGCAGCCATTACAGCGAGCGGTGTTTTGTCGGATCTCCATGCAATAGGCCGATCCAAATGAGCAGAGAAGTAACGGTTTGGGCTCCGGCAACGGTCGCCAATTTGAATGTTGGGTTTGACGCGCTCGGCTGCGCTTTGAGCTGCCCGGGTGAACGAATGATTGTGCGTACAACCGAAACCCCGGGCGAAGTGCGCATTCGATCGGTCCATGGGGCTTCCTTGGATTTGAATGCAGATCGCAACATTGCTTCGGTGGCGGCAAAGAGTCTTTTGCAGGCCATGGGCAACCCTTGTGGGCTTGAATTGGAGCTGTTTAAGGACATCAAGCCCGGAAGTGGAATCGGTTCAAGCGCAGCAAGTGCTTCAGGAGCTGTGGTCGCTGTGAATGAATTGTTGAATGCCGGCCTTCGACCAGAAGAATTGCTGCCTTTTGCGCTGGATGGGGAACAGTTGGCGAGCGGAGCGCGGCATGCGGATAATGTTGCACCTGCTTTGTTGGGTGGACTTGTGCTGTGTCCACCTGAAGGCGCGCCGCTTTCGATTCCAATGCCGTTTGATTGGCATTTGGTCATCCTTCATCCACAAATTGAGATTCGTACGGCTGATGCACGAGGAGCTTTGCCCGAAATGGTTCCGTTGTCAGATGCTGCGGCGCAATCGGCTTGGATGGGCGCCTTTGTTGCAGCTTGTCATGAAGGGGATTCTGAGCGTGCATTATTTTCGTTGGAAGACCTATTGGTCACACCCCATCGCCAAGGACTCATTCCCCATTTTGAACAAATGAAGCAAGCGGCACTTCGCGCAGGTGCACGAGCCGGTGGCATCTCAGGTAGCGGTCCGTCTACTTTTTGGATTGCAAAAGATGCGCAAGACGCCCAGTCCGTGGGGGATTCGTTAGAGGTTTGCATGACTGAAAATGCGGTTCCTTATCACATTCACCATGCTCAGATTGCACCGCAAGGTGCACACATTGTCCAATGAAATACCGAAGCTTAAATCAACCGACAACTTGGCGCACCTTTGGTCAAGCTTTGCGCGAAGGACTGGCCCCCAATCGTGGGTTGTATGTTCCTGAAAATATTCCACTCTTATCGGATGGTTTCCTGCGCGGAACATCATTGCAAGAAATTGGAATGGAAATGATGAAGCCACTGGTGGGAAATGATTTGTCAGCAGCTCAGGTGCAAGATGTAGTTGAGGATTCATTGAATTTTGAAATCCCATTGGTTCCATTGGAAGAGGAGCTACAATTGCTCGAGCTTTTTCATGGTCCAACATCCGCGTTCAAAGATGTCGGAGCTCGTATGATGTCGCGTTTTTTGCAGCGCGTTTCGAGTGATCGGCTGACCGTGCTTGTGGCTACGTCAGGGGATACAGGATCGGCCGTTGCACAGGGCTTTGTCGATGTAGAAGGCATCGATGTCGTCATATTGTATCCGAGCGGAAGGATTAGCCACATCCAGGAACAACAGCTCACAACGGTCGGAAAGAACGTGGTAGCCTTGGAGATTGAAGGATCCTTTGATGATTGTCAAAAC